>ERZ772945.730-NODE-730-length-25540-cov-17.157858_pt1 | contig 25540 bp, 22 predicted proteins | sample MGYA00511681_ERZ772945 | MGnify/ENA primary metagenome ERZ772945 (study PRJEB29015, sample SAMEA2737943) | human oral metagenome | biome: human oral; feature: human-associated habitat; material: dental | place: China | collected 2143 ...
TTTAATCAAGAAAGTTATGAGAAAAGAACAAACTAAGAAGGATTATTCTGCACCTAGTTGCATGATAATCCAAATGAACGAGACCACTAATTTGATGGACACGTCCTTCCCAAGTCAGCACAGACCAGCTCATCATGGCAGTACCATTTCAAGTGCAAAGGCTTCAATGCCATGGGAGGAAGAAGAGGACGAGGAAGAAGAGAACCCATCATGGGAAGACTAACAGAGAGTTATTAACAAACAGAACAAAGTAAAGATGAAGAAAACAATGAAACAACATTCATTCACATCACGACTAAAGTCCTTGGCACTCGTATTTAGCATAGCCTTGACTTTTGCATCCTGCGCTAACGAGGATGTAGCACAGAACCCAACGAACCCCAATGAGGATAACGACAAGAACCTAACGACTTTTGTTGCAGGTGACGAGGCAAAGACCCGCACCTCGCTAAATTATAACAGCAGTGACTTCTATTGGGAAGCAGGCGACTATATCTACGTAAAGGATGACGACGGTACATTACAGAAGAGCAGCAATGCTCCAACCAGCAAGGTAGCTTCTTTTAAGTATAAAGTACCAGGCAAGTTTACAGGAAATAGCTATAAGGTTTATTACTTGGGCAAGAATAGTAGCGGCAACTCAGTAAGTATCTCCACCGCCCAGAGCCAGACAGCTCCAGACAATACCGAGCACTTTGGAGATGCTGGCGATTACGGTACAGCTACTGCAACAAAAGTGACAGGCAAAAATCAGTTTAAGTTCGAGTTGGAGCATCAGGCTGCTTACTTAGTCTTCCAGCCTTACACAAGTAACACAATTCTCCATAACTGTTACTTAACAAAGGTAGAGGTAAGCTCCGACAACGATATAGCAGAGAAATACACTGTCAACCCAACAACAGGTGCTTTAGACGCTTCCACGGTAACAAACGGCAATAAGATAGTCTTAACCACAAGCGGTAGCAGCAACCCAAACGGCTTCCCACTAAGCAACAGCGCAGCCAGCGTAACAACTAACGGTGCTTACATGATTATTAAGCCAGGCTCTCATATCTTAAAAGTACGTTATTGGGTAAAGGACTTAGTAACCAATGTAGAGGGAACAATTACAAAGACTCTTCCTTCTACTGCTTATGCTTCTAACACTTACTACGACATGACTACTAACCTTAACGTACGTAATTACGACGGCGACCATTATTATATGTGGGATGCAGAGAAACAATACTGGGAAGGATATGAATGGCACAATGGTGGCAGCCAGCCAACACTCAGCCAAGGTCTTACAGGCGCAACGACCTCAAATGATTACGCTAAGAGTAACGCAGACTCACGTTGGTACAACGAGAGTTTCCCTGGTAATGGCGTAAGCAACCCAGCAACCCATTCATGCGCTACTATCCCAAATGCTAACGAGATGTCTTGGTACTGCATGTACGGCGATCCACGTTGGGATGCAGATGAATTATGGACTACTATGGGTCATTTATATAAAGGTGGCATGTGGTTTAAGAAGAAGTCCGTTCTACAGACAGAGCATCATTACGACACCGAGAAATCTGCCGACGGTACAACCGACATGCGTACAACAGATAAGTACTATGGCAACAGCAACAGTAGTATCAACAATTCCGGTCTCCCTTCTGCCGCCGATGCAGGCAATTACTTTTACCTGCCCGCCTTGGGTTACTACTACGGCTCTGGTCAGCTGTACAGCGTTGGCGACAACGCCAGATATTGGTCGTCAAGTGCTCACCCATGGAGCAGTGACAACGCGTACTTCCTGTACTTCCGCAGTGGTAACGCCGGCGTGAGCTACGGCGCCCGCCCCTACGGGTTCAGGGTCGGCGGGTTCGAGTAGTCCTTGCGATTGCCCTTTTATAGGTGTCGCCCTCTAAAAGGCGAAATTTAATACGAAAAAACAGGACAAAATAGAGGCAAAATAGACCTCTCGCAACTAATTGATAATCAACGCGTTATAAAAGAGGGTATCTCGGTATAGGACTAAGACCCCCTCGGTATAGGACTAAGGGTACCTCAGTATAGGACCGAGGTACCCTCTGTTACGGACCGAGATAGACTGTTACTTGAAAATAATTTACATATTGTTTGTTATAAATCTATTTATTAATCTTTAAAAGTTTGAGACTATGGCTTTTTTCAAGAAAGTAAAAAAGAAAATTACAGGTCTGTGGTATCCACAGGTAGTAGTCGTGGGGAAACCCGTAACAACCGACCAAGTGGCTGACCGCTTGGCATTGATTTCGACGGTGAGTCGTGGTGACACGTATGCTGTGCTGAAAGACTTAGGTGTCGTTATGGCTGCCTTTATGGCAGAGGGTCGCACGGTGAAGTTGGAAGGCGTGGGTACGTTTTACTACACCATCAACGCTGATAAGGGCATTGCGAAGCCGGAAGAAGTGACAGCAAAGCAGATAAAGAATGTCCGTGTCCGTTTTATTCCCGAGACCTCGCGCACGCAGAGCAATAAGGTTGCCACCCGCTCGTTAGTATCGGATAACATTTACTGGGAAGAGTGGAAGGAAGATAAGGAAAAGAAAAAGGAAGAGAAAGGAAAGACGGAAAAGGAGAATAAAGAAGAGGGAGGACCAGTAGCTGGGTAAGCCCCACCCCACCTCCCCGAATGGAGAGGGGAGTAAAGAGAACCCAGGACCAGTGGTGGGATAGAGATAGGTCTATTAATAAAAGGATGTTTCAAAGTCTGCACAAGGGTTCACCAATATTGTATAAATAGAATACTTTTACTTATAAACAGAAAGAGAGGCAGTTATCAAGATGATAATCTGCCTCTCTTTTATCTTTAAAAGGACTATTTCAACTTTACCTCTAAGTTCTTTAGCATATCAACCGTCATGGATTCCAAATCAAACTGTGGTTTCCAATCCCATTCCTCACGTGCACAAGTATCGTCCAAACTGTCTGGCCAACTGTCAGCAATGCTCTGCTTGAGTGGATCAACATTATATTCCATCTCAAAGTCGGGCTTATGACGCTTAATAACATTGAATATCTCTTCAGGATCAAAGCTCATCGAAGCAATGTTGAAGCCGTTACGATGCACCAAACGGGATGGATCGGCTTCCATCAAAGAGATCGCTGCACGCAAGCCATCGGGCATATACATCATATCCATAAGTGTACCTTTCTTAATTGGGCACACGAACTTCTCACCACGAACAGCCGAGTAGTAGATATCAACGGCATAGTCAGTTGTACCACCACCGGGAGGTGTCACATAAGAGATCAAGCCTGGGAAACGCACCGAACGAGTATCTACTCCATACTTATTGAAGTAGTAGTCACTCAACAACTCTGTGGTCACCTTCGATACACCATAGATGGTTCTGGGACGCTGCACCGTGTCTTGTGGCGTCTTCGTATGAGGTGTACTCAAACCGAAAGAGCCAATAGAACTCGGTGTGAAGACCGCACATTGATTCTCACGTGCCACTTCCAAGATGTTCCAAAGACCATCAATACCAATCTTCCAAGCTAACTGCGGCTTATTCTCCGCCACGACAGATAACAATGCTGCAAGGTTATAGATCGTATCAACATGATACTTCTTTACAACCTCCGCAATCATTTGCGGGTTTGTAACATCAGCCTCTGCACAAGGACCGGCATCCCTTAGTTCGCCCGTAGGTTCAGCCCCTTTAATATAGCCAGCGACGATGTTCTCATTGCCATAACACGTTCTCAATTCCCTGGTAAGCTCTGAGCCTATCTGCCCAGTAGAGCCTATCACCAAAACATTTTTCATATATATAGATAAGTTGATAATCTATTTCGATGCAAAGTAAACATATTTTTGTCGAATAGAGCTCATCGATATCTTAAAATTATAAAAAATACTGATTCTATGACAAAAAAGCATTGTAAAACATCCTTATTCTCGTTTTTTATACCTTACTTTGCCCTTAATAACAATTAAAGAATCTAATGTTATGTATGGAAAGATGAAAGAATATCTCAGCAATTCACTTGCAGAGATAACAGAAGCGGGGCTTTACAAGCAGGAAAGAATCATTGAAAGCCCACAGAGTGCAGCGATTGAAGTAAAAGGCAAAGAGGTTCTTAACTTCTGTGCTAACAACTATTTGGGGCTTTCCAATCACCCTCGTCTGATTGAAGGTGCCAAGAAGATGATGGACAAGAGAGGCTTCGGTATGTCATCAGTGCGCTTTATCTGTGGTACACAAGATGCACATAAAGAACTCGAGGCGGCTATCTCCGAGTACTTCAAGACAGAAGACACTATCCTCTACGCAGCATGCTTTGACGCTAATGGAGGTGTGTTCGAACCATTGTTCACAGACGAAGATGCAATCATTTCGGATGCGTTAAATCATGCCTCCATCATCGATGGTGTGCGCCTTTGCAAGGCTAAACGTTATCGCTATGCCAACGCAGATATGGGCGATTTAGAGCGTTGTTTGAAAGAGGCACAAGCCCAACGTTTCCGTATTATTGTTACTGATGGCGTGTTCTCAATGGATGGTAATGTGGCTCCAATAGACAAGATCTGCGACCTTGCAGAGAAGTATGACGCCCTCGTAATGGTTGATGAATCACACTCAGCGGGCGTTGTTGGTGCTACTGGTCATGGTGTTAGCGAATTGTGCAAGACCTATGGTCGTGTGGACATATACACTGGAACCTTAGGAAAAGCATTCGGAGGAGCATTGGGAGGATTCACTACTGGACGTAAGGAGATCATTGAGATGCTTCGTCAACGCAGTCGCCCATACCTCTTCTCCAACTCTCTTGCACCTTGCATCATCGGTGCGAGCCTTGAAGTATTTAAGATGTTGAAAGAGAGCAACGCCCTTCATGACCAGCTGGTAGAGAACGTTAACTACTTTAGAGACCACATGCTGGCTGCCGGCTTTGATATTAAACCGACACAAAGTGCCATCTGTGCCGTCATGCTCTACGATGCCAAGCTGTCTCAAGTATATGCAGCTAAATTGCTCGAAGAGGGTATCTACGTTACAGGTTTCTACTATCCAGTGGTTCCAAAGGGGCAAGCTCGCATTCGAGTTCAAATCTCCGCAGGTCACAACCGAGAGCAGCTTGACAAGTGTATCGCCGCTTTCATCAAGGTTGGTAAGGAGCTGGGCGTACTGAAGTAAACGTATATACGCATAAAGAAAACCATATATTAAAATCAAGGAAAGCTGTATCTCAATTACGATACAGCTTTTCTTATGTCCGAAAAAAGGCTTCCTTGAATTAATTTTTAGTTTATTTTTTTCAGAGGAATAGTTTAATTCAGAATAACTTTTAGTCTATTTTTTTGAGCAAGAAAGTATGTTTTCAAGCAGAGATAACCTTTATCTTATATTTAGAATAGGGTTCAGAGGATAAAAGAAGGATAGTTTGTAAACAATAAGAAACAATGTGGTGCGACAGAAAGACATACCAAAAGGGATGTTATCAGAAGCGTTTTCTGACCATCCCCTTATATGTATTGATGTCTAAAATAATAGAGTCTCCGGGCTGAATGTCCGTCATTGGCATACTAACAAACACACGTGAACTATAATACTCAGGTACTCCATTCTGCGCATGATACAATCGTAAGTAGAAGTTCCGACCACCATCTGCCCTTTTCTTCACCGCATCAGCGACCATTGCTAACGATTGTACGGCTTTCTTATCCTCTGCCCTACCCGTCTTCAAAGATAATCCTAAATTCAGATAACGGCGATTCTTGCTTATCCAAGCACTCTCAAAAACAACGGGATCAGTATGCACAACATCAACATTAAGAGCTAATTTCATGCGCAGAACAGGTACTTGACTCACCTCAATAGCCTTTGTCTTGCCATCAACAACCTTATCATAATAAAGCAAAGCACGATAAGTTGTATCAGATGTCATCGCCCACAATTTCTTCAAATGAGGTTGCAACTTCAAGAGTTCACCCTTATCTGTGACAGCCTCAACCAATTCGGCAGCATTGTTTGTACGCACTTCTACAAAGTCAGTGTTGAGGTATGACAAGCCAGAATCACCCTTCTCAAAGAAGTCATGCTTGCAGGCAACAACCATAAGTAATGTTACAAGCAACATTACCATGGTCATTGTGCCTCTTATCTTACGATGATTGCTTCTGCTCACAGAACTTTACTTCTTAAAAGTGAGACGATTCAACAACGACTTCAAACGCCCGCTTTCAGAAGATGCGTCAATGTAATTCTTAGCAGGATAAGCGTATTGAGTGAGCAAGCAAGTGCGCAAGAACTTATCATCTCGGTTCTCGATATTGATCTTCTCAATCTGTCCTGCGAGGTAAGCATCGAACTTCTCGTAATCAGCCTGCGTGTAATACTCTTCGTAAGCCTTTGTGTCTTGAATCATATCAAGGGCTATGTAATTGACAGGATAGAGCTTATAGTTGCAATGGATTTCGTGATCAATATGCGAAGCGATCGCATCGAAGAGCTTAATCTTTGGTAAATCCGTATCCAAAGTATCGAGCCATTCGTCAATACACGGCGCACAACTATAGAAGATATGACCCTTAAAACCTTTGATTCCAATCAACATACTCTCTAAGTCGTCTTCGGCTGTTTTCTTCCAGAAAGGTATGTCTCGGCGCAATTGATACTCTCTTGCCTTGAGGTAATCACATGGGTCATACTCATAAGAGATGGATAGCGGAACGATATGCAACTGCTTCAAACGCTCAATGATACTTCCTTCTCCGCCCATAACCATCATTTTCAAGATGGCAGGTTGGGTGAGATCGTTAGAGTTCTTAGCACGACCTTGACGCTGCGCAATCCATACATTCTCGTTTTTCTCAGCCACTGCGAAGTGGATGTATTCGGACATTCGCTTGCTGGCACGCAACATCTCTACCGAATGTAAGGCTCTTTCAACTGTAAACGACTTATTGATACGCACCAAATCACGTATCCAATCAGCAGAGAGGAGGTTGTCTCCGATGGCAATCTCGCATGTCGTTGAGAAGCCAACATCAATCAGTAACTTGTCCAAGAGGGCTGAGTCGAGGACAATATCACGATGGTTGCTAATGAAAGTGTACCTTTTATGAATGTCAATGTTAGTTGCGTCCATGCTACAACCTAAGCTCAAGGTTGTCACCAAACGCTGCAAGAAAGGATAGCAAAAGGCTTTCTGGAACTCAAGATTCGTTTTGCAAGCACGCATCTTCTGCTCCAGTATTGCCATAGGGACATCAGGGTAAAGATATGCTAACACCTGTTGAAACTGCTTATCAGCAAGAATACGATCATAGACTGCCGGTAACTCTTCTGGTTCAAAGGGGCGAATAGGATCAAACTCCGATGGTATCTTCATAATTATAAGTAATTTGTTTGTTTCTATTTAACTTGTACAAATATAGGTAAAACAGCCCAATCTCTAAAACAGAAGACCATCGTTTAACAGAAGATTAACAATTCTTTCAAAGCATATAATAGCTCAATTCACTTGCAGTTCACAAACAAAGTGTTATCTTTGCAACGTTATGAAGTACAGCATTATAGTACCCGTTTTCAACCGACCAGACGAGGTTGATGAGCTTTTAGAGAGTCTTCTCCATCAAAAGGAGACTGATTTTGAGGTGGTCATCGTCGAAGATGGCTCGAAAGTTCCATGTAAGGACGTTTGCAACAAGTATATTGATAAGCTCGATCTACATTATTATTATAAGGAGAATTCAGGTCCCGGTCAGAGCCGAAACTATGGTGCTGAACGGGCGAAGGGGGAGTATTTACTCATCCTCGATTCCGATGTTGTACTTCCAACGGGGTATCTACAAGCTATTGACGAGGAACTTCAGAGGAAACCTGCTGATGCATTCGGAGGACCAGACAAAGCACATGACTCATTCACAGATACGCAGAAGGCAATCTCTTACTCAATGACTTCTTTCTTCACAACAGGGGGCATTCGTGGAGGAAAGAAGAAGTTGGATAAGTTTTATCCACGCTCCTTTAACATGGGTATTCGTCGTGATGTTTACAGGGAATTAGGCGGTTTCTCCAAGATGCGCTTTGGTGAGGATATCGACTTCTCCATACGTATCTTCAAGGCAGGGAAACGCTGTCGTCTCTTCCCGGAAGCATGGGTGTGGCATAAAAGACGCACCGACTTCCGTAAGTTCTGGCGACAGGTTTACAACTCGGGGATCGCTCGCATCAATCTCTACAAGAAGTATCCTGAGTCGCTGAAGATTGTCCATCTCTTGCCAATGGTATTCACGCTTGGGGTCATCTTCCTTACTTTGATGAACCTTTGTGGGCTTCTTGCGATGGTTTGCACATCAGCTAAAACTTTGGGTTGTAGCCTCTTCGTTTTAGGCATATTGCCCCTATTCCTTTACAGCACCATCATCTGCATTGACTCAACAAAGCAAAATCACAGTTTGAAGATAGGCTTCTTAAGCATCCGTGCAGCCTTTTATCAACTCATGGGTTACGGCTGTGGCTTCCTCAACGCATGGTGGAAACGATGCGTATGTAGCCACGATGAGTTCGCAGCCTACGAACGGAACTTCTATAGTTAATTCAAAATTCATAATTCAAAGTTCAAAATTATGATTACTTCTGATGCTTGAGATAGAGGGAAATGATTGATAAGATTAATTCATTAATCAGTTTTCTATAAACTACCGGAATATAACTAAAAACCGAAAATGACTATGCTAAAACGAGAGAAAAACATTCTAATGGAGAAAGTTAACGCCTTCACCAATAGAATCATACGGTTATATCAATACCTGAAAGATAGTAAACAAGAATACATACTATCAAAACAACTCTTGCGAAGTGGTACAAGTATAGGTGCTAACTTTATAGAAAGTCAAAGTGCACAAAGCTCTGCTGACTTTATTCACAAGCTTGAGATCGCACTAAAAGAGGCACAGGAAACGAAATACTGGATCGATAAACTACTTGTTGGGAATTATATCAGTGACTATGGACATACGTCGATAAGCAATGACAACATAGAACTTATCAAGCTCTTATCAGCTATCATTATTACGAAAAAAAGGAACATTAGGAACGGAGAAGATGTAAAATACTAACGTAACTAATCTTGATTTCGAGTTGATTATATAAATCATAAGCATCAGAAGTAATCATAATTTTGAACTTTGAATTATGAATTTTGAATTAAAGAACATCGCTATTAACAACTGGGCAGAAGCCGACCGCCCACGTGAGAAACTACTAAGACTGGGGGCAAGTGCGCTCAGTGATGCAGAATTATTGGCTATTCTTATTGGTTCAGGAACAGCAAATGAAAGTGCTGTCGATCTAATGAAACGAATCCTAAAGGACTGCAATAATAATCTAAACACATTGGGGAAGCTATCCTTGCATCGCTTGGAAGAATACAAAGGAATCGGTCCGGCAAAGGCGATAACGATACTTGCTGCATGCGAATTGGGTAAACGGAGGCAACGTGCAAAGGTAGAAGATGCACCCTTACTGAATAGTGCCGAAGCCATTTATAACTATATGCACACGACCATTCAAGACCTCGACATCGAAGAGGGTTGGATACTGATGATGAAGCAAAACTTCCGTCTCATTGAGGCGAAACGTATCTCGATTGGTGGACTGACAATGGCTCCGATAGACATTAGACTTATGATGAAAGAGGCGTTGATGAAGAACACTACCATCCTTGCCTTTTGCCATAACCATCCCAGCGGGAACACTTCTCCCAGCCATGAAGACGATCTTCTCACCACTCGCATACAGAAAGCATGCGAACTACTAAGCATCCACTTTGCCGATCATGTTGTTCTTACGGATGGGAATTATTACTCTTATCGGGAGGAGGGGAGGCTATAAAAAATGATTGGAATATGTTTGTAAAACAGAAGCTATCCATCATCTTTACACTGCAAGCTATTGTGATTATTGTTTTAAATTACTATCTTTGCAGAAGATAGGCTGCATTCGGCAATTTAAAAGCAAGCTTTTATTGCACTCTTTGGCACTATCTTTGCAAAAGAAACATTATTAATAAACACCCAATTAAATAATGACACAAGAAGAAAAGACGCAAATTGAGGAGAAAATCGTTGATGTTTTGAAGACCGTCTATGACCCGGAAATACCTGTGAATATATATGATCTCGGTATGATCTATAAGATAGATGTAGACGAGAAAGGTAATCTTGACATGGATATGACATTCACAGCTCCTTCTTGCCCAGCCGCCGACTTCATCCTTGAAGATGTACGCACAAAGGTGGAAAGTGTTGAGGGAATCAAGTCAGCTAACATCAATCTCGTCTTTGACCCAGTATGGGATCAAAGCATGATGTCCGAAGAGGCACGTGTTGAACTAGGCTTTGAATAAAGCCTCTCAACACTCCTGACACCCCGTTCACATAAATTTCAAAGACATGAAAAATATCTATTTTCTATCTGACGCACACCTTGGTTCGCTAGCCATCAAGCACAGGCGTACACAAGAACGTCGCTTGGTTCGGTTCTTGGATAGCATTAAGAACAAAGCAGCAGCTATTTACCTGCTTGGGGATATGTTCGACTTTTGGAACGAATATAGGTATGTTGTTCCAAAAGGATTCACTCGCTTCTTAGGGAAAATATCAGAGTTAACGGACATGGGAGTAGAGGTGCACTTCTTTACTGGCAATCATGATCTTTGGACTTACGGCTACTTGGAAGAGGAATGTGGCGTCATCCTACACCGTCAACCCATCACTACCGAGATATATGATAAGGTGTTCTATCTTGCACATGGCGATGGACTAGGTGATCCAGATCCAATGTTTCGGCTCTTGAGGAAAGTCTTTCACAATCGTGGATGCCAACGATTACTCAACTTCTTCCACCCTTGGTGGGGTATGCAGTTGGGATTGAATTGGGCAAAAAAGAGCCGATTGAAACGTGCCGATGGGAAAGAAGCACCTTACATGGGCGAAGATAAAGAATATTTAGTGCGTTACACAAAAGATTACATGCGCACGCATAAAGACGTAGATTATTACCTCTATGGTCATCGCCACATCGAATTAGACCTCACCCTATCACGAAAAGTGCGCATGCTGATACTTGGCGACTGGATAAATCAGTTCACTTATGTTGTCTTCGATGGTGAGCATTTATTCCTGGAAGAGTACGTTGAAGGCGAAAGCAAACCTTAACAAAAGCAAAAATAAGGCTATTATCAAGATAAAAAGTTATTTTTTAGCTATAAAAACTCATTTTCTTTAGAAAGTATTTGGATGTTACAAAACAATCTCGTATCTTTGCATTGTCTCTTAAGAGATAATCTTCTCATATAAAGAGATCTATCAATTAGACATAACTGATAAGTTAAGTAGACAATAAGAGATTCATAATATAAAATTAAAACTCAGGTTTGTAGATTAAGTTTAGTCAAAAGAAAGGTAGTTGTCGTGAGATAACTACCTTTCGCTTTTTATAATAACTTCATCTTACAAAACAGTCTTCTTCATTCTTAGCATCCATCTATTGGTAACAACAAATAATATAAAAGAATCCAACCATATCATAGTTTTATTTTTATTTCAGTTGCTGTCACTTTTAACATTTCGGTTAACTGGCTGTCTACAAACCGTTTATAGGGATGGGAAGAATGACAGAAATGACAGCAAAAATAAAAATGATAGGCTATTCCAAAAGTCCTCATCCACAAAAAATCATAGTGAAACATGATTGTGCAAACACACTATGAATGAAACTATGGATGAGTCACAACAATCGTAACTCAACTTTTGATATAGCCTATCAGCTAATATTATATATCCGAGAGAAAACTCAAATATTACTTCTTCAAGTCCTTAACAAGCTCTTGAGTATCACGTGCAATAACGATCTCTTCGTCAGTTGGGACGAGAACAACCTTTACCTTTGAGTCATCAGTAGAGAGTATCTGCTCCACTCCACGCACCTCATTGCGCTTCTTATCCAACTTAATACCAAGATACTCCATGTCTTGACAAACATCCCAACGCAATCCAGTCTGGTTCTCACCAACACCTGCTGTCCATACAATGATGTCTACACCATTCATAGCAGCTGCATAAGCACCGATGTACTTCTTTATGCGGTAAGCATACATCTGTAGTGCCAAATGAGCGAGCTTATTGCCCTCGTTGTCTGCATTCTCAATGTCACGCATATCAGAACTGATACCAGTAATGCCCAAGACACCGCTTTCCTTATTCAAGAAGTCTGCCATTTCCTGCGGTTTCTTACCGAGTTTTTCCATCAAGTAAGTTACAGCAGAAGGATCGATATCACCAGAACGAGAACCCATCATCAAGCCTGCCAATGGCGTTAGACCCATTGATGTATCAATGACCTTACCGTTCTTAACAGCTGCAACAGAGGCTCCATTACCAATATGACAAGTAATGATTTTCTGTGTCTTGATGTCTACACCCAACATTTCACATACACGGTGTGACACATAGCGGTGGCTTGTTCCGTGGAAACCATAGCGACGAACATGATACTTCTTATATAGATCATAAGGGACAGCATATAGGTAAGCATAATCTGGCATAGTGCTATGGAAAGCATTATCAAACACTGTTACCTGTGGCGTATGAGGCATCAAAGCGTCCACAGCACGCAATCCGCGCAAGTGACCGGCATTATGAACTGGAGCTAAATCTATGAGACTTTCAATACCGTCTTCTACTTCTTTTGTAACGATACAACTCTTCTCAAAGAGGTCACCTCCTTGCACTACTCGGTGTCCAACAGCGTCTATCTCATCAAGACTCTTTAGAGCACCAATCTCTGAATCAAGCAATACCTTGAACACAAGCGCTACACCTTCTTTATGTGTAGGAAGGTCTGCCATGATTTGTTTCTTCTCACCATTAGGGAGCTTAACCTTTATGAAAGCCTCATCAAGACCAATGCGTTCTACACCACCTTGAGCCAACACTGACTCGTCTTTCATATCGTACAACTTGTACTTAATAGAACTACTTCCGCAGTTCAAGACTAATATCTTCATATTTTGATTATAGGAGTTAAAGGAGTGAAGGGAGTGAAATGGAGTTGAGGCAAATGTTCTTATTAGGGTAAAGCAATACCAATAAACTATTCACACACAGATAAATATAACCCCAGAACTTACGCTCTTCCCTTCCTCTTTATTGATTACTTAATTACTTGGGAGCGTTCCCCTCTATACATACTACTCCTCTCTCCATTGGGAGAGGAGCAGAGGTGAGGCTTCTTTATAGCTTTTTTGCATCTTGGGCTTGGCATGCAGTGATAGCTACCATATAATAGATATCATCTACACAACAGCCACGAGAAAGATCGTTAACAGGACGAGCTATACCTTGGAGGATAGGTCCAATCGCCTTAGCACCACCAAGACGTTCGATTAACTTGTAGCCGATGTTACCTACTTCAAGGTTGGGAACAACGAGCACATTAGCCTTACCTGCTATCTCCGAACCCGGTGCCTTCTTAGCAGCAACAGCAGGAACAAGAGCAGCATCAGCCTGTAATTCACCATCAACCTTCAGTGTTGGGAACTTCTCCTTGGCAATTTTTGTAGCCTCAACAACCTTATCTATAATGTAAACACTCTTACCCGTCTCACGGTCGATGGCGTCTTTTGCTGATCCCTTAGTAGAGAAACTCAACATAGCAACATGTGGGTCTTGGAATCCAGCAACGCTCTTTGCGGTCTCAGCAGTGGTATAAGCTATTTGAGCCAACTGATCGGCAGTTGGGTTAGGAGTAACAGCTACATCACCCATAACGACAATTCCATTCTCACCATACTGTTGTTCGTGGGTGAGGATGAGCATAGCTCCACTCACACAAGTAATACCTGGCGCACATTTAATAATCTGTAAAGCAGGGCGAAGTGTGTCACCAGTTGTAGAGAGTGAACCTGATATCTGTCCATCAGCGCCCTCCGTCTTAATAATCATACAGCCCAAATAGAGATTATTCTTCGTCACCAACTCACGTGCCTGATCAATAGTCATACCCTTTTTCTGGCGTAGTTCGGCTAACTTAGTAGCATATTCTTCGCACTTAGGGTTATTCTCTGGGTCAACAATAGTTGCCTTATCAATGTTCTTAAGTCCCCACTCTGTGGCAAGCTTATGTATGTTGGTGGGGTTACCAATGAGGATTAGATTGGCAATGTCATCGGCTAATACCCTATCAGCCGCTCTAAGGGTTCGCTCCTCTTCTGCCTCGGGGAGCACGATACGTTGCTTATCGGCTTTAGCGCGTGCAACGATTTGCTCTAATAAATCCATAGTTCTTTTTATATTGTAATAAATGTATTTCGGTCTTTAAAATGTCTACCTGCAAAGATAGTTAAATTAACTTAGAATCCCAAACAAGACCCTTGTTTTATATGAGAAAACAGCTATCCTCTTGGCTATCCCAGCTTTTCTACATATCTTTGTAGCCTAACAATAACATAGACAACATGATTAAATTCCACGATGTAAAGACGTCTGATCGCGAACTAATACAAAGCTATACGCTTTGTGGAGACCGTCAGAACTGTGATTTAAGCTTTGCAAATATCATCTCATGGAGGTTTCTTTATAATACACAAATCGCTGAAGTCGATGGCTTCTTAGTGTTCCGCTTTTATACAGGGCACCATCTCGCATACATGGCACCAGTGTGGAAATGTGCATGGGACGAGGCTATGCGCGACCGATTTGCTGCCGTTGTCCGACAGATGAGGGACGATGCTATCACCTTAGGGCATCCTTTCTTAATGTTAGGTGTATGCAGTTATATGGCGGAAATACTTGAGACTACCTTCCCCAACACCTTTGATATCAAACCAGACCGTGACCACTTCGATTATATCTACTCACGTGAAAAGCTCGCAACACTATCCGGTAAGAAGTTACAAGGTAAGCGAAACCACTGTAATAAGTTCCGTAAAACATTCCCAAACTACGTATATAAGGACTTAACAAAGGATATGATTCCAGAGTGTATAGCTGTGGAAGAGAACTGGCGAGAGGTTACGAAGGAGGATACCGAGGACGATGAAGAATTGTCGGAAGAGCTTCGTTCAATGACACGTGTCTTCGATTTATGGGATGAAATCGGTGCTATCGGTGGCACAATATGGGTAGATGATAAGTTGATAGCCTTTACCTTTGGTTCGCCTATCACTAACAAGGTGTTCGATGTATGCGTTGAAAAGGCAGATACAAGCTACGAAGGGGCTTTTTCTATCATCAATCAGGAGTTCGCCAGACACCTCCCTGAGCAATACGAATACATGAATCGTGAGGAAGACCTTGGTATTGAGGGCTTGAGATATGCCAAACTTTCATACAAGCCAGACATTCTTTTAGAGAAAAGTGCAGTCATGGAGAAATATCCCTTGGCACAGGAAGAGGATCAGCAACGCATTAAGGAGGAGACAATCAGCCTATGGCGAGACACTTTCCATGATGTGGAACCATTCATAGAGCTATATTTCTCCCGCGTATTCAAGCCCGAATATAACATCACTTGTCAGGCTGATAAGCATACTGTTGCAGCCCTTCAAGCCCTGCCCTATACAATGAAATACTACGATGAGGAGGTGCGCACGGCTTATATCTCTGGTGTTAGCGTGCGTGAGGAGTACCGAAAGAAGAACATGGGAGGCAATTTGATGTCGCAAGCTCACTTCCGCCTCTATCATAAGGACATTGTGTTTGCAACATTGATACCTGCCGAAGAGTGGTTATATGAATGGTATGAACGATGCGGATATGCACGACATATCATGGTAACGGCACCGCCTACTGATGTTGACAACATGGACTTTGATTCGTTCGACAAGTGGCAACGTTCCAAAGATTGCGTTCTATTGCATGATGCCGAGGGTTTCGATATTATCAAGGAGGACTATCGTATTGCGCTTTCTGTCGATCCGAATGCGAAGAGACAGACGGAGAATATACAAGGAATGATACGTATTATCAATGCTGAAAAGGCGTTGCAGCTTTATGCTCAACGGCATCCTGATCGCATAGAGAACCTCCGTGTGTATAATGACTCGGATATTCCGAAGAATAACATGTACTTCCAAATAAAGGAAGGGCACGTTTGTCATACGAATCAACCACTGCCGAACACACGTTCATTGACAATCAATGAGCTGGTAGACTATATCTTCAAAGATGATAAATTAGAGATGAATCTAATGCTGAATTAGGTTAGCTCGAATATAAGAAGGCGTTTCCTCATTACAAGGAGACGCCCTCTTTGATACAAAGGAACGCCCTCTTCAATACAAGGAAACGCCCTTCTCGCATTGAGAAGGGCGTTTCCTTGTTTTCGTTCCAGCGGTTCTTGCCAACGAGGGACAGCATAATAAGAAGGGAAGACAGAGTAACAAAGTAAGAAAGACCAAGTAAGAAAGTAAGAAAGACAGAGTATTTCCAACCTTACAAATAACTTGTTTACTGACCAATCTATCACCCCCATCAACTCTACCTAATCATAATTTTGAATTATGAACTTTGAACTTTGAATTGCACATGGGCGTCAGCTTCTGTGGATTCCCATGTTCCTTTAGGAACTCTGTGTCGCCTTGCGGTTTCGTGCCATCTGTGTATTCTGTGTTAAAAATGCCCCAGCAAAGAATTTATTGATGCTTCTCAACAATAAAACTAAGCACTCGTCAACTTGCCAACCTACCCCCCATCAACTCTACCTAATCATAATTTTGAATTCAAGACAGCACCATCTCCTTTGTCAAGATACTCTCCAGTTGCTCGGCAGAGAGGCGCAGTTGGAACTCACCATGTATGGCAACACTAATGCGACCAGTCTCTTCTGAAACGATGATAGCCAACGCGTCCGAATCTTGCGAGATACCCATGGCAGCACGGTGACGCAGACCTAACTCCTTAGGAATGTCTTGCTTGTGGCTTACAGGCAATATACATCCTGCCGCTTTAATGCGTCGTTTGGAGATAATCATCGCCCCATCGTGCAGAGGCGAGTTCTTAAAGAAGATGTTTTCGATGAGTCGTTGATTAATACGAGCGTCTATCAAGTCGCCAGTCTCCACTATATCCTGCAGCATCACACCGCGTTCAATAACAATCAAAGCCCCCACCTTGCCACGGCTCATACTCATACAAGCCATGACGATAGGCATAATTGCTTCCTTATCGACCTCCTCCTTGTTTGCTCTCGTAAATAGTTTAATAATGTTTTTTACCTTCCGATGTGCGCCAAGACTATACAGGAAGTGGCGAATATCTTCTTGGAAAAGAACGATAAGACCAATGACTCCCACAGAAACCAGCTTATCCAAGATACTACCCAAGAGCCGCATCTCTAAGACTTGACTTACTATAAGCCATAAAATCACAAACAACATGATTCCGATGAAGACGTTCAGAGAACGCGATTCCTTCATCACTCGATAGATATAATAGAGCATCAATGCTACGAGCACGATGTCGATTACATCCTTTATACCAAATGGGAAAAACATAAAAGAAGAGCTTTATTATTTCACTTTACAGTATTTTGTCGCATTGCACCAACGATCTTCACAGCCTCAACCGCCTCACGAACATCGTGCACTCGCAGTATGTTTGCACCTTTCAGCAGGGCGATTGTGTTCAAAATGGTTGTTCCGTTCAGACTTTCAGCCGCCGTAATCCCCAAAAGTTGATGAATCATTCGCTTCCTACTAATGCCTACAAGGATGGGAAGTTCCATGACTTGCAACCGTTCCATGACGCTTAATAACTCGTAATTGCCCGCTACAGGCTCCTTACCAAAGCCGAAACCGGGATCGAGAATAATGTCTTTTTGCCCCAAATCGCGCAATTCTTGCACCTCACGAGAGAAGTCGATAAGCATGTCATGAAGGTTAGCTGCGGTAGACATAAGGATATAAGGTGCCCCAAGTTCGGCTACAGTACGGAACATTTCAGGGTCTTTACCTTCCTCAACATCGTTGATTATATCTGCACCGAACTCCTCAATCGTCCTTCGGGCAATATCAGCATGGAAAGTATCAATGGATAGTATAGCATCAGGCTCGGCTTCTTTGACAATCGGGAGAGCAAAGGCTAATCGCTGCATCTCCTCTTCTGCACTGACAACAACGCCTCCGGGACGTGTTGAACAGGCTCCGATATCAATAATCTTAGCCCCTTGAGCAACAATCTGATGGGCTCGCTGGCGGATAGCCTCAGCCGTTTGCACTCGACTATTAGCATAGAATGAGTCGGGCGTAACGTTCATGATTCCCATCACCAGCGGTTCGCCCAAGTCGATGAGACGCCCACGAACGTTGATAGTATAGCTTATGGGCGTTCCATCACCCAATGTTTTCATCTTCTCCATAGGCACAAAGGTAATGTAATTATTGCACATTTATATCAGAAAGGCTCAACCTTTTTAACGAAAAGCATAAGTTTTAGTAGGCAAACAGGCGATAGTTCCAATGCTTTTCACCAACGATTAGACTTCAATCGAACGTTCAGAAAGGGCGAAAAGAGCATTCGATCCAATGGTATAGATAGGACGAAACCAGCGGAAATAACCTACTACATTTGTAAAGAAATACTGCTAAAATCCATGCTTATAACTGCGTTTTTATCGAAGAGCACCCTCCTTTGGGTCAAATACGCGCGTTTTGAAGAAGTTTGTGAACAATCGTATAACACGTTAATAATCAACGTTTTACATAAATCTCACATTCTTTTCAATCGAAAATAACCGACCATCAATGGAAAAAACAGCCCATTTTTACCTAAAAAGTACGTACTTTTCACCAAAAACGTATATACATTTCGCTCAAAACGTATATACATTTCACCCAAAACGTATATACATTTCACTTAAAACGTATATACGTTTCACCAAAAACGGAGGTACGTTTTCTAAAAAAGGTATATACGTTTTTATTTTGAAGAATATCGCTTCCTATTTGGCTCTATATTGATAATTAAATTTGTAAAAGATATTCCGAACAAATGATAGAAGAATCCGGGAAAAAAGAAGGATGTGCCTATATAGACACATCCTCCGCATTTTATAATAAGTGGTTAAGTGGCATCAAAACCGGTTATTGACCATAACCATCGTTCTGCTTAATATTCTTGTTTGCATCTACCTCATAGCTTGGTATAGCTGCAAGAGACTTGTAGTAATCACGGTTGTAACTGCGTACCTCCGCTGGAAGAACAGAGTTCCAACCACGATCGGATTCGTTAGTATAACGTGTGATCGTCTCATTGTTGCGGATAGCATCAAAGAAACGTTGCCCCTCACCAACCAATTCCTTGCGACGTTCGAGTGATATGCGGGCTGCCGTGATAGTAGCAGCTGTAACAAGACGAGACGCATCTGTGGTTCTATTCTTCAGTAACTCATTTAAGTACTGGGCAGCTTTTGCAGTGTTTCCAGCCTTAAATGCCGCTTCGGAAGCTATCAAATAAACCTCAGAGAGACGCAACAATGGGACATTTGCATAACGAACATCTCCATTGTAAACAGGCATCTTATTCAAGTAAACCTTTGCACCATTGAACTTATTTGCAGCATCATTGCTTGGCGCAAGGAAGACATCTGCACGAACGTCCTTAGGGTCTTGAGCAAGAAGATCAACGAACTGCTTGCTTGCAACAACATCACCATAACCGGGGATATCAGAGCGATTCTCGGCATACATATAGGCTATACCTTCACGGTCATTCCAGTCGCTCGTATTGGTGATAGATAACTCGAAAAGCATCTCTTTGGCGTGTGCTGCATCGTCTTTCTTCCATGCCTTGACATACTCATTAGTAGTCCATAAACTCCTACCAGAGTTATTGATGACATCTTCCGCAGTGCTAAGTGCATTAGCCCAATCGCCCTTTGTCAGGTAAACACGTGCTAAGAGAGCCTTCGCCGCATAGAGACTAACGTATCCGGGAGTAACCTCTGTTGACAATGCGCCAGAGCTAATTGCTTCATTCAAGTCCTTGATGACTTGTGTATAACACTCTGCCACGGTGCTACGAGCAGGCTTTACATTCGATTCCAAAGAGCTTGTTACCACAGGAACTCCCAGTGAAGCACCATTATCCTCTGTATAGGTCTTGCCGTAAACACGGGTCAGATCAAAGGTTGCCATAGCGCGTAGTACCAATGCTTCTGCACGATCTTTAGCAATCTCAGCTGCCGCATCCGTCTTATCAGTCAGCTTTCCTCCGTCAGCAGCCTCAATGATTCGACAAGCGCGACCTATGACGATATAAGGTGTACGCCATATCGCATTGTCACGATTAAAGTCGGATGCTGTAGTGTAACTCATCAAATAATAGAAGTTCGCACGACCACTTCCGTAGAACGTATTATACTGTAAGTCTTCACCGTGCAGATCGCCATATAGGAACATTTGTTGCCCATAGTAATCAAACAACTTACTACTTCCTTTCAAGGCTGCATACATTCCCGTATAAGCCGATCCAAGGTCACTACTATTCTGTATAGCCTTATCTGCAGGGACAGAATCAGCTGGTTTCTGCTCGAAGAAGTCATCACCGCAAGATGACATACCCAACAGGACGGTGCCTGCGAGCACCAAGCCATATATGTTCTTATTGTATTTTCTCATAAACAAAAATTCTACAATTAATAAATTAGAAGCCTAACTCGACTCCAAATGTGAATGTTCTCAAAGCAGGAGTCTCGAATATACATAGACCACTTACTGGCATCTCGGGATCAACATAGAGATCTTTTGACTTCAAAGTAAAGAGGTTTGAAGCAGAGAAGTAAAGTCTTGCCTTTGCCAAACCAATCCTTGATACCCAGCTATTAGGTGCAGTGAGACCAAGTGTTAGGCTCTTTAAGCGCAAGTAGTCTGTAGGCATCAACCAGCGAGAAGACTCTATCGTAGCATCGTTTCCATATTGGAAAGCAGGGAGAGTAGCCTTTGTGTCGCCAGGACCTGTCCACATCTTGTTGATGTCATAATAGGCTGGGACAGCACCACCATAGAGGAAGTTACCACCGTTACTGTGCTGCCATCTTGCTGCATCGTAAGCCTTTCCGCCGAATGAGAAGGTAAAGTTCAAACCGAAGTCGATGAATTTCCATTTGATATTGTTCGTCAAACCACCTTCCAAAGTAGCTTCATGGTCACCTACGATAACTTTCTTTGCAGCTGCAGGGTCGGTTGTTGTCTTACGTGCATTGGCTGTTCCATCATTAATATAATAGGATTCCTTACCTGTAGTTGGGTCTACCCCAGCATACTCAAGAGCGTAATAGCTGTAGTAAGTATGACCCACCTTGTGAATCAATCTACCACTGATAATCTCGTCCTGAGAACCATTGAGCTTGGTAATCTTATTGTGGTTATGACCGAAGTTCAGCATGGTTGTCCATGTGAAGTCCTTTGTGCTAACGTTATTACTTTGTATCGTAAACTCGTAACCAGTGTTGCGTAAGGAGCCAATGTTCTTTGGTGTGGTCGTACTATATGTATCTCCAGAATAATAGCCAGGCACAGCTGACACTGGTAAGTCATAGATAAGATCACTGGTGTTACGCGTGTAGTAATCGAAAGTCAACGAGATTCTATCGAAGAAAGTGAGGTCTAAACCAACGTTAAAGGCACGGTTCTTCTCCCATTTCAAGTCTGGGTTTCCAATGCCAACGATACCCATTCCAGACTTACCATCATAATACTGACCGAACTGGAAGAGGTTCATATAATCATAATAGCTGTTTGGCAAGGTTCCATTCACACCATAGCTGATACGCAACTTACCATCACTTAGAACACTCTTAGCCGTTTCCATGAACTTCTCAGCACCGAATCGCCATGCACCAGACACTGACCAGAAGGTTCCCCAACGGTTTGCTTTTGCCAAACGACTACTGCCATCGCGACGGAAACTGACACCTGCATAGTATCTGTTATCGTAGTTGTAGTTCAAACGACCTAACCAACTTGCCATCGTGTAACCCTGTGCATTACTAGATCCACTCGTTGTTCCTGCATTAGAAAGCTCGTAGAGATCTCCCGGATAATTGGTTCCTTGGATGTAATTGTACTTGTAAGTGAACTTCTCTGTTTCGTATCCTAAGAGCGCATCAACGTTGTGCAAGCCAAAAGACTTCGCATAACTGAGCTGCGTCTGACCATTCAATTGAGTGATAGCACTCACTACGCGCTGTAGAGAACCACCAGGAGCTCCATCGTTAGAGTAGCGATCCCAGAGGACATCCTCTACTGATGACGTATAGTCGTAAGTGAACTTTTCACTCAAGTGGAGCGCATCCCAGATGTTCCAATCAAGCTTCAGAGAGTTGAAAGCACGTCTTACGTCGTTCTTATCACTTGAATGTTTGTACTCATACAAAGGGTTAAGTTGTACATAAGAGCCTGTTTTCGTACCTGGTGCCAATGAGCCGTCAGGAAGATAGGCAACAGCTGAAGGGCTATCATAGAACGCATAATGCGCAATTGAGCTGGTATAGGAAGTACTCTCATTAGCCAACTGCTGGTTTATTTTAGAGAACAAGCCAGAGTATAACAAAGTAAATCTTCCGAACTTATGAGTAAGGTTTGCATTACCAGTAAAGCGTTCCAAACCTTGGTTAGCGGTGATACCTGTCTGCTTCATATATGACAAAGAAGTATAGAACTGGGTGTTATCACTACCACCACTAAGGCTTATTTGATAGTTCTGATGGTGTCCCGTCTTAAAGAGAAGATCCTTCCAATTGGTCCAACCATAGATTGGTTTGTTATTAGCATCGTATCCTACGACTGGTTTAGCAGCGTAGTCATCAATCTGATCCTTAGCGAATGCAGCTGCATCTGCCTTTGATTTGCCCTCTTTATATATGGCATAGTTCTCCAAACCACGTGAGAGAACAGCACGACGAGCGTCACCATCCAGCATTGGACGATAATTGATAGCCATGTTAGAGAAACCCCAGTCACTACGGAAGTCTACATGCGTCTTACCTTTCTTACCGCTCTTGGTTGTGATAACTACCACACCATTGGCAGCACGAGAACCATACAAAGAAGCTGCAGCAGCATCCTTGATGACCGTTATTGACTCAATGTCATTGCTGTTCAAAGTGGCTAAGATGTCCGTACCAGTATCATTGAACTGCCCCTGACCGAATGCGTTAATATCACCAGATACCATTGGTGTACCATCAATAACATACAATGGATCATTGCCAGCATTGATAGATCCCATACCACGGATACGTATATTGCTTACAGCACCAGGCGCACCTGATGAACTAGTAACCGTTACTCCAGGTACAGAACCAGACAGTTTATCCTGCACAGAGGCTACTGGTACGTCTGCCAACTTACCTGGGTCTACGTTTGCAGCAGCACCTGTAAAGCTTGATTTCTTAAAGTTTCCATAACCAGTAACGATAACTTCTTCAAGCGAGCCAGCGTCTGGTTTCAACACAACCTTCATACCATTTTTTACAGGAACAACCACTGTTTTGAGTCCAACATACTGTACTCTTAACTGCTTCTTACCCTCTGGAACTGATAGATGGAAGTTACCATCAATATCAGTGACAGTACCCATCTGTGTCCCAACAACAAGTACGGACGCACCTACAATAGGCTCTCCATCTTCTGAAGACACAACAGTTCCTGAGATCTCACTCTGTGCCATTGCTACACCTAAGCATAGGAACAGACCAAATAAAACCATTGACAATCTTTTAACCATAAGCTTAATATATAAAATGTGACTATTTCTTATTAAATAAGTGCAAAGGTATAAAGAATTACTTAACAAACCAAAAAATCGTAACTAAATTGTACTTTAAACTCAAAAAGCGTTACAAAACATTATAAATATTCGATTTATAACGATACTTCAAAAGCTTAGCTGCACCACAGTTGTTACACCTTATATATATAGGACATCGGTGAGCAGCACTCTTGCCAAAGCCTAATACTGATGGAGTACAATAATTGTCTATCTGTTAAAAAGGCTCTCTTTGCTTTGCATTGTCTGCCTTTTAGACTATCTTTGCACCATAGAATAAAGTTGAATTCATGGACATACAGGAGATTTATAAGATTTATCTAAGTCACCCAACAGTGACTACTGACAGTCGAAACTGCCCTGAAGGAAGTATCTTCATAGCATTGAAAGGAGCATCATTCGACGGTAATAAGTTTGCAAAAGCTGCTTTGGACAAAGGTTGCAGTTATGCTATTGTTGACGAAAAAGAGTATGCCGACCCCACTGATAAGCGTATTATCTTAGTGGAGGATGCTCTCGTTACTTACAAAGAACTCGCTCGCGAGCACCGACGTCAGTTCTCTATCCCCGTCATTGGCATTACAGGAACGAACGGAAAGACCACCAGTAAGGAGCTTATCTCTACTGTCTTAGCTGAGAAATATAAGGTTCATCACACGGAAGCGAACTATAACAACGATGTTGGTGTGCCTCGCACATTGCTCGGAATAGGCTCTGATGATGAGATAGCTGTCATTGAGATGGGTGCATCTCACCCCGGTGACATCAAGAAATTAGTAACTTATGTAGAGCCAACGTGCGGTTTGATTACAAATGTTGGTCGTGCTCATCTACAGGGATTCGGCAGCTTTGAGGGTGTAAAACGTACCAAAGGCGAGCTATACGACTATCTAAAAGCGCATGACGCCTTACTCTTCTTGAACGAAAGTAATGCCGACCTCACAGAGATGGCGGCGCAACGTGAATTCGACCGCATTATCACTTACGGGCAAGATGATACTGCCGACGTACAAGGAAAGGTAATCAGTTGTGCTCCTTTCCTCAAATTCGAATGGCAGTCGTCAAGCCTCAATAAGCAGCAACCAGCCAATACAATATACGAAGTACAGACTCATCTCATCGGCTCGTACAACCTTGATAACATGTTGGCAGCTATCACCATCGGTCTACATTTTGGTGTAACTCCACAGCAGATAAACCACGCCTTAGAGAGTTACATCCCTCATAACAACCGTTCACAGCTCACAGAAACTGCCCACAACAAGCTCATTGTGGATGCTTATAACGCTAACCCGTCCAGCATGGCAGCTGCTATTGAGAACTTCCGACTTATGGAGGTTGAACACAAGATGGCTATTCTCGGAGACATGAGAGAGCTTGGTGCAGCTTCAGCAGAGGAACATCAAAAGGTTGTAGAACTGCTCAAAGCAGCAGGGTTAACGAATGTTTGGCTCGTAGGAGAGGAATTTCTGAAGACCAATACAGACTTCCGTAAGTTTAAGAATGTCGATGAGGTGAAAGCGGAAATAGCCCATCATCAACCAGAGAACCACTATATCCTCATCAAAGGAAGCAATGGAATAAGACTCTTCGAACTGCCAGACTTGCTCTAAGTCAGTATAAAAAGAGGATAAAACATTGCACTAATTCCGAAAAAATAACTACCTTTGCAACTGCTTGCAAAGGCTATCGGGATGTAGCGCAGTTGGTAGCGCACTACGTTCGGGACGTAGGGGTCGCCAG
>ERZ772945.731-NODE-731-length-25534-cov-2.868166_pt1 | contig 25534 bp, 24 predicted proteins | sample MGYA00511681_ERZ772945 | MGnify/ENA primary metagenome ERZ772945 (study PRJEB29015, sample SAMEA2737943) | human oral metagenome | biome: human oral; feature: human-associated habitat; material: dental | place: China | collected 2143 ...
CAGAACATTAAGAAAGAAGGCATTGATGCACTTGTCGTTATTGGTGGAAATGGATCGCTTACAGGTGCCATGATGTTTGCACGTAATTACGACCTTTGTTGTATCGGCTTGCCGGGAACCATAGATAATGACCTGTATGGTACGGACACAACGATAGGGTATGACACCACATTGAACACTATTGTAGAATGTGTAGACCGCATCCGTGATACGGCACAGAGCCACCAACGCATCTTTTTTGTTGAAGTTATGGGACGTGATGCTGGTTTCCTTGCACAAAATTCGGCTATTGCCAGTGGTGCAGAGGCAGCTATTATACCTGAGGATTCAACCGACGTTGACCAGTTGGCCAAGTTCATGGAGAGAGGAATCCGCAAGTCGAAAAAGAGTTGTATAGTCATCGTTTCGGAAAGTCCTAAATGCGGTGCCCTCTATTATGCAGACCGTGTAAAGAAGGAATTTCCCGAGTTTGATGTGCGCGTGTCGATACTTGGCTATTTACAGAGAGGAGGCCGGCCTTCAGCCCACGACCGTATACTGGCAAGCAGGACGGGTTTTAGTGCGATAGAGGCCATATTACAAGGTCAGCGAAATATTATGGTTGGCATTAAGAATAATGAGATTACTTACGTACCGTTATCGGAAGCCATACGTTCAGATAAGCCTTTTGACAGGAAATTGATAGAGGTTCTCGACGAACTGAGCATCTGATTTTTCCTATGTCAAACTATAATTTAATAAGGTGGGCTGTTGGTGTAAACTTTGTTAAAAGGTTTGTTGTATTTGAAAAAAACTACGTAAATTCGCCATACCAGCGAACATAAGATATAAATTATAACAAAATATTTACTGCATGTCACAGATTAACGGACATATTTCTCAGATTATCGGCCCTGTTATTGATGTGTTTTTCGATACGCAGGGACAAGAGGCAGAAAAGGTTCTTCCTGAGATTTACGAGGCTTTGAAGGTTAAGCGTGCCGATGGCGAAGACCTGATATTGGAGGTAGAGCAGCATATTGGTGAAGATACCGTGCGCTGTATTGCCATGGACAGTACCGATGGATTGCGTCGTGGAATGGAAGTTGTTCCTACAGGAAGTGATATTCAAATGCCTGCCGGAGAGCAGATTAAGGGCCGTATGATGAATGTGATTGGGAAACCGATTGACGGCATGAAGCCTCTTAATTCGGAAAACTCATATCCTATTCACCGCCCGGCACCAGAATTTAAGGAACTTTCTACCCACAAGGAGATGCTTCAGACGGGTATTAAAGTCATTGATTTGCTTGAACCCTATATGAAAGGTGGTAAAACGGGATTGTTTGGAGGTGCAGGAGTCGGTAAGACCGTACTTATCATGGAGCTTATCAACAACATTGCCAAAGGACATGATGGCTATTCTGTTTTTGCAGGTGTAGGAGAGCGTACGCGTGAAGGCAACGACTTGATAAGAGATATGTTGGATTCAGGCGTTATCCGTTATGGCGAAAAGTTCAGGAAAGCCATGGATGAAGGTCGATGGGACTTAAGTCTTGTCGATCCCGAAGAACTGAAAAAGTCGCAGGCTACCCTTGTGTACGGTCAGATGAATGAGCCTCCAGGGGCACGCGCACGTGTGGCATTGTCAGGACTTACTGTTGCTGAGGAATTCCGTGATCATGGCGGGAAGAACGGTTCGTCGGCTGATATTATGTTCTTTATAGATAATATCTTCCGATTTACACAGGCCGGTTCTGAAGTATCGGCATTGTTAGGACGTATGCCTTCAGCTGTGGGTTATCAACCTACCTTAGCATCGGAGATGGGTGCCATGCAGGAACGAATCACGTCTACGAAGTACGGGTCGATTACTTCTGTACAAGCCGTATACGTTCCAGCCGATGACTTAACCGATCCCGCACCGGCAACGACATTCTCTCACCTCGATGCTACAACGGTGTTAGACCGTAAGATAACAGAATTGGGTATTTATCCAGCCGTAGATCCTTTAGGAAGTACATCGCGAATACTTGATCCGCTTATCGTTGGTAAAGAACATTACGAATGTGCGCAGCGTGTAAAAGAGACGTTACAACATTATAACGAGCTGCAGGATATTATTGCTATTCTTGGTATGGACGAGCTTTCTGACGAAGATAAACTTGTTGTAAATCGTGCCCGCAGGGTGCAACGATTCCTGTCTCAGCCTTTTGCCGTAGCCGAACAGTTTACAGGAGTTCCTGGTGTTATGGTTAGCATTGAAGATACAATCAAAGGATTTAATGCTATTTTAAATGGTGAAGTAGATGACCTTCCAGAGCAGGCATTCCTAAATGTTGGTACTATTGAAGATGCTATTGCTAAAGGAAAGAAACTGCTTGATGCTGCCAAGTCATAAGATTTAATATTTCAAATTGGGCAAAATGCTGAAGTTGAAGATAGTGTCTCCAGAAAAAATCGTCTATGACGGCGGTGCCGACAGTGTGAAAGTACCTGGTACATCAGGGAGTTTTGAGGTGTTGGAGAATCATGCCCCCATCATATCTTCATTATCTGAAGGCAAGGTAGAGTATACAACGGCTAAAGGAACGAAGAGCTTAAACATCAGGAGTGGCTTCATTGAAGTCAAAAAGAATGAGGTAAGCCTTTGCGTAGAAGTTATCAATGAGGAATAATCCTGCTATAATATGACAAGTATCAAAGATATTCGTAAACGAGGAATTTGGATGATAGCAGCGTTATCACTGATAGTGCTTTTAATCCTTAATGTACTTCAGTTGCAATATCGTACAAGGCTTGTTGTTATTTCTTCGTTTGTAGCTTTAAGCATCTGGCTTACAATAATGGGTATTTGGAGAATTATTATTGAACGAAAAATAAAAAGGTATCCTTAATATGCCTGTTTTTGCTGTCGTATTTGGAGTTTCATTGTATTCTGTATTGGGCATGATTTGGATTAAAGGTGTTGATTATGTTAAAGCAAATTCACCTAAACATCTCCCAAGTTTCTACATGATTCTGGCAGTCATACGCATGGTTTCCATTCTGACTGTGATAGGATTATATTTACTATTTATCTCAAAAAGTCAAGAAGAGTCGGTAACTTTCGTAATTATGATGCTTTCAATGTATGCACTGATGATGATGGTTACATTATTAATAAGACATTAAGCAAATGTATAAGTTATACAATATAAGATATTTCAGACAGCTTTTGTTCATGTTTTCTCTATTGTTGCTTGTCTCGTCGGTGAAGGCTTCCAACACGAAAGAACATGAGAAAGCACCCTTAGATGTAACCAATCTGATTATATCGCATATTAGAGATTCTTACGAGTGGCATATTACAGACATTGGAAATAAAAGTATTGTGATATATTTGCCCGTGATTGTAAAGAGTTCCACAGGATGGCACTTGTTCCTTTCAAACCAGTTTAGCGAAGAACCCAATGGTAAAGGTTATCATACAGGGCCTTATCAATTGGCCATTGCTACAATGGGAGAGCACGCAGGAAAGATAATTGAAATAAATAACGGGAAGGAAGTATTGCCTTTTGATATTTCAATCACAAAGACAGTAGCTGTTCTTTTCATTGATGCTTTCCTCCTTTTATTATTTGTTCTTTTGCCGGCCCGCTGGTATCGCAGACATAAATCCAGCGATGAGGCACCGAGTGGATTTACAGGACTCGTCGAAATGCTTGTCATGTATGTCGAAGATAACGTTGTAAAGCCTGGCATTGGTGAGGGTTATCAGAAATATAGTCCGTACTTGTTGACTTGCTTTTTCTTTATCTTTATTTGTAATTTAATGGGTGTTGTTCCATTTCCTCCGGGCGGAGGGAATGTAACCGGTAACATAAGCATCACACTTTTCCTGGCTTTGTGTACTTTCGTAATTACGCAGTTTAGTGGTACAAAGCATTATTGGAAAGACATTTTCTGGCCCGATGTCCCAATTCTTCTTAAGGCACCAGTCCCCCTTATTCCTTTTATCGAGTTTGTAGGAATATTTACAAAGCCCTTCGCACTGATGATACGTCTTTTCGCTAACATGATGGCGGGGCATGCAATAGCCTTGGCATTAACCAGCATTATTTTCTTAGTTGCTGCGGAAGGTATTGGTGTTAAGCTCTATGGCATGACTACTTTAAGTGTCATTATGAGCATTTTTATGATGTGTCTTGAACTTTTGGTATGTTTTATTCAGGCTTTTGTATTTACAATGCTTAGCTCAATCTTCATTGGTTTAGCCCGCACGAAGTCTGAAGAATGATATAAAACAAGAATAAAAATATAACAAACAAATAACCATTAAAAAATTACAACTATGATGTCATTATTATTAGTAACAAGTGGTCTTGCACAATTAGGTGCTGGTATTGGCGCAGGTTTAGCTGCTATTGGTGCTGCTATTGGTATTGGTAGGATTGGAGGCAACGCGATGGACGCAATGGCGCGTCAGCCTGAAGTAATGAATAAGCTGTTCATTAATATGATTGTGGTTTCTGCTTTAATTGAGGGCGTTGCCCTTTTTGCAGCAGTTATTGCCTTCATGTGCGTTAGCAAGTAATGCTAAATACACTGATTACAAAGAAAGTAATTAAACGCTGCGTATGGATTTATTGATGCCAAGCTTTGGCCTAATGTTCTGGATGGCCATCGTCTTCTTCGTAGTTCTCGGCTTATTATGGAAGTTTGGCTTCCCAACTATTACTAAAATGGTTGAGGAAAGGAAACAATATATCGATGAGAGCTTGCGTAAGGCGCATGAAGCCAATGAGAAACTGGCCAATATACAAAAAGAAGGGGAATCCATTCTGCAGGGAGCTCGCGAACAACAAGCCTTAATTCTAAAGGAGGCTACGTCAGCTCGCGATGCCATTGTTGCCAAAGCTGAAAGTCAGGCGAAGGAGCAAGGCGAGAAGCTTATCAGCGATGCTAAGGTACAGATTGACGCAGAAAAGCAGAATGCCATTCGTGAAATTCGTTCGCAAGTGGCAGAACTTTCTGTAAAGATTGCCGAAAAAATAATCAAACAAAAGTTATCAGCTGATGCAAATCAAATGGAATTGATTGACAAATTGCTTGATGAGTTCTCGGCCGAAGCCCATACAGATAAACAATAAGTAGCTTATGGATTTAGGTGTAATATCTGTAAGATATGCCCGTGCTCTCCTAAAGTGTGCAACAAAGCAAAAGCAAGAGACGGAGGTATATGCTGAAATGAAGTCGTTAATGGACAGTTATATTCACTTTCCATTGCTCCGTCAGACATTGGATAACCCGCTGCTTGATAACAAAGACAAAATAAATTTGCTTGAAGCTGCATGTGGAGGAACACCGTCTGACCTGACACGTCGTTTCCTACAACTCGTATTTAAGGAAGGACGAATGGGCGATCTACAATTTATGGCAGCCTCTTATGTCTCCCTTTATCGCCAGGAGAAGAATATCATTTTCGGTAAACTTACCACAGCTGTTGCTGTTTCAAAAGAAACAGAGGACAAAATGCGTAAGATGGTAGAGGATAGAACTCACGGTACAGTAGAATTTAATACCGAGGTCGATTCTGAAATCTTAGGTGGATTTATTCTTGAATATGATACCTTTAGGATGGATACAAGCGTCAGAACTGAGCTTAAGGAGGTTCTGGCAGCCTTACGAAATTAAATAAAGAAATAATAAAGATGTCAGATAAAATAAAACCAAGCGAAGTGTCAGAAGTATTACTTCGTAAACTTGAAGGCCTTAATGTTGAGGATAAATTTGATGAAGTAGGCACGGTTTTGACTGTTGGTGACGGCGTTGCTCGTGTCTACGGTCTCCGAAATGTGGAGGCAAGTGAGTTGTTGGAGTTTGAAAATGGCACAATGGCTATTGCGATGAATCTGGAAGAAGACAACGTTGGTTGTATTCTTTTTGGGGACACATCAGACATTAAAGAGGGTGACAAGGTTAAACGCACCCACCGAATTGCCTCTATTTTGGTGAATGACAATTTCCTTGGTCGCGTTGTTAATCCGTTAGGACAGGCTATTGATGGCAAAGGAGAGATTGATTTAACCGATGCTTTCGAAATGCCTTTGGACAGAAAAGCCCCTGGTGTAATCTTCCGCCAGCCGGTAAAGGAGCCTTTACAAACCGGTTTGAAGGCTGTTGACAGTATGATTCCAATTGGCCGTGGCCAACGGGAACTGATCATTGGCGACCGCCAGACGGGTAAAACAGCCATTGCTGTTGACACCATTATTAATCAAAAGGATAATTTTGACAATGGCAACCCTGTATATTGCATTTATGTTGCCATTGGCCAAAAGGCCAGTACGGTTGCCGCTCTCGTTCAAACCCTGCGCGAACATGGTGCTATGGATTACACCATTGTTGTGAGTGCCACTGCTGCCGACCCCGCAGCCATGCAGTATTATGCACCTTTCGCCGGTGCCGCAATTGGCGAATATTTCCGCGACAGGGGTTTAAATGCCCTCGTTGTATATGATGATTTATCGAAGCAGGCGGTTGCATATCGTGAGGTTTCTTTGATTCTTCGCCGGCCTTCAGGCCGTGAAGCCTATCCGGGCGACGTGTTTTATCTTCACTCCCGCCTCCTTGAGCGTGCTGCCCGAATCAATAATCAGCAGGAAATTGCAGAACAAATGAACGACCTGCCCGAATGTATGAAAGGGCACGTAAAAGGTGGAGGTTCGCTTACGGCATTGCCAATTATCGAAACTCAGGCAGGTGACGTTTCGGCTTATATTCCTACAAATGTTATCTCTATTACTGACGGGCAGATTTATCTCGAAACCAACCTCTTCAATCAGGGCTTCCGTCCTGCTATTAATGTGGGTATTTCGGTGAGCCGTGTAGGTGGTTCGGCACAGATAAAGAGTATGAAAAAGGTTGCAGGAACTTTAAAAATGGATATGGCTCAATATCGTGAGCTTGAGGCTTTCTCAAAGTTCTCGAGTGATATGGATGCCGTTACTGCCATGACAATTGACCGCGGACGCAAAAACAACCAATTGCTTATCCAGCCACAATACAGCCCTATGCCTGTAGGAGAACAGGTTGCTATTCTTTACTGTGGCGTGCATGGGTTGTTACGCGACGTCCCTGTTGAGCAGGTTCGCAACTGTCAGGACCAGTTCCTTGAGCAAATGAGAACGCTACATCACGATGTAATTGATACATTGGCATCGGGTATTATTTCTGACGATATTACCAAAGTGTTAGAGGATACCATGGCTAACATAGCAGGTCAGTTTAAGAATTAATTATAGCTTATGCCTTCTTTAAAAGAGATTAAGACACGAATAGCCTCTGTCGAAAGCACGCGAAAGATTACGAGTGCCATGAAAATGGTAGCTTCATCCAAGCTGCATCATGCACAGATGGCTATTCAGAATATGCTCCCTTATGAAAATATGCTGGAGCATATACTTAAGTCTTTCCTTATTTCTACGCCCGACGCCGGGAGCAGCCTCAGCATTGAGAGGAATAAGATAAAGCGTGTAGCTCTTGTTGTTTATTCGTCAAACAGTTCGCTATGTGGCGGTTTTAACAACAATGTTATTCGTATGATGCAGCAAACTATTGCTGATTACAAAGCTCAGGGTATCGAAGACATTGTGGTTTATCCTATTGGACGCAAGGTCTCGGAGAAGGTTTCTAAGTTGGGTTTAACCTCAGGCGGTGATTTTTCAGAGCTTGCAGATAGCCCCGATGCTGTAAAATGCAGGGATATTGCAGAAGAGCTGACGACGAAATATGAGAAGCAGGAGTTTGACAAGGTTGAATTAATTTATCACCATTTCAAAAGTGCCGGTTCACAGGTATTGACTCGTCGTACTTTCCTGCCAATAGATTTGTCGACCGAAAACATCGGAATGTATAACGATCGCGACCTGTCTTCCAACGAGGCTACCGCAGAAGCACAGGAGTATCTGCGTGAAAAGGGCAGGGTAAAACAACGTGAGAAGACAGAGACCATACCATTGAACGACGACTTTATCGTCGAACCTGACATGCCTTCAGTGCTGTCAGTACTTGTTCCACAGTTGTTGAATCTTATGATTTACACGGCACTTCTCGACAGCAATGCCTCCGAACACGCTGCGCGCATGGTGTCGATGCAGACGGCTACCGACAATGCCGACGAACTGTTGCGGGAGCTTAACCTGCAGTATAACAAGTCACGGCAGTCGGCTATTACCAATGAGCTGCTTGATATAGTGGGTGGTTCGGTTAACAGATAGTTATAAAGGATTCATCAGAATTTCAAAATAGTAACTCCCCGATAATATGATCAATCATATTGTTGGGGAGTTTTGTATTGTGATATAAAAAAGAAACCGTAGAAATCATGTCGACATCTACGGTCTGTGAGGTGCGTGGCGGAGTCGAACCGCCTTAAGCGGTTTTGCAGACCGGTACCTAACCGTTCGGACAACGCACCATGCTCATTTTGCGCTTGCAAAGATAGGTAGTTTAATTGATATTACCAAACTTTTTATATACAATTTTAATGTTCACAACGTTGTTGCATTCAGGAGCATGGCCATGCTGCCCGTAGTATAAAAAACAAGGAATAAAGTTTACCCTGTATTTTACTTTTCAGGATATTTGTTTCGCAGCTGCGTAATAACGTTATGCAACAATTGCAAAACAAATACGTAACCATCTCTGTATCATACGGGTTGTTTCCCTTGTTGGTTATACTGGTTTTCTCATCGTTCGGCGGCCGTCGTAAGCGCATATGACGACCGTCGAACAATGCGTATGACGGCCGTCAGCAGCGTTTGCGACGGCCGCCGAACGATAAACAATCAAATTTAATTGCGATGCCATTATTGTTATTCGGTTTGCACTCTGCGTTATATCATTGTCAGCTTTATTGTTTTTATCTTTTAACGCCATTGTCTTTTGCCGGATAAAAAAAATAACGTAATATTGCATGCTGTTATGAAAAAGTTATTCGTTTTTTCGCTTTTCATCCTGTGTTCGCTGGCAGCGGGAGCCAGGTCGATGGCCGAAATATGGAAACAGATGCCCGACTCGCTGATGCCATATATCGACCGTAATCATCGTAATGAGATGGTCGACTTCCTCCGTATGGGCCTGAAAGGCGATGTTGACAATCTTTTTGAATCGAAGAGCACGATGGATACGCTTACTGCTGATTTCATACAGGTAAGGGCAAGTGAGGCCCTGACGATGCAGATTAAGCGATTGCCGGTAAACAACGACGACTCTATTCTTTGCGTTGTACGCACATGGCTGGGGCCTTCTCAATTCAGCAGCATACAGTTATACAGCGAAAACTGGCAGCCCCTGCAACAAAATGCACTGGGTACGGAAACGTTATCGTCGATGGTTTCCAGGCTTATATCCCGCCCTGAAGACATGGATGGACAGAAGTATGAGGAAATAAAATCGTCGTTCGACGTTCTGTTTCCCTATGCTTCCCTGTTTGCCGATAATGATAATCTGCAGTTATCGGTGAGCAATCCTAACATTTTTGAAGATCAAAAAGCCTATTTTAATCAGATTAAAAGGTTAATAATATTAAAATGGGACGGCAACATATTTAAATAATTATAAAACAAAAAGTTCATTTTACGAGCTAAAACACTATATATAAATTATTTATTTAAATTTGCTGTGTGTTTTTCATGGTATTAGATTATTAAGGTTAAGTTTTGATTGGTTGTCGCGATGACAGCCAATCTTTTTTTTAAATGTTTTTTACCTGCACCGTTTAGTTTTTCAGTTTTAATTGGCGTTGTTACTCCTAAAAACAGTATCTTTGCAGGTAAATCAAAACAATGTAACAATGAATTTGAAAGTACGCCTTGCCCTGATGAACTTTCTCCAGTTCGGAGTATGGGGAGCATATCTGACCTGTATGGGAATTTATCTGAGCAATATTGGCATGGCCTCGCATATCGGACCTTTTTTTGCCATGCAGGGTATTGTGTCAATCTTTATGCCTGCCCTCATGGGGATTGTTGCTGACCGCTGGATTCCCGCCCAGCGTTTGATGGGGTTCTGTCATCTTCTGGCCGGTGTGTTTATGTTTTCAGCCGCCTGGTATGGTCACACGCAAGGCTCGGGAACACAGTTTTCAATCCTTTTCACGCTCTATTCGCTTAGTGTTGCCTTCTACATGCCCACACTGGCACTGAGCAATTCGGTTGCCTACAATGCTCTGTCGCGTGCCGGTTTGGACACGGTTAAGGACTTCCCGCCCATCCGTGTTTTCGGAACCATAGGTTTTATATGCGCTATGTGGTTTGTCGATATTATGGGCTTTAAGGCCAATGAAATACAGTTTGTTACAAGCGGAGCGATTAGTTTGATTCTGTTTTTCTACACATTCACGTTGCCCGAATGCCCGGTTTCTGAAAAGAAAGAGCACAAATCGTTCGTCGATGCGCTCGGTTTGCAGGCCTTTTCACTTTTCAAACAGAAAAAAATGGCTGTGTTTTTCCTCTTCTCCATGCTCCTTGGCGTGAGCCTTCAAATTACTAATGGTTTTGCCACACCGTTTATAGAGAGCTTTGCAAAAATGCCGGAGTATGCCGAAACATTCGGTGTTAAGCACAGCGTTATTCTGTATTCTATTTCACAAATCAGCGAAACGCTCTGCATTCTGCTTATTCCTTTCCTCATGAAACGATACGGTATTAAGAACGTTATGCTCATAGCCATGTTTGCATGGGTGTTTCGTTTCGCCTTCCTTGGGGCAGGAAATCCGGGTGGTGGTGTATGGCTTTTCGTTGCCTCAATGGTTATTTATGGCGTGGCTTTCGACTTTTTCAACATCTCAGGCTCGCTGTTTGTCGACCAGTCTACCGACCCAAGCCTGCGCTCTTCAGCGCAAGGGCTGTTTATGTTAATGACTAACGGCCTGGGGGCAACAATAGGTTCGTTTGCTGCTCAGGCAGTAGTCGACCTGTATACTGACGCTTCAGGCGCGGTGGCATGGCAGTCGTGCTGGTATATTTTTGCCGCCTATGCGTTAGGAGTAGGTTTTTCTTTTGCAGTCGTATTCAGGCCAAAGTATTTGGATCGCTCCAAAAAGTAGTCGTTATTGAGCCGATTGGGTCTTGTAAGTTCAGCGTATGAAAGAGGCAAGATACTTCTATGTTCCCGATGCGTGCGACCATCAGGAGTTGCCTGAAGAGGAGGCACAGCATGCCATAAAAGTGCTGCGACTTTCAGAAGGCGACGAAATTTTCCTGATGGACGGGTGTGGAACGTTTTATCGTGCAACGGTAAGCCTGGTATCCAAAAGGCACTGCATGTATTCAATAGCCGGTACTTTGCCACAGGAAAAGGCGTGGCGGGGGCATATTCACCTTGCTATTGCTCCCACAAAAATGATGGAACGCATGGAGTGGCTTGCAGAAAAGGCTGCCGAAATAGGTTTCGACGAATTGTCGTTCCTGAATTGCAAGTTCTCCGAACGCCACCAAATACGTATTGATCGCATTGATAAAATTGTGGTTGCAGCCACAAAACAAAGTCGCAAGCCGTGGAAACCGCAGGTGAATGACATTTGTAGTTTTGATGATTTCGTCAGGCAACCACACGACGGTCGCAAGTATATTGCTCATTGTTACAACGAAATTGAGCGGAAAGACTTTTTTAATCATATTCAGTCATTGCCGCCGGATGAAAACCTTACCGTGCTTATTGGTCCCGAAGGCGACTTTTCTATTGACGAGGTAAGGCTTGCAATGGCAAACGGTTACGAATCAATAACGCTTGGAAACAGCAGGCTTCGTACCGAAACGGCGGGATTGATGGGCGTGGCAATGGCCCAGATTACAAAACGAAAATAACAATATTATAATATGGTAAAAGCTATCGGTAAATGTTTTAAGGTTGTTACTTTGGTGGCAATGTTTTCTTTTGCCTTCATTTTCAGCTCGTGTTCGGGCGACGATTATATCAATGCCATTCCCGAATCAAGCACTTTACTGATTTCGACAAACACGGCAAAGTTCAGCGGAGTAGGCAGCCAGCATCTGCTTAAATCGCTTCTCCATATCAGCAACATTGATAAAACCGGACTCGATTTGTCAGCCAATGTTTACTTTTTCGAAGATGCGCGCTTCAATATTGGCCTTTGTGCAAAGGTAAGCGACGGCGATAAGCTTGCAGATATGCTTCAGCAGGCAGGCTGCTCAGTTGAGAAAAAGCGCGGTTTTCGCTTTGCCGTTATCCCGGGAAACTGGGTAATCGGGTTCTCCGATGTGTCAGTTTTACTGATGGGTCCTGTTGTTCCTGCGGCTCAAAATGACATGAAAGTGCAAATGTCGCAATATCTGAAACAAAATGAAGACGACGGTATTAAGGGAACTCCCATAATGGAACGTCTGCAAACCATTGACGCACCCATGGCACTTGTTTGCCAGGCGCAGGCACTTCCTGAACAGTTTGTAACGCCTTTTACGGTTGGCGCGCCCCGCGATGCTGATCCTTCAGACATTATGATTGCGGCATCGATGGAGGTTAAAAACGGCAGATTGATCATCAATGGACAAACATTTTCGTTCAAGAAACCGATAGACACAGCCTTGCAAAAGGCCCAACAAACCTATCGTCCCATAAAGGGAAGTTATGTAAAAAGCATGTCAGCCGATGATGCCATGGGGCTGTTTATGAATGTTGACGGTAAGAATTTCCACAAAATTATACGACAAAATCAAGGTATTTCAGCCATGCTCACAGGTATCAATACGGCTATTGATATGGATAATATTATCAAAAGTATCAATGGTGACATGGTATTGATAGCTTCGGACTTGAGTAAAGGCCGTCTGCAAATGTTGATGGTTGCCCAACTTGGCAATGCCAACTGGTTGAAAGATGTGTCGTATTGGAAGGAGAGTGTGCCGCAGGGAGGGCGCATTGCTGACTGGGGCAAGAACTGTTTTTATTATACAGGCAATCAAACAACATATTATTTTGGTGTAACCAACGACATGCAGTATATGAGTGGAGGCTCACGTGAGGCTGCCTTAAAAAGCGTTTGTCCGGGCAATCATCCTATAAGTGCTGATCTTCAACAGCTTATTATAGGAAAGAAACTGGTTATGCTTATTAACTTCGGCACGTTTAAAGACGAAAAGGCACAGGCTGTAACGGCTATGTTGAAACCGTTATTCGGTAATCTCAACACCATTGTTTATATGATGAAATAAAATAAAGACATTCATAATCTTATGAACAGGATACAATTTTGTTCTGTAATTCCTGAAGTTTTCTCTCATCAGGGAAACCTCAGTTCGGAAATTTGGAACACTGAAGTTTGTCTTGAAAAAGGACATTTATATCTTATTGAGGCCGACTCAGGGAAAGGAAAAAGCACATTTTGCAGTTATATTGTAGGTTATCGGCACGATTATAGCGGGCAGGTTTTGTTTGACAGTAACGATACAAAGGACTTTAAGGTTAAACAATGGGTAGATATTCGAAAGGTCCATATCAGCCATTTGTTTCAGGAATTAAGGCTCTTTCCTGAGCTTACAGCCTTTGAAAACGTGCAGATAAAAAACAAATTGACGAATTTTAAAAGCGAAAAGCAAATAGCCGAATGGTTTGAAGCACTGGGAATTGCAGACAAAATGAATGATAAAACAGGCCGTATGTCGTTCGGGCAACAGCAGCGTGTGGCCATGATTCGGGCTTTGGTGCAACCGTTCGACTTCATTATCGTTGACGAACCCATATCTCATCTCGACGACACTAATGCAGAGACGATGGGACAAATTATGATGAACGAAGCACAAAAACAAGGTGCCGGGGTTATTGTTACAAGCATTGGCAAGCACATGAACCTCAATTACGAACGAACTTTTAAGTTATAAAATGATCTGGAAATTATTAAGACAACATATCAGTATTCCACAATTCATCGGCTTTTTCTTTGCCAACCTCTTCGGAATGCTTATTGTTTTGCTCGGCTTTCAATTCTATAAGGATGTAGCTCCTGTCTTTACTTCTGAAGATTCGTTTATGAAATCCGACTATCTTATTATTAACAAGAAGATAGGTACCGGCAGTACTATATCGGGACGCTCCAATTCTTTCACACAAAATGAGTTTGAAAATATAGCCGAACAGCCTTTTACGAACAAGGTTGGTAAGTTTACTTCTACCGAATATCAGGTGGATGCGCACATGGGAATAGCCGGAACGAACGTGCTAAACTCGGAGCTTTTCTTTGAGAGTATTCCAGACGAGTTCGTGGATGCTTCTAAAAACAATTGGAAATTTAATCCTGGCGACCACGTTGTTCCTATTATTTTACCGCGCACTTACATCGCCATGTATAACTTTGGATTTGCTCAAAGCCACTCGTTACCAAAGATAAGCGACGGACTTGTGGGTATGATCGACTTTGATATATTTATACAAGGCAATGGCCATAAGCAATCTTTCAAAGGGAAAGTCATCGGTTTTTCAAACAGAATAAGTACTATTCTTGTGCCCCAATCGTTTATGGACTGGAGCAATAACTATTTTGCACCGGGACAAAAAGGCGAGCCAACCCGCCTGATTATTGACGCAAACAGCTCGGCCGACGGCAAATTGACGAAGTATTTTGACAAGAAAGGCTACGAGGTTGAGGACAATAAGATGCAGGTTGAGAAAACAACCTACTTCCTTCGACTAATGGTTTCAATGGTCATTGCGGTGGGATTGGTAATATCTTTGCTCAGTTTTTATATCCTGATGTTGAGTATTTATCTGTTGGTTCAAAAGAATTCATCAAAACTTGAAAACCTTCTTCTGATAGGATATGGACCTAATCAGGTTGCCCGCCCATACCAAATACTTACAATTAGTTTAAATATTGGCGTACTTTTATTGGCTTGGGGCGTTTTGTTTTTTGTGCGAAGCTATTACATGAACATCATCGAGACCCTGTTTCCAGACTTAGATGATAGCAGCATGATGCCGGCATTGGGCTTAGGAATAATCCTTTTCCTGGTGGTTAGCATCTGTAATATCATGGTCATTAAGCACAAAATAGTGTGTATTTGGAAAAGAAAAGAGTAGCCTTATGCAAATTAACACTCAAAAACAATACAATCATTACATCGTCAATGAGCCGTCAGAACTTCTCAACTGGCTCATAACCAATCTGCCTGATAGCCGTTCAAAGATTAAGGCTACATTGACCGGACGGGGTATTAAGGTTGACGGGAAGATTGTTACACAATTCGATTATCCCCTGAAAAAAGGCACAAAGATAGCCGTTAGCAAAACAAAGCAGAATAATCTGTTTAAGAATCGCTACGTGAAATTAGTGTACGAAGACCGCCATTTGGTTGTAATCGAAAAGAAACCAGGCATTCTTTCCATGGCGGCAGGGCACAGTACGCTGAACGTTAAAACCGTTCTCGATAATTATTTTAAACAGAACAGGCAGAAGTGTCAGGCACATGTTGTGCACCGTCTTGACAGAGAAACCAGCGGTTTAATGATTTATGCCAAGGACAAACAAACCGAATTGGCTCTCGAAGCCGATTGGCACAATATTGTTTTTGACCGTCGTTATATCGCCGTTCTTTCAGGTGAAGTTGAAGATGACGAGGGAACTATTGCCAGTTGGTTAAGGGATAACAAGGCCTATATTACATACAGCAGCCCTGTTGACAATGGCGGCAAGTATGCTGTAACGCATTTTCATGTGCTGAAAAGGGGCTACGAACACAGCCTTGTTGAGTTTAAGTTGGAAACAGGACGTAAGAATCAGATTCGCGTTCACGCAGCAGACATGGGACATCCTGTTTGTGGCGACATGAAATATGGAAATGGCGATGACCCCATCGGACGCTTATGCCTGCATGCTTACATGCTTTGTTTCTACCATCCAGTCAATCATCGTCCCATGGAATTTACGACAGACATACCACAAACTTTCCGTAAGTTATTCTGATTATTTTATTAACACGTTCTCAAAACGTTTTTGATATTTACAAATATGGACAATAATTTTGTATATTACTTGTTTGTTCTGATTGCTCTTGTTGCAGGAATCGTTATTGTTAAAAAGGTAACAAGCTGCCTGATCAAAACTATTGCCTTGCTGGTTATCATAGGCATGCTTGTTCTTTTGTATTTTAAATATTTGGGTTAAGCCTTTAATCAGGAGTTAATAAAGGCCTCCAGATTCTTATATTTACGTGTCATCATACGACGATAAATGTTATTTAACCACAACTTATGCGTGGCAATAAATATAATACCTATCGTGAACATGATGCTCCATGCGATGTATCTGCCCGCAATTATTTCCAAAGATTGTATAATGGCCAATGGAAAGAGGAAGGCTATAGCCTCTGTCAGAATCTGCATATAACTGTTTTCTATTCCTCCTTTGCCCACAATCTTTTCATCTAATGCTATTTTTTGCTTGTTATATACTGCCATTTGCATGATTAAGCAGTATTGACAGCCTGCCGTAAACACACCGTATGCTACAAGCATTGCGATGTTCCATTTGCCCATGAAAACCATGGGAAGCATCAAAATAAAGGGTATCAGCAGAAGCATACAGAAGAAATAATACTTCGCCCTAAGCAGTTTCAGAATGTTTTCCTTATGTATAAACAGCGTCTCTATGTAATTAGCCTCATACGACATCACCTTTATCAACAACATTCCACCGAAGATAGCGAAACAGTAAATACACCAAAAGTTAGTCATAAACTGACTATCATATATGGGGGTAAAAGCTATAATCAGGCTAATTAGCAGAACAAGCGCAATAGCAAATAAAAATGTTTTGCGCGGATTTTTGTTGCGCATCAACAGCTTTATCTCCAATTTCAGGTATTCTCCAACCTCATCAAACCTGTTGAAAAGGGAAAATTCACTTACCGTTTTCAGTTTCGTTATTTTCTGTTTACCCAGTTCTTGCCAAACGCTGACATATTGAAGCCGGCGGTTTATAATTACCAAAACCGTCAAAACAGCCAATACTGTCAAATGAGGTATGAGGTTACCGTGCTCTATTCCCGTCATTATCGGGCTATAAAATCGCAAGAAAAATGTATACCCTTTCCATATCCAGGGAAGGGAAATAGCCAGAAATGTACCTATGGGTAGCATCCACCAGATGATGTTATTATTAAATAATGTACGGCAAATTAAATAATACTGGCTACTACAAAGTATAATAAGGTAGGAGAGAACAAGAAACGAAACAGAGGCAAATATACCATAACTAAATACCACCGACATCAAAACGAAGGGGACAAACAAAACAAACCACAACAGGTTGCCCCAGCTAAGCAGTGAACTCAAAATAAAACTGTCGATGCAGGCATATCGTGGAATAGGCAGAAGAACGTAAGGTTTGACAAGCTGTGACGGCGTTTGTTGAAACATAAGCCGTGCAAAAAAGTCGGCTATAAGAACAAAAGGCATTTGCGCTGCCATATATTCCATAGCCGTAAAACGATGTGATTCGTTAGCATCCAACGCAAAAACAATGGCGAACATAACCAAATAAATCATGACAGTAGAGGATAAAATACCCACTATCCATTTGGCAGCCTTGTTCGATTCAAAGATAGGCGACCGCCTTTCCGACAAGTTTCGATGCTGCTTTAATATGCGAAAAAGTTGTAAAAAGGTCAGGTTCGTCATTGTCAATGGTTATAATGCAGTTTATTATCTTAAGTCAATCACGTCAGCTTTAGGAAAATCCCTGGCATTAAAACTAAATTCACTATCGGGCAAATCTTTGGCTTTGAAGTTTGAAACCAAAATATTTGTCACTCATTACCTTGCCGCATCCTGATCAAACTTGGCGTATAGCTTCCTTTATCAATCGTAATGTACACCTCCTGTACGCTGCGTTTGGTGTTCTCTGCCGTCATGTGAACCACATAATTCTTTCCTTTTTTGTTTACACCAAGGTTGTATCCGTTCTTGTACATGGTGATAAACGTATAGGGATTCATACTCATTCGCTTGGCCTCTGTGGGGGTAGAAACGTTAACTTCGTTCGTTAACTTCAGGTAGCTCCACTGTGTTTTACCGTCAAACCAGACGATGGCCTTGGGTGTTCGTGCATGAAACTTAGCACCTTTAATGGCTATTGTACCGGCCTTGGAACCAATTTTGGCATTTGATATGCTAAACGAGGCTGAAGCTCCGCCAGCTCTTCCAACCACAGCTGCGGTTTTATCTAATATTTTACGGGCCAGAACCGCATCCTGAGCAGACAGGCAAAGGGTGCTGATTAGCATTAAACTTAACAGAAATAACTTTTTCATATCCTTGAATTTAGATTCATTTTCAATTATCAATCTGGCGATTCATCCATCAGGCTGCACCACCATGAATTTGCATCAACGTAACGTTCAGGCTGTTTTCGTCCTGAATAAGTACATCGCGTGGCTTGGAACCTTGTGCCGGTCCCACAATACCCGCAGCTTCTAACTGGTCCATCAGTCGGCCGGCACGGTTGTATCCTATTGAGAACCTGCGCTGAATCATACTGGTTGAACCCTGTTGAGATATAACAATAGCGTGGGCAGCCTCATCAAAATACGGGTCGAGGTTACGTGCATCGGTACCTATTGCACCTTCCGTTCCACCGGTATTTTCGTCAGGTTCCGGCAGTTCCACAGGGTCAACAGGTCCTGGTTGATTAGCAATATAATCGTTAACTCCTTCAATTTCGGGCGTATCGATAAAGGCACACTGTACGCGAACGGGTTCGCCTCCCGACAGGAAGAGCATGTCTCCACGACCTACAAGCTGGTCGGCACCGGTGCGGTCGAGAATGGTTCGCGAGTCAATCTGTGAAGCTACACGAAATGCCATTCTACCCGGGAAATTGGCTTTTATATTACCTGTAATAATTTTCGTCGTGGGTCGCTGGGTTGCAATAATCATGTGTATGCCCACAGCGCGTGCAAGTTGTGCAATACGGGCAATGGGAAGCTCTATTTCTTTGCCAGCCGTCATGATTAAATCGCCGAACTCGTCAATAATAACCACAATGTAAGGCATATATTCATGTCCGTCGGTAAGCCTTAATTTGTGATGAATATACTTGTCATTGTATTCGTCAATCTTCTTAACCTGCGCGCGCTTTAGCAGGTCATAGCGATGGTCCATCAGCTTGCAGAGCGAGTTTAACGTACGTACAACCTTCTGAACATCGGTGATAATGGGTTCGTCTTCGTTCTCAGGGAGGGCTGCCATATAGTGTGGAGCAATCTTGTTATAGATGCTGAACTCAACCTTTTTCGGGTCAACGAGCACGAATTTCAGCTCATTTGGATGTTTCTTATAGAGCAAAGAGGTGATGATTGCGTTCAGTCCCACCGACTTTCCCTGACCTGTTGCACCTGCCACAAGCAAGTGGGGGAGCTTTGCCAGGTCAACCATGAACACCTCATTAGTTATGGTTTTACCCAGTGCCATGGGCAAAGCCATCTTCGTCGACTGAAATTTCCTGGTGTTTAAAGCACTTTCCATCGACACGATTTGAGGCTTTTGGTTAGGCACTTCAATACCAATGGTTCCCTTTCCGGGAATAGGAGCAATGATACGAATGCCCAAAGCCGACAGGCTTAGGGCAATATCGGCCTCCAAACCACGTATCCTGCTAATCCTCACACCTTCGGCAGGTGTAATTTCGTACAGTGTAATGGTTGGGCCTACTGTAGCGTTTATTCGGCTGATTCTTACACCAAAGCTGTTCAGCACTTCAACGATACGGGCATTATTAGCCTTAATTTCTTCCATATCGATGACAGGCTTCGAGTCGTATTTCTTCAGCAGGTCGAACGAAGGAAAGCGATATTTCTCATACGGTGTCCAGGGATTAAATGGAACATTAAGGTTAACGTCGGCAGCAGAAGTCTTAGAATTGGCAGGTTCTTCTGTTTTTTGTGCTTCAATATTCAGTTTGCCGCCCTCGTCAATAGCCGGCACGGGGGCTACAATATCAGGCTGCAGGCCGGCCGACTGCTGTTTCCTTTCTGAAATATGGCCTTGTGAAAAGTCGGTCAAATCAACCACAGCCGGTTCATTGTCAGCCCCTGTCTCTTCCTGTTCATGGTCTTGCGACCACATTTCGTCCGCCAAATCGCCATCAGTATTTTGAACGGTGCCGTCATCAGCCTGTCCAAAATCAGCATTGTCTGCCTGCTGACCGGTAACGGTAAACTTCACTTTACCCGTGATATACCTTACCGGATTCAGTGCCTTTCTTATTATTCCTATCGTTTCTACGCCCAGAAAGGTGAGGAAAGCAATGGCCGAAAGTAATAGAACGGCTGTTAATCCGGGTGGCCCTATCATGTTTTCCATGTGCTGAACACAAAACAAACCATGCTTCCCGCCAGGGTTAAATATAAGCCCGCCCATCATAGGCGTCAGGAATTTGGCAAAGGCAACCGACGTCCATATCATGACAACGGCCAGCCCGAAGAACCATTTCAGCAGGTTAACAGAATAGGCTTTCATCAGCTTAAGCGAAACAAGCGTAATGAAAAACGGAATAATGAACGCCGGAATACCGAAGTTCTGCGTAATGAGATAATAGGAGAGAAGCGCACCTATCGAGCCACAATAGTTGGTAAACTCATGGTTTGTATTAAGAATTTCGCCGGGACGCATATTCTCCAACGTGCTTTGGTCAGCCTGTCCCGTTGATAAATAGCTCACCATGGCTATTATAAAATAAACGGCTACTGCCAGAAGGACAAAGCCTAAAAAAAAGTCTGTAGTATCGTTGTGGTATTTATTTCGGAAACCTACCGCCTCACTGAAGGATTTTGTGCTGCGTCCAGTTTTTTTTCTTCCCATATCATCATGTTTATACTTCTGCAAAAGTACATGATTTCATCGTAAATGCAAAGTAAAACCTACATCTTTTTTAATTGCTGATTATATTCTGAATAATTGGGCAAAAAGCGGGTTATACACTTACCAGCCATTTAAGAATATCAATGATACTGAAGCCTCCATCTGTCCTTTAGCCTGTAATTTATAACACGTTATAACACAATGCCGGGCCCAATGCAATGTAGGGTATCCGTCATTATTCAATCAGCGTCATCGCCCGGCGGTCGTCAGCAGCGCGTTCGACGGCCGTCACACCCATCGTTCGACGGTCGCCGTACGCGCTGCTGACGGCCGCCGAACGACAACTCCCGGCGAATAAGGAAAAAGGCATATTACCGTATCGTGACATGCATCACGGCATAATTGACGGGGCACTATTATCTGTTGCCCCCATAAAGAAAATAGGTTCGGCCTCCCGATATATCACAAGTTTTTTATACTTTTGCACATAACAACATATTGATAATGAACAACACCATTTATAGTAAGTTCAATAAAAAAGATATTAAGGGTCTTCCAACGGTATCGTTCCCGGGGCGTATTATCACCATTATGACCGAAGGCGAGGCTGAGAGGGCTGTAAACTACCTGCTTGCAAGCGATATTGTAGGCGTCGATACCGAAACAAAGCCTTCGTTTCGCCGTGGTGAGCAACACCAGGTAGCCTTATTACAGGCCTCGAACAGAGACACTTGCTTCCTCTTCAGGCTCAATTTTATAGGAATAACACCTGCTGTTAAACGGTTCCTGGAAGACCGGACGGTAAAGAAAGTCGGCCTTTCGTGGCACGATGACTTGCGCGGACTGAAGAACCGTGTGGAATTTACGCCCGGCTGGTTCATCGAATTGCAGGACATGGTACCGCAAATCGGCATTGAGGATATGAGCTTACAGAAACTGTACGCCAACCTTTTTCATCAGAAAATAAGCAAGCGTCAGCGGCTCTCCAACTGGGAATCGCCCATTCTTGACGACAAACAGAAACAATATGCCTCAATAGATGCCTGGGCCTGTATTAAGATATATGACAGGATAGAGGAGCTTAAGCAAACGGGTAACTATACATTAATTGTAACCCATGACGATGAATCTTTGTCGCAACAAGCCCCTGAAAAGCAGTCGGCACCCGTGTCAAACCCGGATAACAATATTGTGAATTGCGGGAGAAGGAAGGGTGGAGACCATCAGGAAAAGCACTAATTTATGTACAAAAATATTTATCTTAAACACCGAAAAGACGAGTCGTTGAAACGCTTTCATCCGTGGGTGTTTTCGGGTGCAATCCATCACATGGATAAAGACGTGGCCGAAGGCGATACCGTCAGGGTGATAACGGCCGAAGGTAACTTTGTTGCCGTTGGACATTACCAGATAGGAACCATCACGGTAAGGGTGCTGAGTTTCGACGACATAACCATTGACGACCACTTTTGGAGAAGCAAAATAGAGCAGGCAGTGGCTGTTAGGGAGAGCATTGGCATTGTAAACCGCAAAGATAACAATACGTACAGACTGGTACATGGCGAAGGCGACAACCTGCCAGGACTGGTTATTGATTGCTACGGTTCGACGGCAGTTATGCAGGCTCACAGCGTAGGCATGCACGTTTGCCGTGAGCAAATATGCAAGGCTCTTGTTGATGTAATGGGCAACCGCATCAAAAACGTTTATTATAAAAGTGAGACTACATTGCCGTTTAAGGCCGAATTAGGACAGGAAAACGGTTTTATCTATGGAGGTACTGACAATAATACGACTGTCGAAAACGGCTTAAAGTTCCATGTCGACTGGCTTAAAGGACAGAAAACAGGCTTTTTTGTTGACCAGCGTGAGAACAGATTGCTGCTCGAATACTATGCAAAGGGTAGAAGTGTGCTGAATATGTTCTGCTACACTGGGGGCTTTTCGGTTTACGCTATGCGCGGTGGGGCCAGGATAGTACACTCAGTTGACAGCAGCGCAAAGGCTATAGAGCTGACCAATCTCAATATAAACACGAACTTTCCAGGTGATAATCGCCACGAGTCGTTTTGCGACGACGCCTTTAAATACCTCGACGAGAACGACAAAAAATACGATTTAATTGTACTCGACCCGCCGGCATTCGCCAAACACCGTATGGCATTGCACAATGCCTTAAAGGGTTATACGAGGCTGAATATAAAAGGGCTGCAACGTATTAGGCCCGGTGGACTGCTGTTTACGTTTAGTTGTTCACAGGCCGTCAGCAAGGAAAATTTCCGTAATGCCGTGTTTACCGCTGCTGCACAAGCGGGTAGAAACGTGCGCATTTTGCACCAACTTCACCAACCTGCCGACCATCCAATCAACATTTACCATCCCGAAGGCGAATACCTTAAAGGCTTAGTGCTGTATGTTGAATAAATAATTATCGATAAAATGGCACATTTTTGAATAATCTATGCAGAATATAGCCTATTGTATCGAACAATATATTCGCAAGCATAACTTGATGAACGAACAGGAAACCTACCTGATAGGGCTCTCGGGTGGGGCAGATAGTGTAGCACTTACCTGCATTTTGCATCAACTTGGATATCGTATTGAGGTTGTCCATTGCAACTTTAAGTTACGAGGTTGCGAAAGTAACCGCGATGAAGATTTCTGTAAAGCATTCGCCAGAGAGCTTAATATCCCTATCCATATAACACATTTTGATACAGTTGGTTATGCATCATCGCATAAAGTTTCAATAGAAATGGCAGCCCGGGACTTGCGTTATCGTTTCTTTGAACAAACACGTAAGGAAACAGGTGCTGCCGGCATTTGTGTGGCACATCATAAGGACGACCAGGTTGAGACGGTGTTATTGCACCTCGCTCGGGGTACAGGATTGGACGGCCTGCTGGGTATGAAGCCACAAAATGGCTTTATCATACGACCGCTTCTGCATGTATCGCGACATGAAATATTGAATTATTTAGAGCAAACAGGACAGAATTATGTAACCGACAGCACCAATCTGGTAGCCGACGTACAGCGTAACAAATTAAGATTAAATGTGATTCCATTGCTCGAAAATATCAATGCGTCGTTCAAAGAACATGTTATTCGGATGACCGAACACCTTGAAGAGGTGAACCGTGTTGTTGATAACGCTTTTGTTCATGACAATAAAAGCTGTAAGGTAAAGGCAGGAACATACAATTTGCACAAGATAAAACAACTTGTTTCGCCCTCGCTTTTCTTGTGGAAACTGTTATCAGGGAAAGAGTTTAACCGCAATCAGATAACGGAAATGCTCGAATATCATGAAGGAACTGCGACATGGTATACTACAGAATATGTGGTTGTGATAAGCCGAAATACACTGCAAGTATTAAACCGGACGGAATGGGAGGCAAGTCTTAATCCTGTTGAGGTAACGGGAGTGGGGCAATATAAAGCAGGAAACAAACTGTTTACATTTGACGAATGTGACATTACGCCTCTTTTCATCGTGCCTAAAGCCAGGGAAATGGCATGCGTAAATAGAGAGAAAATAAATTTTCCACTTATTATCAGACGCCTGAAAGAAGGCGACTACTTTACGCCATTCGGCATGAAAGGTACCAAACTGGTTAGTAATTACTTGAAAGATATTAAGTGCAGTCCGCAACAAAGGCGCGAGCAACTTGTTGTAACTGATATGGATGGACATATTATATGGTTGGCAGGTCACAGAATAGATGAGCGGTATCGGTTAAATATTGATGGTGACCATAGGGCACTTTTTATAAAATATAGCGATGTGGAAGATTGATTTTCGTCATATTTCTTTCATCACTCACAAAAGTTTTTTATTTTTGCCTATTATTGAATCTATACTAAATCTTTATGGTCATGTTTACTGAATCTGACAAAAAACAAATTAAAAACCATGCTATGAGCGTTGAGCAGGTGGAGCAACAATTAGAACAAATAGCGCATGGGTTCCCCTTTTTACGTATCAAATCGGCTGCGGCTACAGGTAATGGAATATGGGTTCTTGACGAAAAAGCACAGGAACAAGCCGAAAACGAATGGGAAAAATACAAGCAGAAGGGACATAAAATTGTAAAATTTGTACCGGCTTCGGGGGCAGCAAGCAGAATGTTTAAAGACATGTTTGCCTTCATGAACGCCAACTACGACACGCCAAAAACCAACTTTGAAAAAGAGTTTTTTGCAGGAATCCGTAAGTTTGCTTTCCATCATGCCCTCTGTGAACAATGTAAAAGAAGTGTGGGAATGGGACTTTGTAAGCTCATTCCTGCCGGAAAATATAAAACAATTGTAGAGAATCTGCTAACTCCAAAAGGGTTAAATTATGGCCAACTGCCTAAAGGTTTGTTACTTTTCCATAATGATGAAGACGGACCGCGCACACCAATGGAAGAGCATTTGGTTGAAGCGGCATTGTATGTAGAAAGTAAAGGTTCGGCAAATATTCATTTTACGGTGTCTTTCAATCACTTGGAACTGTTCTCAAATAAGGTGCATGAGAAGATTGATTATTACCAAAACAAACTGGGTGTAGCCTTGGAAGTTGGGCTTTCAGAACAAAAAACATCAACCGATACCATTGCTGCCAATATGGATAACAGTCCGTTTAGGAACGCTGATGGTACATTATTGTTCAGACCTGGCGGCCATGGAGCATTGATAGAAAACCTGAATG
>ERZ772945.732-NODE-732-length-25519-cov-5.103637_pt1 | contig 25519 bp, 18 predicted proteins | sample MGYA00511681_ERZ772945 | MGnify/ENA primary metagenome ERZ772945 (study PRJEB29015, sample SAMEA2737943) | human oral metagenome | biome: human oral; feature: human-associated habitat; material: dental | place: China | collected 2143 ...
CATCCATACGCCTCGGCAAGCTGCTCCGTGGTCATGACACGGATGCTGTTATGTTCCAAAACGGTAAGTTCATTCATGGCTGATGTCCTCCAATACGCCGTCAATTTGATTTACTTCGTCAATCACATACACCTTGAATCCAAGCCGCCGAAGCAGTCTGTGCCGTGCCAGCTGAAGCGGTCTCGGCTTTCTTCCCGGTGCTTTGAATTCCACAAATCCCATCCTGCCGCGAGGCAGAAGCACCAGTCGGTCGGGCATTCCGGCGAATCCCGGTGAGGTGAACTTTGGTGCAATTCCGCCCATCACTTTGACTCGTGATACAAGTTCCTGCTCAATCGTCCGTTCGTACAACTTTTTCCTCCTGTAACATGAGGTTGTATCACCTCTAAAGCCAGTCATATCAATGGATTCACGTTGTTTCTTGTTACAAGGCTACAGAAAATCTCTATATACGCATATATGCGCGTATTCGCGTTTTTCATGTACGGAATTATTATGTTTCTATTTACATATATAAATCTTGTAACTTGTAACAAAGCCTTATCGTACGGGCTTTGCTGCAAGTTACAACTTCCGTACAAGTTACAAGCGGCGATAGATCCTCTGCAGTCCGTAAATTGCGATGCGCTGGGGTGTGGGCTGTTTTTCCCATTCAGGAAGTCTGGACATGATGGCTGCTATTGCATAGCTGTCCATGGAACGCAAATCCTCTTTTTTCCTGCTGAAGCACTCACACCAAATCTCCATGTTGCTGACAATCACGCGCACGTCTGTCCCCACGGGAGTCGTATCATCGCCCCGCAAAAACTCCCGCCGCTGATAGAGATCCATCTCGTCCCAGTTGGCGGGAAGCAGCGTATCGAGATAGAGACGCACCAAACCTTCACGCTCATCGTGCTCCATCGCTTCCCGCTGCTCCTCTTTGGCATATTCCTCCAAGTCCGGGAGCAGATACAGCTTTTCTCCGGCATCGGCGAGAATCATCACCTCCGCCCAGATTTGCTGCACAAGCTCCGAGGTCATCTGCCACGGCTTGTATTTACTGCTGCCGCTCAGTTTGATGTTCCAGTAGCGGCGGTTTCCTGTGATGTCTCTCAGATACCCGTTCTCGCTGTTGGTCGTGCCGAAGAACACACACTGGCGCGGATGGGATGTCACGCGTCTGCCGAAACTCGCCCGATACTTGTCATCCACCCGCGACACAAAGGCTTTCACCTTATCGAGGTCGGCTTTCTTCATGCCTGCCAATTCTCCGATTTCAAGAATCCAGTACCCCTGCAGCTTTTCGGCGGCGGTCTTGTCGTTCATATCCGATAAGGTCAGACTGTCGGAGAACCAATCCATGCCAAGGTTGGCGATGAAGGTGGATTTTCCGATGCCCTGTGCGCCGTTGAGAACGGGCATATAGTCAAACTTGATGCCCGGCTCTTTGATGCGTCGATAGGCGGCACACAGCACCTTCCGACTGACGGCACGGGTATATGGGTTGTCGACGGCGCCCAAGTAGTCGATGAGAAGCGTATCCACTCTCGCCACACCGTCCCAAGGAGGTAGTGCCGCAAAATACTCCCGTATCGGGTGATAACTGCGGTCATCCACGGCTTTCGCGACGGCGATGTCATAGTTTCGCGCCGAAAACGTGCCATAGTGATCGTCCACATAACAGATGAGCTGGGCATCGTCCGCGTCACGCCAGAACTTGCCGGGATGTGACCACGGGACTTCGCCCTTGATCTCCATGCCGTCTGCCAGCTGGTTGAATACGATATTTTTCATGTAGGGATCGTTCTGCATGATGAGCTTAATGTTGTAGAGGGAGTTCTCAAGCTGCGTGGACTTTTTCTGCCGCACCAGTTTTGCCTTCCAATCTTTCTCCTCAGAAAACTCCTCAACCGCCCGTTCCTGCCGCTCCTTGAGTGCAAGGGTACGCACCTTTTCATCCTTGGCGGCAAACTCAGCCATCTGAGTAAAATCGCCGTCAAAGAGATGTGTGCCTACGAGGTCGTATGCGTTGCACAGCTTGCCGCAGGCAGGATCGGAGGCATGGTGACTGTATGCGAATTTACCGTCATAAATCATCACGCCGGGAATGCTCGCCGATTTCGTATAGCCCCACCGATTCTCGTCGGTGGTCGGCTCATACACATCGGAGAGAAAAGTCTGCATCGCTTCCTGGATGGAGTACGCACGACAGAACGCTCCTACAATTCCTTCCTTGGTCAGAGGATCGGCTTGTCTTTTGCACTCCCGTTCCACCGCTTCCTTTTCGCCCGGCGCAGTTAGCAGGGAGCTGCAGTCCTGCCAGTTCGGATGCGCTGCCAAAAACACATCGGGATCGAGCCAGTCGCCCTCATACCTGCGGCAGATGTACTCCCCGTCGGAGGATGCGGTCGGCCAATACATCAGCTGATTGATCTTGAAAGAACAGAGATCAACCGTATCCATGCCGATCTCGTCCGCAAGATAGCGGGCGATGGCATTGTATTCGTCCGGTGTGACATCCCGCGTCAGCGGTACGAGGATTCTCGCCCGTGGGGCTTCCGGGGTATGGCTGTGGGTGGTGTAGACGATGGCGCAATGCTTGAAGGCGAAAGCATCAAAACAGCCCGGCTTCAGTCGGTCATGATCCAAGGTAATCATGGATCGGCTGATGACCTCAGTCGCCCGCCGTCGCGTCCCTTTCAGCGTTCCCGCAAAGAATCCGCCTTTGTCCTTCACGGCATCCCTTTCGTTTTTCTTCATGGCGTGGTATTCTGCAGCGGTTTCGGCAGTGCGGATGGGATTCTGCAATTTTTCCCAAAGAGCGTCCATCGTCATTTTTCCGGGATGCCAAACAAGTGCCGCACGGCTGTTGCCAAGACAAAATGCTAATTCTCTCATACACGCACCTTCCTTTGATTAAACCTAAATGATGTTTCAACTTGTGAACAAGCTACTGTCATAGATACCTCTCTTTCACTGTGTCACGGAAAAATGATCATTTCCCTCTCAATAGATAGAGGAAAGAAAATGCGCTTTTGGACACCTGTTGAAAACAATTTTTTCGAATACATCCGGCTCCGTACCATTCTTGCTCACAGGTAACTCCGAGTGTATGGCTTCTGCTCACCGCAAAGGGTGTCGCATTTCGTTACTCCCTTGTTCCGCTGATAACATTCTGACTTGGATTACCCTGCATACCATCCATCGTGAAACACGACGGTATTTTCGTCCTTCTCATCCCCATGATTTACCAGCGCATTACGAGCGATTATCTGCAATTTTATAAGCAACATCTCCTCCAAAAGACTGAAAAAATCTCCCTTCATTCTCCCACTGGACGTTTTTGGACAAAGTGGCCGAAAAATGATCAAAAAAATTCCTTCCAATTTTCTGGCTGGAATGATGTCTGACCCTCTAATGAAAATTATATTAAAATTCATTGTATAAAAAAACTGCTGACATCTCTCCATGTCGGAAAAGATCTCAGCAGTTTTACATTTGTATGAAATTCAATCGCTACTTTGAATCCACGCTCCCCCTGCGGTTCGTGAGCGGCTTATGCCCGTAGTGATCGAGGCAGATATTCACGAGATCGACATTGTATTTGCGCTGCACGAGGAAGAACTCGACAATGAGGCCACTCTCGCTGCTGTGCGAGAGCGTATAGCCCGCGCGCCGCAGGAGATCCTACGCGTCCGCGAGCGAGAGATGCAGGGCGATGGCAAAGGCGAGTGCCGTCTCCTTCGTCGGATGGTAGTGCTTATCCGTGCGAATCTTGGAGAAATGCGCCTTCGTCACACCCGCCTTCGTATAAATTTCGGCGGGTTTGCGTCCCGTCCGCTCGATCAGACAGAGAAGCCGCTCCGAAAACGAATCCTCCATCGTGCGGAGCAGTCCGTTGATCGCTCCAAGGATGTCTACGGACGGGGTACGCGGTCCTGCGAGTGTACGCAAATCATCGATGTAAAAACGGCGCACCTTACCGCGTTCCGCCGCACTGCGGCAGTTGCGATAGAGTACGAGGCGGCAGTCCATATGAGTGTCAATCCACTGCGATTCCGTCTGCACCGTCTGTCCCTCGGCGCGACGCGCAATGATTGTCTGCCCATGACCGATTTTTCAATCCTTACAGAAAATTACAAATCAATATGATCAATCCTCTTCCATTTCTTCTCTAATACCAGAAATCTTAATCTCATCTTCTCCTCCCGTAATATAAACAAGGAGCACATAATATAAAATGGATATTTGTTGTTCCTTGAATTCGGGATTCTGTTTGACTTCCAGTCGGATTCTGGACTCCGGCAATTCATAGCCCTCCTTGATCATCTCTTCTATCGCAGCATACAGTTTACGCAACGACGGATTATTCAAAGAAAGCTTTCGGTTGATATTGCTATCATTCCTTTCGCGCAATCGAAATACCGCAAGCACATATTCGAGCCGCCTCAGCACCTCCCACCTATTATTATGTTTAAAGTCACAGATGAAGGGAATGCATTTATCAAAATAATCCAGGAGAATATTTGATGGAGCATTTTTCATAAAGCCATCGCTTTTCCATGCCGCCTTGCCAAGAATCCGAACGATTTTCCCTTCTTCCAGCTTTGATTCTGTCAACATAAACAGAATCTTTTGCTGTGCTGTCCGATCATAATCTCCCAGTACACAGCCAAAATCGTCATCGATAAGTTCGGGACGTTTGTTTATGACAACTTCGGCGGCCTCGTAAAGATTGTCGCCAATATCCAATGCCATAATACACATGATCCGAAAAATTTTCCGCGCCATATCATGATCGTGTTTTTTCCACACTTCCACAAAGGCAGCCAGAAGTTCGCTTGACAACTTTTCAATATGTTGCCTGAAATGCTCCGGACATCCGGGAGATCGGCTTGTACGCCCATTGGCATACACTTGATGCAGTGGATACAACACATCAAGCTTATCCAAACAAAACAGAACATTGCCTCTTTGAGGTTTTTTCCCCACATAGAACTTATACCGTTCAGAGGCATCTTCCATGACAATGTTCGTTGCATTTATTTTTCCATCCGGTCTTGGAGGCTGTAAACTAAAAGACACCAACCCCTCCATGTCCTTATCAAAATCACTGTCAAATAGAAATTGATTATTAAAGAAGCCTATCTCCTGCATGATTCCATCGACATCGACAGACTTCACACAGAGATACGGACCATTTCCCAAATAACGCCAATCATCCCCTGATTCAAAATACACCCTGTACCGCTGCTTTTTATCAGGCTTCAATATACAGGAAATTTTCCCTTCACATTCAGAAAACTCCTCATCCGGATCATAAATCCGGATGATAGACGGTGCATTATCGACGTCCATCTGAACATAGATCCAATGGCTGCGTTCATTTATCTCCGCTATACAATCCTCATGTTCAAAATCAATCACATGACGTATCGATAATGCATTTTCAATCCAATCCAGAAAATCGGAGTCATCTTTCGTCCGCGTTTTTCCATGCTGCAAACTCTCCCATGTTTCATAGTTTTCTGGAAAAACAGGGGACTGCAGCTTCTCATAAGGACGCTCGGCTGCTGTTTCCCATGATACAAGGGCCTCGTGAAAGAATTTTTGCGGCGAAGGCGTAAACACAAGTTCGTAGGGAATGTCCTTCCCATAAGTATAGGAGAGCCGCAGACGGCATTCCGTATCTTCCGCAAGAGGAAATGCCGGATGCCGGACGACAGCTTCATAGGATATATCCCTATTATTTCGCCCCATGATAAGCCCGAATCGGTATTCATGTCGCCCCTTTGGCAGTGTGAATTTTTCCGCGATCGGAACGGGCTGGGCTACGCCAAAGATTGGCGAAACCTTATGTGCAGTCCCTGTACCGATCAATTCATATACGCCAAAGAGCCTCTTGATTGCAAGTGCCGGAAGCTGGTCGCACCAAAGAGAAGGGATCTGTTTTCCCGTCGCTTTCTCATAACGCAGAACCTGTTGATACAGAGCATCATAGTGATGCATTCCAAGAAGGGGGATATCGGCATCCTGACGCAGGATCGCTTTTTGTCCCAAAAAGCGCAGCTGAGGCGAGATGATATAGATATACGGCTTTTTTCCGTCTAGAATGTGGTGCATGCGCTGTAAATAATTTTGAACGATCTGCGTGACATCAAACTTCGTTTCCTGTACCGTATCTATCATCTCGCGTGTCAGAAAACTCCATGAAGACTCCTCTGCCGCATGCGGCTCGTCATCAAATGCCAGTGCCAGCCGTTCGCTCTCCAGTGGCAGCCCCTTCACACCAAACGTATCCAAAAGATGGTCTATCACTTCTTTCGATGTTTGAAGTCCATTTTTCAAAAGCAAATCATTGAGCTTGTTTTCGCTCTCCTTTATGCGCTCTTGATACATGGGATGTTTTTCCCATGTGAGCCCGCGTGTTTCCGGCAGAGCGCTGTCCACAGGGGCATAAAACTTTGCCTGCACCAAAGTCAGGGATACCAGCCCCCGCACATAATCAACAACCAAGGCGAAATCCCCGTCCCGGAATTTTTTAAAATTATGCTGCTGCATTTCACGAAAGAGTACGGCAATACTGCGCGGCATTGTATATACTTCTGAAAAGCAGAGATGTGCCGCACGCCGCACAGCACTAAGTTGAAACTCGTTGTAAATGTCCGGCAGCGGTATTCTCGCGTGGTACAGTTCGTCACTGTCGAGCTGCAATTTTACCATTCGAAAAAGCCGTTGGTACTGCTCCTGAGCCGTATTCACATCATGTACGCAGGAGGGCAGGGAATACAGATGTGCAGAATGATTCTCAGGAACATAAAGCGCTGACGCAGATTCAACCGACAGGTCAAAGCATTTGTGTTCTATAGAAAACGATTGACGCATAATGCGAGCGCCATAACGCTTTGCATGCCCGTTTTCGTCCAAACAAAGCGGATGTGTTGTAAATACATCGAGATAAGCAACCTTACCTGTCCGGATTTTTTTACTCCGAACGGCTGGAACGGTATGCGCGGACTCGCCAAAAATGCCCAGGATTGTGCGCTCCAGAAAGACATCAAAAGAACTTACGGTCATCTTTTCCCTATGAATCTCATTTCCATCACAACACAAGATCCCCGTGCAATCTGCAAATTCAACTGCATAATGATGCCCGCCTTGCTGTATCCGAAGCTGCGTTGCCGGCGCCTCCGGCATATGGATGGAAAAGAAACCTGTGTCCTGCCAGCCATGCAGCAATACACCATTTTCCATCTTCGAACATGGCGGCTCCAAGAAAAATCTTGCATAATCATAGCAAACCGGTTGCTGTGCAAATCGACAAAAGCATTGTGCTTGCTGCAGAAATCTCCAAAAGTACATGGTGCACAGGCGCTCGTCCAGATGTTCGCTGTCCTCCTTGAGCATCTGCGAGAGCTGCTGCAAATCGATCCAACTATGCCAAATTTGCCGATAGAAACGATCCGACAAGAGGGTATTGTTCGGCGGCGCATTTTCCCAACGCGCAACTTCTTCTGCTTCCTCGCTCCGCAAAAGCTTTCTTGCACTTTCCTGAAAATTCTGCTCTAATTCCGTAAGAAAGGCAGGATTTGCCAACCTCTTTTGCTCAATAAACTCCTCCAGTTCTTCGACAAAGGCAAAAAAAAGTCGATTTTCACCTGTATCAAGGCTAAGGCGTCGTCGTACAGCAAGCATCCGATTGGTCGCTGACAATTTTTCACGAATCGTCCGCCCTGAACGCCTTCCCAACCATGCCAACCCCGTACTATTGATCTCCTTGGCACGATGAATCGGCATCAATACATTTTCACGTACAATGCGTTCGCGAAAAGATTCTGTGATATGGCGCATTGCTTCAGTTACCTCCTCTGCAATGCGCGCAAGTTCACTTCCATCGTACAAAGGTGCCATTTGCAGGAGTTCGCTCAAGCCGACATATCCCAGCTTTTCCTCTGCACTCCCGGAATCAATCTTCTGAACACCAATCATCCAGCTGCGCAAAAAGTACAAGAGTTCCGCATGGTCGCGTGCCTCCCCATCTGCGGAAAGTGCACGGCAGTATTCATCATAATTATGAATTTTCATCGGTTTTCTCCCGAACAAGACGTTTTTCCTCGTCTTCCTCGATGTATTCCGCACTCCCCCACATAAACTGCCCATAGCCCATCTCACAGGCACGATCAAAATCCGCTTCCAAGTTAAACTTACGATCAATCAGGAGTGCCTTGATCGGCTGAAGGCATTGTTTCATGCTCTTTCCACGCGTATCGATACCGCGCAGCTTCGGCATGACCTTTTGCACGATCTGATCTTCCACCGCAATATGCATGGCTGCAGCAAGCTCCGGCGTCAGTTCCGTAATCGGAGCTTCGCTCCCTGCAGGGCGCAGAGCTGCACGAACCGTAGGGTAATTCATTACATAGTGTTCGATCGCCTGCCAAACACGATGCCCGATGGCTCTTCCTGCATGACTGAGATGATTGTTCATCTCCTCCAGCATCAGGCGATACTCGTCCAGTTGCTCCCGCTGTTTCCCCTGCATATTTATTTTGTTTTCCCGCCAGCTGTTCCAACGCTTCTCATCCATACGTGAGAGTCCGAGCTTCTGACGGAATTTATCAAGATCGCGTGCCCCCTCGCGATCAATCAACCGACGCGGACGCGGGAAATTGATGACAATACCACGGTCAAGCACCTTGTCGGACAGTGATTTCGTCGTCTCATCCTGATTCATTGTGCCGCACCAGAGCAGATTCCGCTTCAGAGGAAGATCATAGGGTCTCACACCTGCTCCCAGATTGACATGGATTTTGGGCAGATTATCGGCGGGCGCACTGCGGCGCGTCTCTAGCTTGCTCAGGAAGTCGGCAAAATAATGTTCCACATGAGCCAGATTCATTTCATCCAGAAGCACAATCGCCATATTGTCGTCATAGGATTCCGTGCATTCGACAAGAAAACGCAGCAAGGGCTGTGCATCGAACTTGTTGTCAATGGAGTTGAAGAATCCGAGCATGGATTCCTGCGAATCCCAATTCGGCTGCACAGGCACATTAATGAAATTGAATCCGCCAAATGCCGCATAGAGGCGCGGCAGTTCGGATTTTCCTGTGCCGCTGACGCCCGCAAGAACGGTCAGTGCAGACCAGTTGGCGATTTTGAACGATGTATGGAACGCATACAGCACGCGCTGCGGGAAATGCAGCCCATAATCCGTGCAGGCCCGTTCGATCTCGTTGAGCCAGTCGATTTCATTTTCAACGCGTCTGCCGCCCAGCTCCGGCTCGCCTTCCTTTGGTGCACGGAATGGATGCTCTAAATACGGCTCCCTCAGACTGGCGGCGCGCTTATCCCAGTCTGCCGGTGTCATCTCCGCCGCCGTCAAACGTTTGACCTGCTCCTCATAATTTCTTACGATGCCCTGCGCTTCCGTCCAACGTGCGTTCAGGCTCTCGTTTTGCTCTGCCAAAAGGGTATTCTTGTTGCGCAGGTCATCGAGTTCAAGAACTTGCGCCTGCATCTCAGCAAATTTATCATTATGCTCATCCAGTTCATTTCGCAGTGTATCCCGCTCTTTTTTTACACGGATACACTCTGCTTGCAACTCCGGTCCCGGACGCTCTCCGAGTTCCCTCCGCAGTGCCTCGTTCGCCTCCTGCAGCTCACGCATCTTCTTCTCGATGACTTCCTTGCTTCCACCATATACAGCTTCAAAAGTCTCCCGTCCTGCAATTGTTTCATGGAGCGTTTTTAGCTCTTCATGCAAACGTTTGTTTTCTGCACGAACAATCTCGGCTTCTTCCCGTATTTGCTGACGATAGTCGCTCACCTTCTGCGATGCTTCTTCCTCGATATTCGCATGGAGAATCTTTATGTCGTCTTCGCGTTTTTTGATACAAGCACGCTCAAACTCCAGCGTCTTCTGCTCGCTCTCCATCTCTGCCTGTGCCTTCCGCTGTTCTTCCTGCGCCTGCTCGAGTGCCTCCCGCACGCCCTTGCTTTCTTCCTCCCAATTCCGGCGCTGCCCGGCAATCTCCTGCTCGACCGATGTGCGCATACCGTCCAGTTCTTTGGCAAGAGCCTCTATTCTCTCCTGCCGAAGTGCAGCCAGCTGTACATGCAGCTTTCCTGCTTCATCCGATTGTGCCTTTGCCAAAGCAGCTTGGACTTCCTGGGCGCGACGAATACTTTCTGAATGCAGATCATCAAGTTCCTTTTGTCGCGCATCCAGTCCCTCTTCTCGTGCCTCAAGCTCCCGCTCCTTTCGCAGGAGCTGTTGCTCACGCACAGGAAAATCAGCCGAACGAGCCTCCTGCTTTGCCAAGAACCGTTCTCTCTGAGAAAGTTCTTCTATCCTTCTTTCAATCCGCTCTTCTCGCTCCGAAAGTGCTGCCTCCGTTGTCATTGCCTTTGTTTCACGCACCTGCAGACCATGCTCTCGATCTTCGATTCTCCCCTCCCGTTCCTTCAGTTCAGCGCCCCAGCTCTCCAGCTCCGCCAAAGCCTCTGACAGATTTTCTTCCCCCTTGTGAGCAAGGTCTTGTTCCGATGCTCTCGCAACCTCTGCACAGACTGATTCAGTAAGCTCATGTCCATCCACCTTGATATCCATCTCACGTACATCATCCATTTTCATCATTCCTCCACATATATTTCACAGCCGCAAATGTTTGATCACGAAGTTCAGCCAACGTCGCTTCATCCATGACCAGACCTATATTATTTCCATGCCCCCGATATGTACTGATACGAAAAGCAATCTCATGTATCCCTGCCTCTGCAAAGGCGGTAAATTCTGCTTCGTCCAATGCAGCCATATAAGCAAGCACATACGCGCCAAGCGTTGTCTTTTCGTGATTGCATGCTTTTCTGTAATAGTGATTCCGAACAGTTCTCAAGTCCATGGCAAGCCCGTTACTGTACATCCTGTTCAGAATTTCCTTCTGCGACACAGCGATTACAGGAAGCATTGCAAGTTTTCCCAAAAATATTTTTTCCATAAGGATTGACAGCGTTTCCACGAACTCGATCGGCAAAAACATCCGTCCGTGCCCCTGATATGCAGTGCGCAAAACAAGTTCCCGCTGCTCTGCAGGCATACGGCGAAAGACGTTTTCCCCCAGCATCCGGACAGCGGCAATCTCTGCATTCAGCCGCACTTGGGAGGCATTCGTCAAATCCACACCGACTGCCGTCGGATTTTCGTAATCCGGCAACAAGGTTTGTACGAATCGCAGGACAGTCTTATGCAGACGCTGCAGCATATCTCCTTTGACGACTGAAGAATCTTCATGTCGAATCGCATTCCCATAGCTGCGCAGCTGTGCGAAAAATCCCAGTGCATCTCCCGGCAGCACAGCCAAAGCATCTAATAGGCAGCTGTTCGGATGCCGCGTCGCCGCTGCGATATTGAACGCCAACAGAGGAACGATATTCGGATTTTCCGCGCGACCGCAATTCCTTGCCGCAGCACCTCCGATTCCACGAAAAAACAACGGATATGATGGTGCTGTATTCAGCCCGAGACGCTCTGCAAAGCCAAGCAGCATCCGCTGATTTTCTTCCAGCGTCTGCGCTTCTATACTCTCCACGAGCGGCCTTGACAACGGGTATTTGAGCAGATGGTAAAAGAGCGCCCATTCCACCGCCTTGACAAGGTTTTCCGTCTGCTCTCGTTCGATCCGTTCCGCATCCCTGCGCTGGTCGACATTGCCCTCCTCAGTCATCTTTCGGCGCATCACTGCTCTGATTTCTCGATAACGGCCGCCGAATTCTCTTCGCATTCTCTGTCCTGCAGAAGCCTTTGTTGCCGCTTGCTTCAGAGATTGCAGAATACCATCGTAATTCCGCTCCGCATACGCATGAAGAAATCCGCTATGATGCGCATACCCCTCACTGACGACGAGATAATCCACATTTCCATCCTGCAATACTGCCTTTATATGGAGGAAAACATTACATTCATAGGTAGAAGCTATATGACGTGTAGGATCAACATAGATTTTTTCCGCACGTCCGGCATTGAATTTTTTCACTACATCATGCAACTGTACGGATGAAATCCTATTTTGTCTGCGTCCCGCTTGCTGTATAAAAAGGCTTCGTCCTCTAACTTTCTGACGAGTTCCGGTACTGCCAATATGAAAAGAAATATGCGGCTTTTCAAGCGTTCCTTGCTTCTGTGTCACCATGGGGAAAAAAAGAGGCAGAATTTCATGTGTGTCGCGCGCGACAAGAAGCCAGTATGGCTCTGCCACATCTTCAGCGGATGTCTCCGACGATTCGCCGATCATCTCCCCCCCCTTCGCTGTCAGCTTATGCGTCTCCAAAATAAGCCCCAATGATATTAAGCGCCGACAGATGAACCGCACAAGATCCTGCGGTATACAAAGTTTCTCCCCCATCTCTGTCACGCTGAAATGCCCCAAAGAGAGCAGTTTAAGAACACTGCGTTCAAAAATATTGAGTACATCCTCTGTTCGCTTTTGCTTTGGCAAATACACGGTGTACCCATCAAACTGAATGAAATAATCCCTTTCATGCAACACGGGAATCTGTGGGAATTTTTCTTGATAGGACAACTTCTGAAATACGCTCACTACCGTTACACTCTCGCTCATCCTCTATCCCTCCACGACAGCCCCCATGCTTTCGGCAAGCCCGTAAAGCGCGTACATGGCAGGCACGCAAGTACGTGCGGCACGGGCTGCTGCTCCGGTTCTGAACATATCCGCATCCCCCACGACAATGAGCAGACATTTCTGGCGGCTGAGAGCTACACAGAGACGATTATCTGTCAAAAATCCATAGAGCTTTGCCCCCACTCTTTGCACATAGGCTCTGCGTGCAGACTCTTCTTCTGCCCCGTTTACAATCTCCTCCAGCTTTGCGAAATCTATGTTAGAGAAATCCTTGCCACTGCGTACAACAGAGAGAAACATCACATCGAATTCCATTCCTTGAAATTCGTCCACAGTTCCGATGCGTACACGTGAGCCAAACTCTGCGATTTCCTGGCCAAGCGACTTCTTGATCTCCTGTGCTTGCGCACGATAGAAACTGATTACACCAAACGTCATTCCGTCGTTTCTCGAATCTGCCAGATACTCTTTGAGCTTTGCGGCGATATAATCGACTTCGCACTTCCTGCATAAACTGCGATTCGCAGTTCGCCGATCCGTACCGTGCTCTGCACCAATATGAATCCATGAAAGAGGAGTCTCGCAAATACCTTGGGAAAACTGTTCGGCAGGACGTGGAGAAGAAAAACCTTCACCATAAGGCTTATAAAAATGATCGCTGACAAACTGTCCAAGGACGGGATGCATGCGGTATTGTGCATCAAGCGTAACAGCACGAACAATGCCGTCCGTTTTCTCCAACTCGCGTGCCTTGTTCCACAGATGTTCGAACATGCTGGTCTTTACATCGCCCTCATCCTCCAACTTGCCGTCCTCACGCAGCGACTGGAAGATCTCCTCATCGTAAATATGCGGCAGCTGCCGCTGATCGCCCACAAGGATAATGCGCCGAGATGCCTGACTGAGCGGAATCATCAGATCCCCCGGTGCCACACGCGCCGCCTCGTCCACCACAACCGTTTCATATTCCGCATGTGTATTGGGATCCGCGGGCCACTCCACGCCCTTCGCTTTTTTTATCTCCTTGCGGTCGGACTGCTGTGCCGTCGCCGCAAAGACGAAGTTGTAGGAAGCAACGGCCTGTCGCACGGCATAGGGATTATCACGGATCTCACGATAAAGATCATAGATTGCATTTTCCATTTTGTCATTCGGACGCTGCAAGGACTGCTTGATATGCACGTAGATTTGCACGATGTCTTCCCTGACCTCTTCCTCCTCCGGTATGGTCATCCGTGTATAGGAAGACAGAAGCCTCTGTTGCAGCTCCTTTAAGGAAAACAACAGTTCTTCATCTGCCTCCACGCTCATAGCAGCCATACGCAGGATATCGAGATTTTGTCCCTGCAATTTTGACGGGTGCTCTCCATACAAGTCTTTCAGGTCATTGTATAAATCCGTGGCAGCATCGCGACCGTCATCCAAAAAGGCCTGTGATTTTGTGCGCAGACGTCGAATTTTTGACAGCAGCCGCCCTTCATCCGCCGGTCTTTCGGGTGCAAGTTCCCGAAGGATGCGCCCTATCTCTGCCAACACAATTTGATCATGTACATAGTCACGTGCCATTTGCAGAAATCGGATTGCTTTCGCATGGTTCGGAGATTGGTTATAAAAATCAAACGCCTCAAAGATGCGTCGCTCCTCTTCCGTTTGGCGCAGCATGGGATGCTTCTTTTCCAAAGCTCCGCATATCTTCCCACACCAACGCGATACGGACTCCGTAAGTGTCATATTATCATCCGAAGCTCGGTTGCCAAACTTGATGGTCGGCAGCGAATTGATCTCAATGCGCTCAATGATATTCTGTACGGCGTCATGCTGCAAACTCGTCACAAGGACTTGTCCGGGAGCGACATTGCTCTTATCCGAAAGCTCATTGAGCCGTTCCAAAATTGCTGTAATCACCGTCGTCTTCCCCGTGCCGGGAGGTCCTTGAATAACGGCAATATCCGGGGTATTCAAAGCGATATCAATCGCTTGGATTTGGTTGGGCGTTGGCTCATTGCGAAAGATTTTATCGCTGAGGATTGCCGAACGCGGCGGAATATGACGACGATTTTTCTCTAAAAACGCAACATGCCGCCCTGTATCTTCCGCATGACTTCCAAGCACCAATCCAAGGGCGGGAGACGCGCTTGTTCCATCCTCAATGCGTTGACGGGCAATCTCCCTCGTTTCGATCTGCCGCTCATCGCCATAGATCGAAAGATAGAGTTTATCGCCTTCTGGCAGGCTTCCCTCACCCTTTAGGACCAGACTGTTTTTCCCCTTCCCAACCACCTCAAAACGAGGATACGAAGGCCGTCTCTTCATCCTTTTTCGCTGCTTTCCTGCACCTTCCCTCAGAGGAGCCGTTGCTTCTTCGCCCTCTTCCTCAGTCTGCTGCCAAGCCCTATACCCCGTCCAATCCATTGCACTGTCTTCAATGTAGGGAGGTGCTTCCGACCGCGCCTCCAGATAATCGCCCACTGAGAGATAAGCTAACGAATCGAAACTGCCGGGCTCCAGAAACACCTCTATACCGCCTGCGGTTGCATTGTATTTGGGAGGATAGGAGATTGTACCGACTGCCCGTGCCCGATCCAGAAGAAACGTCCCTTCACGTTTTGCATATTCATTCCATATCGTGATATAGTTCGGCGTTTCATGCAGGATCTCCCGTACACGTTCCGCCACATAGCGCTGCTCATCCGAGAACATAAGCTCGCCATATGCCAACTGGAAGTGGAGAGCATCATATCGTGTCTTGCGGTCAGTGAATCTCACACGGTACGCGATTGCACGGCTTTCCTTCCCCATTCCTTCCAATCGCACAAAAAGAAAACAACCCTTTCCACATAAAAGGAGTGTCTTGCCTGTTCCTTTATCCGAATCCCTCAGCAACTTATCAGCATTCTCATTATTTCCCTCGGCAGCATCATAATCTTCAGCATTATCCCCTTTAGACACGCTCTCTTCTTCCGAAAAATCCTTTGCAACACGATCTGCGCTCTGCCCCATAAAGGCAAAGCAGGATTCCTCACTGACACCATCCGAAAATCGAAAAAGCTCCGCCAGTTCTGCATTGTTTTCTGTAGAATAACCTTTTTGTCGAAAGCCTTTCTTAACGCGGTCATTGAGGAGGACATAAAAGTCTCCAAATCGTTGCTTACGCAGGAAAAAAACAGCTCTCAAAGAAAAGAACCGTTTTTCTGCCACCTTGTCCAGTGATGCAAGACAGATGAACCGACGCTGCAGCAGATCCTGTACCGCCCGCTCTTGTGAAGAATCCGTAATGCGGAAAGAAAACGTACTTTCTCTGTGCCGAAGTAAAAAAGAGTTGTCACGACCCAACTCAACCCGTCCGCTTCGAACAATAATCTCGCCCGGCTCCAACCGCGCACAGGGTATATTCTCAAAGAGGAAGCGCTCATCTGCTTGCAGTTCATTCAGTTCCATACAGGATCCTTCCCTCAATAATTATACTGAAATTATTTTCTGTGTCCCGACAAAAGATAAAAAACGGTTCTGTTATAGTACTGGTTACAAAATTCGCAGCCTCTTTTCGTATTCCATCCGCCCCGGAAAACTCCGTTGCAAAGCGCTCTCCTATTTTGCGAATTTCAAGGGTATGTCTCGTCCAACGGACTCGAAATGCCGTTTCTTCGAGTTCCGCAGCACGAAAACCATGAACGAGACGGAGCGGCACATCAAGTGTCTCCTTCTCATTCAGTTCATGAACAAAACTCCAAAGAGCCTCTCCTGATGGGAATCGTGCAGAGAGGACAAGCTGTGGATGCACATGGTCGCACCACGGACATTTCAGTTGCGCCTCATAGTATTCCATCTGACAATGGGGACAGCACACGAGCACATCCAGTGAACGTGCAAGCTCATAGCTCCACTCCGCCATGGACGGACGCAGAGATGGTTTGAAAAGCCCTGATTCAAAGGTTTGATCGAGAATCTCCCATATGGCATCTGGAAGCAATCCCCTATAGAATGCTCCTTCCTCCCATACATTGGAGTCATCTTCTGTGTCAAAAACCCAAGGATAATCGCCACGGTCACGACAGAACTCCGCCTCTTCAAGGGCGCCGAGCTCCTCGATCTGCTCCTCAAACAACTTCCCCTCGAACGGATGATGATGCGTAAGCTGCTGGAAGAAAACGGCAGCAAAGGCATGACAATCGGAAGAAAATGTGCATCCCACCCGCACCTCCGGGTCGCAGAGTTCCGGTGCGCCAATCCCCGGCGTATAGATAATCCTCTTGCGCGTTTCCTCCTGAATATCCAGATTATCTGCATCGATGAGCCAAACATGACAAAAATTTACATCGCGTGAAATAAATACATTGTTCGCCGAGAAATCACAATAGACAAGCCCAGCGGCATGCAGCTGGGCCATGAGCACTGCTGCATGCAAATGCGCCCGCAGAAAGCGCCGCATACCGCCGCGTGCGATAAGACCGGAACATATAGCGCCAAGCTCCGTGTTCTGTGACTTTACTTGCGTAATCCATTCATTCTCCGCAGCATCATTTTCCGGAGCTGCAGAAAACGCTGAACGGAAGGACTGCATTTCATCCATCAGCTGCATCACATAGCCGGAGTCTTCCTTCAGAACCGCCAAAGGCAACGTGATATTAAGCCCCTGCGGGATGGGCAGCAGCCGCAGGGATAAAAAGAGCTGACACATACCTTCACTTGCCGGTACAGGCAGCCCATTTTTCAATTCCCGTTTTACCACGAGATCCTTATGTTGTGTCCGATAGACAGCTCCTTGGCCACCCTCTGCAATCTTCTTGATCAGGTGATACTTATGCCCAAACTCATCATGGCATACATTTTGATCATCCCCCAATTTCCTTCGCCTCCCTACAGCTACACTATGACGGCAGTAAAAATGCCAAGGTCGTATCATCGACACCGCCAAGACGCGGCAGCCACATGCGAATATCCGCCTCGATCTCCTCTGCTGTTTCCGCTTGATACTCTGCACAAAAATCATACAGAAAATCCGTCAGATTCGTTGCATCCATACGCAGATCCAGTCCATCCGTCCCGGCGATGACACCTTCAAATGTTCGCATACACAGGTGTCGATACTCCCACAACGACAGTATAAAATCACTGTCGAGACAATCCGTGAGATTTGCAAAACCATCCTCTTTCTCATCAAACAGAACAGTGCTCTCTCCATCTGCCGCCACAGCGAGAAAGCCATCCCCCAGACGATATGCATGGATATGTTCCGCTGTCACGATACAGATGAGCGCCGTTGCGTTGCTGTCGGAAATATCCAGCTCTTTTTCTGCAACGGCAATTTTCCATCGCGCGTGAACATCCCGCAGAAAGTCCTCTGCTGACACGATCTGGCAGGAGCACTCCACCAATGTTTCATAGGCAGCTTTGCAAAGAGCTTCAGAACCAACCGCTGAATGCGGTCGGCTGCCAAGGCCATCCGATACCGCCAGTATATAATTTCCATCGAGCTCGCGCACCATATAGGCGTCCTGATTCTCTGCGTGATAACTCCCTTGTAATGATACGCCGCCATATTTCATAACGCAGCCTCACGGGAAATATCACAATGCAGGAACTGTATGGCAGAAACAATATCCTCTCCCCGCCATACCATATCGAGTCCAAGGCTGCACTTCATTTCCATCGGACGTGCTTCTGCGCCTACAGCCACAAGGGATAAGCGGGCGCCTTTTTGATGGATCGCCTTTTTGACCTTCGTCGCTTCTTCCGCCTCCCAAAAACCATCACTCAGGAGCAAATAGCACGCCCCCTCATCACCCTCGCGGATAAATGAGGAGAGCGCAGCAGCCTCGGCTCGCCCCTGTGGAACCAGATCCTTCAGCCGCCCAAGCTCTTGCATATCTTCACGCCAAAGGAAAATAGAGGTCTCCATGTCAAAGTGCTGCGCAATCGATTTCAGTCGCACAACCAAGGCGCGCATCACATCGAGCTTGCCGTCCGCCCCCATACTGCCGGAAGCATCGACCACCACATTCAATCGTTCAGACATCTGTGCACTCCTCCCTCTCTCGGAACGGACGGAAAAACATAGGCTGTTCCTGATAGAAATACACAGCCTTATATTCGTCAGTCAGATTTGCTCCGCTCCTTAACATGCCCGCACCGAACTCCTGCATCTGCGAGGGCGATAATCGATAGGAAATACGATGTGTAAAGAGCTGTTTGTAGGGAAGCTGACTGTCCTTAAGTGCCTGAAATGTCTTGTAATATCCAACAATATGAGAGCCATGCTCGCTGAGTGCTTTCCAAAAGGCAAGAAAATCCTTATCCTCTTGTTTTGTGGAATACGACGTTATATTCGGAAAATTACATCCATCCAAAAAGATCAATCTTTTCTTTGAGAATTGTATCTCCTTGACAGAGTCAAAGAACTCCTGCGGGTCGGCATAATGCTGCCAGCCCTTCGGCGGCTGCGCACCGAGGTAGACGAGTTCATCTACCGCACGGGAAGACTCTGCCGACAAGCACACAGATTGGAGCAACGATTTCGCAGGACTCCCACAGATCAGGAGATTTTGCTCCGGTTCATCTGCAAGCGGCAGAATAAAATTCTCTGCCGCATAATCGAGGTGCTGCCCGAGCAAAAAACGCAGATAATTGCAGAAAAAATCCTCCTTCGCCGGAAATTCCGGCAGCTCCTGGCCTTGAAAAATTCGTGTATCAGCGACACTCTTACCACTGACACGGACAAGCTCCTGCAACGTCTGGGTGATGTATTCAGCCTTCGCCTCGGGTACGGCAAACTTTTGATTACCACTTACCATCCCATTGGATGTATTCAATATGGCATAGGGAATGGTCAGCTCCGTAGCATCCTCGTTGTTTTGTCCGAAGAAAATCTCCTTGGCATCTGCCGGCGATGATTTCAGTGCAATGCGTCCCATAAATTGATCTTTCGGAAAGCTCAAAGCACTATTGCCGCCAATTCCCTTCAGTGTCTGTGTTGCAAAGACCAGATGGATACCTGCACTGCGCCCCTGCTTCGTCAAGATCTCCAAGTATTTCACCGCACAAATTGGATCGGAATCAAAGATGCGCTGAAATTCATCGACAATCAGCAGGAGTCGTGGCAATCGTTCCTGCGGAAATCCACTCCGGCAGGCGGCATAACCGTTTACACTGCGTGCTTTGAACAGCTCATTGCGCCGCTTGATCTCATCAACAAGATGCGCCAGCACTGTCAAGCCGTAGTCGGGATCCGCCTGTGTTGCAACTAGACGGGCATGTGGTAGAACGGGGCGTGTATAGGCGGCAAACTCGACTCCATCCTTGAAATCCAGCAGATAGACATTGAGCTCATCGGGCGAATAGTGCCAGCATGCACTCAAAATCAGAATGTGCAGCAGATTCGATTTTCCCGATCCAGTACTTCCCGCAATCAACGTATGGGGCGGCTGATCGCCAACGGGAAGACAGAGGATTTCTCCATTGTCCGCGCGCTGTCCCAAAGGGATTTCCAGTCCATGCACAGCATTCTTGGAAAACTGTGCATCCGGACGAATTAGCTCCGCAAAAGAGATAATTTGTCCACGTTTCTGTTCAAGAATGGAACGATATTCTCGAAGATACTGTTCCATCCGATGCGCCTCCATAGGATTTTCCAAATGTTCCTCCACATGAATCCAATGCAGCTCAGACAGTCCCAACTGGTCGATCAGCCCCCCATCAAGAGGCGCAGCCTCTTCGACCAAGGAACGCAGGGCAGCTCGCGTATGCTCATTCTGATACTGTTCTATGGTGCCATCCGGCTGACGCTCATGCTTTATCAGTGCTTCTGCCTGATATGAGAAGATGAGCAGGAAGCCGAATTTCCCACCCTCACGCGCGAGCCGCCGCATCGCCTCGAGTACATCCCTTCCGCAGGATTCGGGCAGTTCGAAGCAGATGAGCACATGATAAGGCAGCTGCTTGCGCGACAATTTTTTCGCATACATTGTGCGATTGTACTCTGCCCATGAACGGCAATTCTGTATTGGGAAACGATTCTGACGCATCTCGGCAAACTCTTTTGCCATCTGTTCCAGAAACTCCTGCAGCTCCTTCGCATTACAAAAGATTTTCCCGTCCGGAAAAACTTCCTTGACATCGCGCAGACAGTCAAAACGACCAATGGAATCCCCAAAGTGATTGGGGTCATAAACGTGAAATCGACAAAGCCCAGGCGGAAGTGAAAAGAGCAGACGAAACACAATCTGACGCAGCATATCCTGCTGCTCTGTCGGTATGCAGAGCGTACGTGAGAGCGGCATCCGCAACGCCAAGGGCAGCAACTGATCCAGCTCCTTGTAAGACACTCGCATACGTCCCAGTGTCAGAAACCGACGCACATATAACGGCGGTTTCTGCAAATAGGTTTCCACACCCGCGTTTTGGCGCTGAAACCGTGCACATTCTTCTTTCAGCTCCCGATACAGCCTTTTGGTCTCCGCCTTATAGTTCTCTCGGACATCCCGACGGCGTCCTTCGTATTCAGCATATCTGCGTACATCCATAAGCTTGCCATCGCGGTATCCACATTCCTTTTCGACAATATCGTTCCTCTTTTGATACCAGCCAATGGTGCGATCCATGTGCAGCAAAATGCTGTGGATTGTCTGTCGCTCCGTCATAGCATCACCCTCAGTGCAGCAAGCATGTCACGAATCACAGCCTGCTCCTGCCGTGCATGCTCCATATCCTCCTGCAATCCGGCAAACTCCGACGCGAGCGGCTCGTACACATCCTCACAAAAGGCTCTGCCAAATACGTCCTGCACATTGGATTCAAAAGAGTTTCGACTTCCCTGCAGACTGCGCCTGATATCCTCAATCAATTGAACCCCTCCTAACATCATATGCTGCAAATAGGAAATATCGTTATCTCTTTGCCCCAAATACAAAGTCGATGCAGGCTGCATCCAGCTCCGCTTTGGTCGGCAGCATACCTAGAACAGGAGAGCCTGCCCCGCGCAGCGCATTGCGATACTCCGCCTGCCTGCGCTCCTCCATCGCCTTTATATCACGCGTACAAATCGTCCAACTCGCACTGTAGCCCTCATGCCCTTCCGCCTGACGCTCGATATGCTCACGCTGACTGCGCAAATAGGCTTCCTGCCCTGCCTTGACCTCGACGGCAATACTTCCACCTTTTTGAACGCCCATCCCCTCTCCACGCCCTAGAATCAATGGAACACGGATATCTTTCAGAACGAAGTCCGTCTTGGTATAGCCGCCGTCGGACAGGTCGTGCCGCACCTGTGTCTGTGCAACAGTTCCATAGGGGCTGAGCGCGATCTGCACAATTTCCTCCGCAAGCTGTCCCGCCATATTCTTGCGGAGCTTCTGCTCCACCGCCGCACAGTTCGTCTGAGCCTCCAAACGATATGCGTCCACCTTCCGGCGAAAATTTCCATCTGTTTCATATCGATTCTGCAAATGCCCCAAAAGGATGGCGAAAGACACGGTCAGTCTGTCCCTGATCTCCAGCACACCGACCGGTTCAGCCAAATTCTGCGGCTGATAATCTGCCCATGCACGATAGTCTGAACTGTCCTGCTCTGTTCCTGCGGAAGCTTCCCGAATTTCCTTCTGTGGCATCTCTGCCGAAGCAATCTTTTTTACATTCTGCTTCCGAAAATCACCAACAGAAACTCCTGTGATATGAGCATCTGTCCGCTTTGCGTCGTATTCCTGCAAATCCTCATATGCCCGTTGGAGTCTTCCAATACCATCCTGAGCCTTTTCTGCGAGACGTACCTGCCGCATGGTGCACTGTCCATCGAGAACCTGTTCCATCGCCTGCGCAAGATGACGACACTGCTCTGCCATCTCACAGCGACGTTCCATAAGCTCTCTATGCGCCTTTGCTATTTCGTACACGTGTCTCGCCGCATCATAGGCTTCCTGCGCCATCTGCACCGCCTGCTGCGCCTCGTAGATCTCTGCTGCCGCAGTCGCTATGGCAAGAGGATTCCCTGAGGAAATTGCAGCCGCCTCTGCTGCCGCAACAGCTGCGGCCAAACGAGCCTGAGCAGCACGCAGAACGCCTTCGGCAGCGATCATTGCTGTATGCGCCATCTCTTCTTCTGAACGTGCAGCATCCAACAAGTGTTGACTGTTCCGCTCCTCCTGCTGCGTTTCCTCCAACAGATTCCGTGCCTCGCCCAATGCTTCCTGACAAGCTCTTGCAGTGCTTTCCAGCGATTCACCAAGCTGTGCAATCGTCTGCAGCAAATGTTCCCTGTCCTTGACATATGCAGTCATCATAACTACCTGCTCAAATACTGTTCCAAAATATCAGCAAGCTGCCGCAAATGAGGAACTTGTTCCCCCGCCGTCTCCTGAAACGTGTGAAGAACCCCCTTAAGCTGCTGATAAATATCCTCGAACTCATGACGCTTCGGATCGTCCCACGTTTCGCCGACCTGTGAGAATGCGCCATCCAGCCGTCCCGTTTCCTCCTCGAGCGTATGCAGGTAATTTTCCAAAACGCCTGCAAAGATACGGATTTCCTCCGGATTTCCATGTGCCTGTGCCATGATCTCAGCCCCTTAACTAACACACTGCTTATAAATACTCATCATCGTCCGATTCCGTTTTTACAGTTGCCCTCCGACTCACGGAACGACTGGCGCTGGGAACGGCTCCAGGGAAATCATCTGCATTTTTACTCGCTGTACGACTCGCTACAGACATTGTCACAAGATTAAACTTTGCTGTAATATCTGCAGCATCCTCTGCCTTGAAATAAAATGACGAGTCGCTGACAAAGCTCTTCAGCATTTTCTCATCTGCATCATTCCCAATCGCCATGGCAATCCGCTGACATTTTGCACTGCGTCCGCTTTGCATAAAATCATGCATCGGCTGCCGAAAATCATCATTTGGCTGACCATCGCTGACAAGCACAACAGCAGGCCGATACCAACGCCCCTTCGTCTCATCACGATCCTCAATCATATCCTTTGCCATACGAAGTGCCGCACCAAGCGGTGTCATGCCGCTTGCCTGAAAGCGGGGTAGGTTCTGCAAATTCTTGACATCCGTATACCGCGTATGGCATTCCACAGAGTTACCGAAGGTAATGATTGCCAGCTTGAATGGAATTTCCTTTTTTCCCTCCTCCACAAAGGTTTCAATCATTTTGACGGTCGCTTCATAGAGATTGTCAATCTTGTCTCCGCTCATGCTTCCGCTGACATCCAATAACAGAACAACGGGCATACAGCGTTCAGACATTCCACTTGTTTGGTATTTCGTTGGATCAAAAGCCATTGTAATTCCTCCTAAACAGATCTATGATAACATCCTGCATCACAAATGTGGACATTCCCACCTCCCCTCATTGTCACACAAGTTTTGGTGAACCGTTTGATTGCAAGCCCTTCAGAGTCTCCTCCAACGACTGCGCGAGTTCGTCCACCGCCGCGCGGATGCTCTGCGTGCGTTCGACAGACGTGATCGGCACGGGATTCGGCGCTGCGTCCTCGCCCTTTTCCGCGAACTGCGTTTCGAGCTCTGCGATGATCTCCACGCCACGCATCAAACGGTCGCTGAAGTTCTTGGACGATCCGCTCCACATGATAAAGTGGATAACCTACTCCATAGATGTCGTTTTCTGTAATGAAGATCACCCATGTCTCTGGAAGTGCCGCGAACTCTGCTCCTTTTGCTAGTTCCCGTGAATCCATCATGCTGCTGTTGTAACGTGCCCGACGTGGAGTTGCTCCCTCATTCACCCGCTGAACTTCGCAGTCGTAGAACTTTCCCTCGCTGTCTTCTGCCAAGACGTCAAAGCGCACACCGCGACCGTAGAGATTGTCCGCGCTCTGCTGTGTGACGACATGCTTCACAACGAGATCATCGCGTCCGAGGAAGATACGTAGCAGGAGCTGCATTCCCTCGACGTAGTTGTCAAAACATACGTTGAAAAACGTATTGTCAATCAGACGAAATTTCTGAATCAGCACACCATATTCCGCAGGAATGTCCTTCTTGATAATTTTCACTGCCTCGCTATCCTCCTCATCTTGTTCTACTATCATAGTGTGCACTGCAGCAAACATTGTCAAGGTTAAAAATTAAGCTGCCTCTCGTTCATCATTACATTGTATCGTTATCAACGTTACGTCGTTCATTGCCGCTACTAAAATGATACTAGAGGGAAAGGTCAGTGTTGCGTTTGCACGCGACACTGTAATCTGGCGATCCTCGAGAGGTAATCGACTGCCGCCGAGAAATCCTCGGTGTTGATGTCTGGCGAAGATACATTGCGCGGGCTGCCGCCACTCTCTCCCGTGAAGGATGGATCGAACGCGATGGTCAGATAGCCGCGCTCGGCAAGCGTCTGTGCATAGAGTCCGGAACTCTGCTCTTTCACCGCGCCGAACGGACCGCAGACGGCAATCGCGGCCAACTTGCCGCTCGCATTCTTCGGAATGTAGAGATCCGCCGCGAGGGTGATGCCATAGCGATTGTGGAACGTTACCTTCTCATGCGTAACCTTGTCGCTCTGTGGGAATACCTTATCCCATTCCTGTGTGAGATCGAGTTTCTCCTCCGCCGCCATCGGCGTTGTTGCCATCATATTGATCGCCTCCTGTGTGGGCTGCGCCGCAGCCGATGAAACGTTTCCTCCGCCGAGTGTCATCGCACCCGTAAGAAGTGCCGTAATTATCATCATTTTCTTTTGGGTCTTGAGATTTTTCATATCTGAATATCCTCCTCTTTCTTACATATCATCCCCTGTTGATGAACTTAGTATAGCGGACATAAAATATAATATCAAATACCTATAATGAAAGATAATTCATGCCTTTTAGCTATGTATGAAATTCTCAAAAAGTCTATCATTCTAGTGTGATTTCCCCAAAAATCTAGCCCATAACGTGA
>ERZ772945.745-NODE-745-length-25244-cov-16.522172_pt1 | contig 25244 bp, 19 predicted proteins | sample MGYA00511681_ERZ772945 | MGnify/ENA primary metagenome ERZ772945 (study PRJEB29015, sample SAMEA2737943) | human oral metagenome | biome: human oral; feature: human-associated habitat; material: dental | place: China | collected 2143 ...
AACGAAATAACAGCTATTTTAATCAAGAAAGTTATGAGAAAAGAACAAACTAAGAGGGATTATTCTGCACCCAGTTGCATGATCATCCAAATGAACGAGACCACTAATTTGATGGACACGTCTTTCCATAGTCAGCATAATCCTGCACAACCAGGTGGAAGCATGGGTGATGCAAAGCAAGCACCAAGCTGGTTGTCAGAAGGAGAAGGCGAGGACGAAAATCCATCATGGGAAGACTAAAAGAGAGTTATTAACTAAAAGAACAAAGTAAGAAAACAATGAGACAATATTCATTTATGACACGATTAAAGTTCTTCACTTTCGTGTTCGGTATAACAGTGGCTTTTGCTTCTTGTGCTAATGACGACTTAGCACAGAATGAAACGACATCAACAGAAGATAAGGGTTTAACAGCATTTAGTACAGGTGCCCCTACGACACGTACCTCTATGAAAGAGGATGGTACTTTCTATTGGGAAGCAGGTGATTATATTTTTGTTAAAGATGATAATAACATGTGGAGGAAGAGTCGCAACACCCCAAAAGGGAAGACGGCTTCATTTAAGTTTATGGTGCCAGGTACATACACAGCCCATAACTCTTACGATGTTTATTATCCAGGTAAGAATGGAACGAATGACCAAGTGACTATCTCAGCCGCACAAACACAGACAGAACCAAATACCACAGCTCACTTTGGTGCATCAGGCGATTGCGGTATGGCTTCTGCATCACGCATTGGGACTAACAATCAGTTTAACTTCACACTTGACCATAAAGCGGCTTATCTCCGTTTTTTGCCTCGTACAGAGAATACCATACTTCATGATTGCTATTTAACAAAGGTAGAAGTTACAGCTGATGATAACATAGCTGCAGTATATACGCTTGATATGGGCACTGGAAAGTTGATTGGTACTGGTACAGGTAATACGATAATTCTTACTACAAAGGCCAAAAGTGGTACGTACGCGAATGGTTTTCCATTAACCAACACAGGAACCAGTGCAACAGATAATGGTTCTTATATGGTTATTAAGCCTGGTACGCATAGTTTGAGAGTTCGCTATTGGATCAAAGATTATGTGTCTAACGTAGAAGGAACAATTACAAAGATTCTCGTTTCAAAGACTTTTGATCAAAATAAATTTTATGATATAACGGCAAAGCTTGATGTAAAAGACTACGATGGTGATCATTATTACATGTGGGATGCTCAGGAGCAATACTGGAAAGGTCACGAGTGGTGGTCTGCAAGTAAAGACCAACCTGTATTAACGGCTCATCCCAATATGAACTACCCGCAGAACAGCAGTGATCCGCGTTTCTATAATCAAGCATTTATACATAACGTACATGTTCCGGCTACCCATTCATGTAAGGACTCTCCTAATGCTAACGAATTGTCTTGGTATTGCATGTATGGTGATCCCCATTGGGATGACGAATTATGGACGACAATGGGACACTTACACAAAGGAGGTCTATGGTTGAAGAAGAAATCTGTGTTACAAGCGGAAAGTCATTATGACACCGAGAAATCCGCAGATGGGACAACCGATCTACGTACAACGGAAAAACACTATAAGAACGTTATAAGCACTCAACCTACAGGTCTTCCTTCCGTTGCCAATGCTAACAAATACTTCTTCTTACCAGCCTCTGGGGAGTATGACCGGTGGAGTCTAACTAGTATTAATATTGCAGGATGCTGGTGGTCATCTACTGGTCATCCAGGAGCATCCTATTACGGATACGGTATAATATTCGATAGAAATAGTGTAGATGTGGATGGGTATTTTCGTAACTTTGGGTTAAGAGTGCAGCCATTCTCGGATTTTGGAGATAATTAATACGAAAAAATATGACAAAAGAGAGTAAAAATAGATCTCTTGTAACTAATTGATAACCAACGCATTACAGAGCAGTCCTTCTCGGTATGGGACTAAGACCCCCTCGGTATAGGACTAAGGGTACCTCAGTATAGGACCGAGGTACCCTCTGTTACGGACCGAGATAGACTGTTACTTGAAAATAATTTACATATTGTTTGTTATAAATCTATTTATTAATCTTTAAAAGTTTGAGACTATGGCTTTTTTCAAGAAAGTGAAAAAGAAAATTACAGGCTTGTGGTATCCACAGGTAGTAGTTGTGGGTAAGCCCGTAACAACCGACCAAGTGGCTGACCGCTTGGCATTGATTTCAACCGTGAGTCGTGGTGACACGTATGCTGTGCTGAAAGACTTAGGCGAAGTGCTGGCGTCCTTTATGGCAGAGGGACGCACCGTGAAGTTGGAAGGCGTGGGCACGTTTTACTACACGATCAACGCCGATAAGGGCATTGCGAAGCCTGAAGAAGTGACGGCAAAGCAAATAAAGAACGTCCGTGTCCGTTTCATTCCCGAGACTTCGCGCACGCAGAACAATAAAGTTGCCACTCGTTCGTTAGTTTCGGATAATATTTATTGGGAAGAGTGGAAAGAGGAGAAAAAGAGCCTCACCCCCGCCCCCAAGCCGAAAGGAGAGGGGAGTGAAGAGAATCCTGGACCACAGGTAGGGTAAGGCCTCCCCAAAAGAAGCCTCCCCAAGCCCCTCCAAAGGAGGGGATGTGCCTACGGGGTGCAGTTAGGATAGGTGTTTCTCAATCTCCACAGAGTAGGGACAGACGAGGGCGTCTGTCCCTACAAGAAGATACATTTGAGACATAGTAACTCTAAGTTTGCAGCAGATGAACATAGGGATATAGTAACTAAACCTGTTACTAACCGATATGTTCATCTGTTATTTTGTCTTTAAAACACTGTCTGCTATCGTATTAACCTGCCGTTAAATAGCTTTAATTCGATTAGAGAAAATGGAGAAAAAGCCTGTCTATTTGATAATTAATTGCTAAATTTGCATGCAATAAATTTCCAAATCATTATGTCATCATTTGTTGCAGAAAAGATCAAGATGGACGGATTGACTTACGATGACGTCCTTTTAATCCCAGCTTATTCGGAAGTATTACCTAAAGAGGTACAGTTGAAAACCAAGTTTTCACGCCACATTGATCTCAATGTGCCCTTTGTTACAGCAGCAATGGACACCGTTACGGAGAGCTCAATGGCGATTGCCATCGCTCGAGAAGGTGGTATTGGTGTGATCCACAAGAACATGACTATTGAGGATCAAGCACATCAAGTTGCAATCGTGAAGAGGGCTGAGAATGGTATGATTTATGACCCTCTGACTATCTTAAAAGGTAGAACTGTGAAGGATGCACTCGCGATGATGGCTGATTACCACATTGGTGGTATCCCCGTTGTAGATGAGGATAACCACTTAGTAGGCATTGTTACCAATCGAGACTTGCGTTTTGAACGCCATTTGGATAAGTTGATTGATGACGTGATGACCAAGGAGAACCTCGTTACAACACATCAACAAACCGATCTTACAGCCGCTGCGCAGATTCTTCAAGAGAATAAGATTGAGAAGTTACCAGTAGTTGATAAGGACAATCATCTTGTAGGTCTAATCACTTATAAGGACATCACAAAGGCTAAAGATAAGCCTATGGCAAGCAAGGATGAGAAGGGTCGTTTGCGTGTCGCAGCGGGTGTTGGCGTTACAGGTGATACCATGGAGCGTGCCGAAGCATTGGTTGCTGCAGGTGTAGACGCTATCGTCATCGATACTGCTCATGGACATTCTGCAGGTGTTATTGGTAAGTTGCATGATGTAAAGACAGCTTTCCCTAACCTTGATGTTGTAGTGGGTAATATTGCGACGGCAGAGGCAGCTAAGTTCCTTGTTGATAATGGTGCGGATGCTGTGAAAGTAGGTATTGGTCCTGGATCTATCTGTACAACACGTGTTGTAGCAGGTGTGGGTGTACCGCAGTTGACCGCTATCTACGATGTTTATAAAGCGTTGGAAGGTACTGGTGTGCCATTGATTGCTGATGGAGGATTGCGCTATTCTGGTGATGTTGTGAAGGCTTTAGCAGCTGGAGGAAGCAGTGTGATGATAGGTTCTTTGGTTGCAGGTACGGAGGAATCTCCTGGTGACACCATCATATTCAATGGTCGTAAGTTTAAGAGTTATCGTGGTATGGGCTCTTTGGAGGCTATGGAACAGAAGAATGGTTCACGTGATCGTTACTTCCAGAATGATATCCATGATGCAAAGAAACTGGTACCAGAAGGTATTGCAGGACGCGTTCCTTACAAGGGAACAGTTCAAGAAGTTATCTATCAACTTGTTGGTGGTCTCCGCTCTGGAATGGGCTATTGTGGTGCTGCATCTATCGAAGATTTGCACAATGCGAAGTTTACTCGTATCACCAACGCAGGCGTTATGGAGAGTCATCCACATGATATCACTATTACGAGTGAAGCACCAAACTACTCTCGTCCAGAGTAATTAACAGATTAATAATTAACCGCCCTCTTCTCTGTAAAAGCAGTGGAGAGGGTATGTGTGTCTTAAATAATAACAATGAAAATCAAGGCTCTTTTATTATTGTCGCTGCTATCTACCACGATGGTATTTGGGCAGAGTGACCCAACCATAATGACTATCAATGGGCAACCAGTTAGTCGTTCTGAATTTGAGTATTCATATAATAAGAACAATGCTGAAGGGGTCATTGATAAGAAGAGTATAGCCGATTATGTGGATCTGTTCATCAATTATAAGTTGAAGGTGCAAGCGGCTTTGGATGCTCGTTTAGATACATTGTCTTCCTTCAAGCAAGAGTTCCTTACCTATCGAGATCAGCAGATTCGTCCATCGTTCCTTACGAACTCTGATATTGAAAAAGCGGCTCGGGATATTTATCAAGAGACGAAGGAGAGTATTGAAGCGAATGGTGGGTTATGGTGTTGTGCACACATTCTTGTAGGATTAAATCAGCGTGCGACAAAAGAAGAAGAACTGAAAGCTAAGGTCTTGGCAGACTCTATCTATAATGCTTTACAGCATGGAGCAAACTTCGGGGAGCTGGCTAAGAAGTATTCTGCTGATCGAGAGTCTGCACAGAACGGAGGCGAGTTGCCATTGCTCCAAAAGGGGCAAACAGTACAGGAGTTTGAGCATGCTATGTTGGCATTGAAGCCTGGTGAAATGAGTAAACCAACACTTTCTCCTTATGGTTATCACATTATTAAGATGATAGCACATGAAGGATTGGCTCCTTATGATTCGTTGCATGCACGGATCTTACAGTTTATTGAGATGCGTGGATTGCGTGATCAGATTGTCGATAAGAAGTTAGATAGCCTTGTTCAGCAGGCTGGTAAGGGGGTAACTCGTGAGCAATTACTTGATAAACAACTTGCGGAACTGGAAGAGAAGGATGCTAATTTAAAGAATCTTATCCGTGAGTATTATGATGGCTTATTGATGGTTGAGATGAGTAATCGTATGGTTTGGGATAAGGCATCAGCAGATGTTACGGGCTTAGAAAACTATTTCCACAAACATAGGAAACAATATAAATGGACTGAACCACGTTTTAAAGGCATTGCTTATCATGTAAAGAATCAAGCTGACGTTGAGGCTGTGAAGGATTGTGTGAAGCGACTTCCTTTTGCACAATGGAATGATGTACTGCGTAAGACATTCAATGCTGATAGTACACTCCGCATACGTGTTGAGAAGGGAATCTTCCGTAAGGGTGATAATGATCTTGTCGATAAGCAAGTGTTTGGAATGAGTGTTCCTGTGAAAGAGATGAAGGACTTTCCTATTGGTGCAACCTATGGTAAGAAGTTGAAAGCACCAGAGTCTTTGGATGATGTACGTGCTCTTGTGGTTTCTGACTATCAAAAGGAACTTGAGAAGAAGTGGGTTGATTCATTGCGGAAGAAATATAAAGTTGTGGTTGATAAGGCTGTTCTTTCTACAGTCAATAAGCATTAAGTGATAATAAAGAAATCAGATGAAGATAAATAAATGTAAGACAGGTGCTTTGCTAATAGGCGTTACGCTTGTTGCAATGGGTTTGCATGCAGGTGCCTTTCGTGCCTCGGCACCGTTAGTTCTAACAGATTCGGTAGATACGAATCAGGTTGCTAAAGCCAACAATGTAGTCGATGAGGTGATATGGGTAGTGGGTGATGAACCGATCTTAAAGTCCGAAGTCGAGATCATGAAACTACAAGGAGAAGCAGAGGGAATGAAGTGGGATGGAGATCCAGAGTGTGTGTTGCCTGAACAAATAGCAGTGCAGAAACTTTTCCTTCATCAGGCTGCTCTTGATAGCGTAGAGGTGACTGAATCGGAGATAGCACAGGGTGTTGATCAACAAATCAACTACTGGATTTCTTTGCCACAAATAGGTTCCAAGGAGAAATTAGAGGAGTTCCAGCATAAGAGTATAGCGCAACTTAGACAAGACTTACACGATGATTATAAGAATCGTCAGTTGGTTCAGAAGATGCAAGCAAAGCTCGTTGGTGATGTGAAAGTATCACCTGCTGAAGTGCGCGAGTACTTTAGGAAGTTACCAGTGGATAGTATTCCTATGATTCCAACTACCGTTGAAGTGGAGATTCTAACACAAACTCCTAAAGTTGAGCCAGAGGAAGTTAATCGCATTAAAAACCAACTACGTGACTATACGGATCGTGTAACAAAGGGAGAAACATCCTTTGCTACGTTGGCACGTTTGTACTCCGAAGACCCTGGCTCATCGCGTCAGGGCGGTGAATTAGGTTATATGGGACGAGGTATGTTAGACCCTGCTTTCGCTGCAGTAGCATTCAACTTGACTGATCCGAAGAAGGTTTCTAAGATCGTAGAGAGCGAGTTTGGTTATCATATCATTCAATTGATTGACCGTCGAGGAGATAAGATTAATTGTCGTCATATCCTATTGAAACCTCGTGTATCAATGGCTTCTATTGATACTGCAAAAGAACGCTTAGACTCTATTGGACGTGATCTTCGCAAAGAGAAGTTCACGTTTGAGGATGCCACCGCATACCTTTCTGATGACAAAGATACGAAGAATAACCATGGACTCATGGTCAACTCATCAGGGGACGAACGCACCTCTCGCTTCAAGATGAAGGACTTACCAACGGAAGTAGCACGAGTTGTTGACACCATGAAAGTCGGTGAGATCTCTGCTCCTTTTCAGATGATTAACAATCGAGGGAAGGTCGTTTGTGCTATCGTGAAGCTAAAGAGTCGTACCGACGAACATAGAGCTACGATAACAGAAGACTTTCAAACTATGCGTGACATCGTTACTGCTCATCGTCGTCAAGAGATAATTCATGACTGGGTAGTAAGCAAGATTAAGAATACTTATGTTCGAATGAATCCTCGCTACAAGGATTGTAAGTTCAAGTATGAAGGTTGGATTAAATGACATTAGAAAACACTTATATATATAAGCTTTGCGGGCATAGAATCATGTTAATCACGATTCTATGCCTGCTTGGGTTATGCTATAACCGCCCTTCTCTGGCTCAGAAAGTGACGGAAAAGAAGGGTAGTAAGTTCTATATAGACCATGCCGATAACCTTAGACACAACCAGATGTTGATGCCAGATGTGCAGATTGCAAAGGGTAATGTTCGGTTGCGTTATAAGGGAATGACGCTTAGTTGTGATAGTGCATACTTCAACGAACAGTCGAATTGGTTTAAAGCTTTCGGTAAAGTTCATGTAACTCGACCGGGTGGAGTGACGCTTGATTGTCATCGTCTTCACTATGATGGCATGTCTCAAATGGTTCATGTTAGAGAAAAGGTTGTGGTTCGTCAGCCAGGAAAGTCTCTACGTTGTGATAGCTTAGACTATAACATGATATCGAAAGTTGCTAATTACTTCGGTGGTCGTGGAACCTTGGTTTACAATGGAAATACCGTTATTGCTGATCAAGGTGATTATAACACAGAGAGCCACGATGCCAACTTCTTCGGTAATGTTGTTATGTTTACTCCTAAGTACAGGATCACAACTCCAGAGGCACATGGTAATACAGAAACAGGCTTGGTACACGTTGTTGGCAAGTCAGTTATTCGAACAGCAAAGGGCGAAGTCGTGCATACTAACGATGGAACTTATAATAGTCGAACTGACAACATGGAGCTTAATGGCCGTTCAACGATTACATCTCCCAAGCAAGATGTAGAGGGAGATAACATCGTTTATAACAGTTCGACGGGTGAAGCCGAAGGGCATGGTAATGTAAAGATAGTCGACAAGGCAAATGACAGAACCATAATAGGTCAAGACGTATTCTATAATGAGAAGACTGGTCATAGCACTGCTCGTGGTAATGTGAAGATTGATGATCGGCGACAAAAGAGAGTGATAACTGGCGATGAAGTAATCTACAATGCCAAGTCTGGATATAGTGAGGGACATGGTAATGTGAAGATTATTGATAAGCTAAACCAGCGCACAATCACTGGTCGCGATCTTACTTATAATAGCAACACTCACGAAGGAACAGGGGAAGGGAACGTCTATTATATAGACGAGAAACAGAAACATGCCTTCAAGGGAGACTATCTTCACTATACTGACTCGGCGGCTATTGCTTTTGGTGGAAAGCCTGGTCCGATTGCAAAAGACTTCTCCCAAGGTGACACACTATTCGTTCATGCCGATACAATTAGTATGAAGGGATTCTACATGAACACGTCTAAGATGTATCGTGAAATCTATGGCGTCAACAACGTGAGGGCGTTTCGCACGGATGTACAAGCCGTATGTGGATTCCTTGTTGCTAATACGAAAGACTCCTGTATGACTATGTATGACTACCCGATAGTGTGGAGTGGTAACCGTCAACTAGTTGGTGATTCGATCAAGGCATACATGAATGATTCTACCATTCGACAGGCTTTTGTCTATGGTAATGCGTTCTCTATTGAGACGCTTCCAGATAAGCAACACTATAATCAAATATCGTCACGTGATATGCGTGCAGACTTTGTCAATGGTGCTGTTAGGCGTGTGGACGCATGGGGAAACGTAGAAGTTGTGTTCTATCATACCGATAAAGACAGTACGTTGATAGGGCATAATTACACGGAGACAGATACTCTTCGTATGTTCATAACACTCGAACGTAAGTTGAAAAAAATATGGATGTCTAAGGCAGATGGTGTGATTAGTCCAATGACGCAGATCCCTCCTGATCGCCTGACATTGCCTCACTTTGAGCTTTTTGATAATGTTCGTCCAAAGGATAAGAATGATATCTTCCGTCGTGCGGCACGTAAGACGGAAGCTACCAAGCGTAATGCTCAAGTCATCTTGCCGCCTCGACAACGTATAGAGTGACCCCTTGTCAACCTATTGTCGTAATCATTTCCGACAATAGGTCAACTTCTCTTCACATTATTAACATCATTAACTCCTTTGAAATATGTTCTTCTTTCAATCATCAAAGCCCCGTCGTTTTCATCATGAATACATGTATGTTGACGAACGTAAAGAGTTTCTCTCGGATATAGAGAAGCGTGCGAAAAATGAGTTAGAACAGCAAGATGAGCCAAAGGAGGGGTATCGTGAGGGACTTCAAAGGCGTCTTTCCCATAGCTTGCGACCGCAAGTTTTGACACACAAATACAATCGTTTCACAGCCATGTGGGTGTCTTTGATACTCTCTGCAGGTGTTATAGCACTGCTTATCTTATTCTTGTTTATTGCTTAAGCATTATTAATCAATGAGTGATATCATACAACTTTTACCCGATAGTGTAGCCAATCAGATTGCAGCGGGAGAGGTAATTCAACGCCCGGCATCCGTTATCAAAGAGCTAGTAGAGAATGCCATCGACGCAGGAGCAACGTCAATTAATGTCTTAGTAGTTGATGCGGGGCGCACATCTATCCAAGTGATTGATAACGGAAAGGGTATGTCAGAGACAGATGCACGCCTCTCTTTCGAGCGACATGCAACTTCTAAGATACGGAAGGCAGATGATCTTTTCTCACTCCATACCATGGGCTTTCGTGGAGAAGCACTTGCATCGATTGCTGCGGTGGCGCAAATAGAATTGAAGACACGCATGGCGAATGATGATCTTGGTACTCATCTGTCTATCTCGGGTAGTCGTTTTACGAATCAAGAACCTTGTTCTTGCCCTGTAGGAAGTAATTTCTTGGTTGAGAATCTCTTCTTCAATGTACCTGCACGACGCAAGTTTTTGAAGTCGAACACCACCGAATTGAATAATATCATCAATGCTTTTGAACGCATTGTATTGGTTTATCCGCATATAGCCTTTACCTTATATAGTAATGGAACAGAGCTTTTTAATCTTCGGTCATGCAACTATAGACAGCGAATTGTTGAGGTGTTTGGGAAGAGACTGAACCAAGATCTCTTGTCAATAGACGTTGACACGAGTCTATGTCATATCCATGGCTTTGTTGGGAAACCAGAGTCTGCACGCAAGAAGACGTCCCAGCAGTACTTCTTCGTTAATGAACGTTATATGAAACACCCGTATTTTCATAAGGCGGTCATCACTGCGTTCGATCGACTTATCCCTCAGGGAGAGCAGATTCCTTACTTTCTTTATTTTGAAGTACCGCCTACGAACATTGATGTAAACATTCATCCGACAAAGACGGAGATAAAGTTTGAGAATGAGCAAGCCATCTGGCAGATTCTTTTAGCAGCTGTGAAAGAGGCCGTGGGACGCTTTAATGACATTCCTTCGATTGACTTTGACACCGAAGGGAAGCCTGATATTCCAGTATTCGACCCTCATTCAGGAACTAAAGCACCGAAGGTTGAAATCAACCCATCGTTCAATCCCTTTAAACAAACTGCCCAACCGCAGAAGCCGAGTGTGCCAGAGGGTTGGGAGGAGTTGTACTCTGGTTTAGAAGGTAATGCAGAGATACGCCAGTCAAAACTCTTTGAACAAGATGAACTAGATGTTAATACGACTCCAACAGACGAGAGTTTGATTATTTCATCAGCCTCTACAATCTCTACAAACGAGTCCATGATAGAGGAAAAGTCACCTTCGCACTATCAGTATAAGGGTAGTTATATCATGACAGCGGTGAAGTCTGGCTTGATGATTATCGACCAGCACCGTGCTCATATACGCATTTTATATGAGGAGTACTTGCGCCAGTTGTCATCTCATAAGGCTCATTCGCAAAAGGTTCTATTCCCTGAAGTGGTGCAACTCACGGTATCTGACAAGTTAGTCATCGATCGCATCCTCCCTGAAATGGCAGAGATGGGCTTCCAATTGGATAGTCTCGGTGGTGATAGTTATGCAGTGAATGGGGTACCAGCAGGCATCGAAGGGCTCAATGCTGTTAGTCTTATTCAAGATATGGTGGCGTCAGCTGTGGAGAGTGGGGCAAGTGTGAAGGAAGATATGGATCGTACACTCGCTTTGAGTTTAGCACGTAATGCCGCTATTCCACAGGGTCAGGTACTGACCAATAGTGAGATGGATAACCTTGTGAATGAGCTTTTCACTTGTGAAAATGTCAATTACACGCCATCTGGCGAACCGATTATTGCGGTTATGAAGCAGCATGATATTGAACATTTATTCGATAGTTAAGAAGTGTAGACAGCATTATTCGCAACCTAAGTAGCACCCCAAAGTAGGGACAGACGCCCTCGTCTGTCCGCCAAATGTGGTATGTATCAATGGAAACAGGGATTTTGAGCGGACAGACGAGGGCGTCTGTCCCTACTTTGGGGTGGCGTTACAGCCCCCTTGTTCCTATATTTCCTCTATTATAGAAATATGTCATTAAAACAGCATGTCATTATGTCATTCTGTCTAAAACCACGTCTCCTCTATCTTAGAAATATGCCATTAAAAGAACATATCATTATGTCTTTATGTCTAAAACCACGCCTCTTCTATCTTAGAAATATGTCATTAAAACAACATGTCATTGTGTCATTCTGTTTAAAACCACGTCTCCTCTATCATAGAAATATGTCATTAAAAGAACATGTCATCGTGTCATTCTGTCTAAAACCATGTCAGTAAAGGGTAGGGAGAGCCTATTCTCAATCTTGTTTTACCCCTCTGCTGCATGATAAGAAGAGCGAACTAGCGGTCCACTCACCACATGCTTGAATCCTTTCTCTAATGCAATGCGCTTGTAATCGGCAAATTGTTCGGGGGTAATATAAGCTGATACGGGGAGATGATGGGCTGTTGGTTGAAGGTACTGACCCAAGGTTAGACGTTTACAACCCGTTTTGAGAATGTCATCCATCGTCTCTAATATCTCTTCGTGGGTCTCCCCTAAGCCCAACATAAAGCCTGTTTTGGCTGTAATACCGCACTTCGTAATCTCATGCAACACCTCCAAACTTCGGTCATATCGTGCTACTGAACGCACGGAAGGTGTCAGTCGGCGTACAGTCTCCATGTTATGACCAGCCACATGAGGCTTTGTTGCCATCACCTGACGTATGAGTTCGGCTTTACCCATAAAGTCAGGGATAAGTAGTTCGACCTTTGTTTCGGGGTTCAAACGCTGTATTTCCTTGATAGTCTGTACCCAATGTGCAGCTCCGTAGTCATCTAAATCGTCACGATCAACCGATGTGATGACGGCATAACGCAGTCCTAAAGCCTTGATGGATTCGGCTACTCTTGTTGGTTCGTTGCTATCTAATGCTCTTGGTCGCCCACTCAAAGTGTTGCAGAAACGACATTTTCGGGTGCAGATATCGCCCCCAATCATCAGAGTTGCCGTGCGTGCCATCCAACATTCAGCCCTGTTTGGACATAAGCCACTCGTACAGATGGTGTTCATGTGGTGTTTCGACAAGATCCCTGCAGTCTCGCCAGTAGACTTCTTCGATGTTAGATCAATCTTTAACCACTCTGGTTTCATCACGTGTGGTTTGCGTCCAAAGATCAAGCGGAGCAGTTGTGAGAGTTGAAAGCCACGTATGATAGTCGACAAATCAGTGTTTTCTAAAATATTTTCAACAGCCTCTCTCGTAAACTCCACGCCTTTTAATGGTTTCAGAAGAGCGTTATCAATATCTCCAAGGAGGAAATAATCGCCCATCAAATTGATGTTTACAATCGTGTTATTCTTTAGTTCTATGTGCGCTTCCAGTGTTCCCACACCCTCGAAACGATGCTTTTTTACAATAGAATATTTCGGATTTTTACCATAAACAAAGCTGTCGGAGGCTAACTCCTGCTCAATTCTTTCAATTCCCAGCATATCCTCTTCGGTCAATTCTAACACCTCACTATGGCAGAATTGTTGTTGGGCATAGCGCATGAAGTCGGTTATTTCAATGTCAGTATATTGTGATACGTTGGTGACACGTTGCCGAACAGAATCAATTCCCTTGCTCTTGAGCTTCGCAAATGAGGGTGTGAGCGCATTTGAAAGATGCGATAGTTGTGTGTTGAAAAGTAATGAATTATGCAGAACACTGCGATTGTTAAGTTGATAAAAAGCACATCCTGAAACCTTTGTGTCGTTGATGAGGATGTCATTTCGCCCTGATAACTGTGCGTTGATACCAATACTTTGTAGCAAATTAGCCATGCGATTCATGTATTGAACGAAGGCTTCATTCGCATTAGAAAGGTGTGAGATATACGAAAACTGTATGCACCCTTTATCGGCATAGATACATCCTCCACCACTCTTACGCCTGAATATGTCGATAGAATGTGCCTTGCAATAATCAACGTTCACCTCATTTTCAATCAGTTGATTGCGCCCTAACATTACAGTAGGGGGTACACGCCATGCCAAGAAATAATCATCATCGGGGTAATGATGGGCAACGTATTCTTCTACAGCAAAATAGAAAGGTAGCTGGTGGGACTTATCTTGTTTAGGTAATAGTATATATTTCATTGTTTGGTATTGATAGATACTGCTTACAAATGTACGAACTTTTAGAAAAAGAGACGAAGTATTAGGAATAAAAAAGCAAATGATTCTGTTGTTGATGGTTATGTCTTGTGATGTTGATAAGTTCTTTCTATTTTTGAAGAGATGCCCGTTTATGTGGGTGCGGATGGTTCCCTATGTTTGAAAAGGGTTTCTCTTGAGTTAATTTTTAGTTTATTTTCTCTTCGTTGTTCGTTTGTTTTCTTATTAAAAATAGACTATTTTTTCTTATAGGGAAGCCTCTTTTACGCTATTTTTAGGTTCTGTCTGCGATATAGAAAGTGGTTTATAGGCTTATAAGTAGGTGTGTTCTACCATTAAAAAAACAAAAACATCGTGTTAGAAACATAGTTTTTCGTATATTTGCAAGCACACAGATAACAAATAGATAAAGGTAAAAATAATGTTGAATAAGAAGTTTCTTTCAGCTACCTTCATAGCTTTAGCAATTACAGGTAGCGTTGCTTTTGCTGCAGTCCAGCAGGGAAAGGTAATGTATAAACAAGCAGATGGAACATACGTAGTGAACACCACGACTCTAACTCCAAATGTGAAGGGATTTAAGGGGGCTACTCCTGTGGAGGTTTATATCAAGAATAACAAGGTTGTAAAGGTTGTTCCATTGGCAAATCATGAGTCACCTCGATACTTCAACACGGTGAAGCAGAACCTACTCCCTAAGTTTGAAGGAATGAAAGTGGCTAAGGCTGCAAAGGCAGAGCAGGTTGATGGTGCAACAGGTGCTACATTCTCTTCACGTGCAATAAAGGCTAATGTGGCTGCTGCTGTGGCTTATTACAAGAAGAATAAATAAAGTTTTATCGATTAAATAAGTAGAAATTATGATCAGATTAAACGCTTTTTTCAAGGTAAAAGAGGGTGTTACGACAGCTCAAGTGAAGGCTCTTGCAGACGAGTTAGTGGAAATCTCTCGAAAAGATGAGGGTAACAAAGGTTACGATTTGTTTGAGAGTGCAACCCAACCGGGTGTTTTCATGTTCTGTGAAACATGGGAGAATAAGGTTTGCTTAGCCCGTCATGCCCGTTCAGAGCACTTCACTCGCATTGTTCCAGAGATTGAGAAGCTGACGGAAGGAGGCTTGAGTATAGAACAGTTCGAGCGTTAAAGAAGCCTCACCCCCGCCCCCTCTCCGAATGGAGAGGGGAGTAGATAGTACTAAATCTTGCGTTCTTTTGTAAGAAAGGGAACTTTCATTTATACAGAAAGGATGCGTCTATCATAAAAGTAAAAGAGTTCATTTGCATGATAGCAAATGAACTCTTTTATTTTATCTATATATTTTTAACCTCACAGGTAAATGTTATTCTGCCTACTGGCAAGTCTTACTAATCACTCCCCTCTCCATTCGGAGAGGGGGCGGGGGTGAGGCTTTTTTTTAGTCTCTACCCTTACTTCACATCCCCCACCTTAATCAGATACTCTGCAATCTGCACTGCATTCAATGCCGCACCCTTACGTATCTGATCGCCAGTAAGCCATAGCGTATTACCGTTGTCATCGGCCAGATCCTTGCGAATACGACCTACATAGACATCGTCCTTACCAGCACTCTCGAGTGGCATTGGGTACACATAATGCTGCGGATCATCAACGAGTGTTACGCCAGGAGCCGCCTTCAATGCCTCACGAATCTCTTCAACAGATAACGGGCGTTCGGTCTCGAACCATACAGCTTCCGAATGACTGCGGAGTGAAGAGACGCGAACACAGGTCGCAGAAGTGCGTACATCGGAGTGCATTATCTTACGCGTCTCATTAAACATCTTCATTTCTTCCTTCGTATAATCGTTTTCTGTCATCTTATCTATTTGCGGGATGACATTGTAAGCGAGCTGGTGTGGAAACTTCTCAATGGTCTTTACCTCACCAGTCTCAACCAGTTCCTTGTATTGTTGTTGCAGTTCTTGCATGGCAGCAGCGCCCGCACCCGATGCACTCTGGTAACTACTGACGTGCACCTTCTTGATATGACTGAGCTTATCGATAGGGTTTAAGACAACAACCATCATAATCGTTGTACAGTTAGGGTTGGCTATAATGCCACGAGGACGTATGAGGGCATCCTCTGGGTTGATCTCTGGAACAACCAAAGGAACGTCTGCTTCCTGACGGAATTGGCTGGAGTTATCAATCATCACAGCGCCGTATCGGGTGATCGTATCGGCAAACTCGGCTGAAGTACCACCGCCTGCGCTGGTGAAAGCAATGTCTACATCCTTGAAATCGTCGTTATGCTGGAGTAGTTTTACTTCATATTCTTTACCCTTAAAAACGTACTTCTTGCCTGCAGAACGCGTTGAACCAAAGAGTACAAGGTCGTCCATTGGGAAATTCCTTTCCGCTAAGATGCGTAGGAACTCCTGCCCAACTGCACCGCTAGCACCCACAATTGCTACTTTCATATGTTTTGTCTTTTTTGTTTTCAATTAATCACTTGTACTTGCAAAAGTACTATTTTTATTGCAATATAGGCTACAATCTGTCTTTCTTTTTAGCCTTTGATGGGTTATATTTGTCTATATTCAACTTCTTTTGTAACTTTGACCTCGGATTTAATAGAGTACATCTATAACTAAAAACACTTGAGAAGAAGAGAAGTAAGAAGGCTTGAGTTGAACAATCTAAACGATTATAACAATGAATAATACTACACAAGAACCCGAACTTCCAAGCAAAGAGCATTTGTTTGAAGAGAGTTGCTTAATCATCGATGCGGCGCAACATGCGGCGTATCATGCCGTGAATATCGCCCTGTTGAAGCGTAATTGGCTGTTAGGAAAGAGGCTGAATGAGGAGCTATTAAAGTATTCCCGTGCTGATTATGGTAAGCGAGTTATACAAGAGTTAAGCGGTCTACTTGTACAGAGATATGGTAAGGGTTTCTCTAAGAGTAACCTTTATAATTACATACTCTTTAGTCAACTTTACCCAGACATATTCCAGTTTTCGACTGGAAAATCGGCTCTACATGACATTCTCCAGTCGGTGACTGGAAAATCTTCCATTCGTCTCACTTGGACGCATTATAGCGTATTGTTGCAGGTTAGAGACGAAGAGGTAAGGGCATGGTATGAGCAGGAAGCTGTTACAGAGGGTTGGAGCGTTAGAACACTCCAGCGTAACGTGAGTAGCCAATACTACTATCGCCTATTACAATCTCACCATAAGGAGCTGGTAAGAGAGGAGATGATGGAAAAAAGCAGTCCACTTGTTGAGAAGTTGGAATTCATTAAAAGCCCTGTTGTTGCAGAGTTCTTAGGATTCACACCGAATACTTCTTTTACGGAAACAGACCTAGAGAGCAGTATTATCAGTAATCTCCAGAAGTTCATCATGGAGTTAGGAAAGGGCTACGCATTCGTTGGACGCCAGCAACATATCCATACGGAGAAGGAGGATTATTACATCGATTTGGTCTTTTATAACTACTTCTTAAAGTGCTTCGTATTGATGGATCTAAAGACATCAAAGGTTACGCACCAGGATGTGGGGCAGATGGATATGTATGTCAGGATGTTTGATGAGCTCAAACGGACGGATGGTGATAACCCGACCATAGGTATTCTCTTATGTTCGGACACGGATGAAGACATTGCACGATACTCCATACTCCACGATAGTAAACAACTTTTTGCGACAAAGTATAAACTTTATCTACCCACACAAGAGGAACTGAAGGCAGAGATAGAAGCGCAGAAAGCACAGTATTACTTACAGTTTAAAGGGCAAAATAAGTAGTGATAATTTACGCTCTGGCATATATATAAAGGATGTAAAATGGGGTTCATCTCTTGAAGTAATATACCTGTTTAATAGTTGGAAGTACTCTTTACCTATTGTAAAGCATAAGCAGTGGAATCGAAATGTATATGTTTAACATTTCTTTTCCGCTGCTTTTCTTTTTGTTTCTTCGGTGTTCTGTATTGTTTTGAAGCGTAAGTAATAGTATTATCTAAGTGTGATAATTAATTATCTAAGCGTGATAATTAGTTATCTAAGTCTGATAATACTTTATCACGCTTAGATAATAAGAAAAGATACGCATTCCGTGAATGCAGAATACGTATGTAAAGAATACGGGAGCCGTAGGAACTGAATGCGGAAAGCGTATGTAAGTGTGGGGAACAAAGCATATTGACTTAAATTTTGGCTCATATAATCTATGAATATATGCTAAGATGGAATGTTGCCAAACTTTTTTAGTAACTTTGCAGGCAATAAGTTAATAGACATTCATGTTGCATTTATCACAGTATTTCCCTATAGCTGACCCGACACTGATATTCTTTGTGGTGCTTTTGATGATACTTATTTCACCTATCATCATGGGGCGATTGCGCATACCTCATATCATTGGTATGGTGTTGGCGGGAGTTATCGTTGGTAAGTACGGGTTGAATATCTTGGAGCGTGACGCTTCATTCGAGTTATTCGGGCGTGTTGGGTTGTATTATATCATGTTCTTAGCGGGGCTTGAGATGGATATGGAGGGGCTGAAGAAGAATCGTAATCGGGTGATGATCTTCGGACTGTTAACCTTCCTTTGTCCGTTTATTATGACTTATCTGATGGGCGTTAGTTTGTTGAGTTATACGCCATTAGCTGCATTGTTACTGGCTGCTATTATGGCATCGAACACGCTGATAGCCTATCCGATTGTGGGAAGATATGGACTGACACGGCACACTAGTTCGACGTTGAGTGTTGGTTCTTCTATGATGGCACTCTTCATTGCTTTGATCGTGATGGCATCAATCGTCAATAGCTTTCATGGCGGTGGGGGAGTTGGCTTCTGGTTGTTCTTCGTTGTGAAGTTTGTTGTTTATTGTGCTGGACTAATCTTCTTTATACCCCGTCTTGCTCGTTGGTTCTTGCGCCGTTATTCTGATGCCGTTATGCAGTTTATCTTCATCTTAGCGGTTGTATTCCTTTCGGCTTCTTTGTCAGATGCCGTTGGCTTAGAGGGCATCTTTGGTGCATTCTTGTCTGGTTTGATATTAAATAGATATGTTCCGAAGGTTTCTCCGTTGATGAATCGCATAGAGTTTACGGGTAATGCGCTGTTCATTCCTTACTTCCTAATTGGTGTGGGAATGTTGATCAATGTTCGTTTACTCTTCTCTGGCACCAACATCTTATGGGTGGTCTTTTGCCTTGTTGTCTTTGGAACATTGGGTAAGGCAGTGGCAGCATATATTGCCGCAAGACTCTTTAAGATGTCGAAGATGTCGGGGCACATGATGTTCGGTCTTACTAGTGCACACGCCGCAGGTGCTATTGCCATGGTGATGGTGGGACGTCGCTTGGAGGTTTCTCCTGGAGTTTACCTCTTTGGAGATGAGGTGTTGAATGGTATTGTGATTATGATACTCTTCACCTGTATCATATCAACATTGGTTACAGAGTGGGCTGCTCAGCGCATTCGTTTACAAGAGAAAGAGGAACCAGAGATGGTGAAGACGCTTAACGACGAGAAGATTCTTATTCCTGTGAAGTATCCTGAATATGCGGAGAGTTTGGTCTCTATGGCTATAATGATGCGTAATCCACGACTAAAGAAGGAGCTTGTCGCCCTAAATGTAGTGTATGATGATGTAAATATGCGGCATAATCAAGCGGAGGGGCGGCGTTTGTTGGAACAGATTCATCAGTTAGCTAGTTCTTCAGATGTACCAATGACAACGCAGGTGCGCATAGCGGCGAATATTGCCAATGGTATTAAACATGCCTTTAAAGAGTTTCAGGCATCTGAGATACTTATGGGGTTGCACTTTCATAAGGATATAAATAAGAACTTTTGGGGGGAGTTCACACGTAGTTTGTATAATGGATTGAGCCGACAAATTATCATTACTCGTATTACCCAACCCCTGAATACGATAAGAAGAATACAAGTTGCAGTGCCTTCTCGTGCAGAGTTTGAGCCTGGTTTCTATCGTTGGTTAGAGCGATTGGCACGTATGGCAGGTAATTTGGAGTGCCGTATCGTGTTCCATGGTCGCCGTGAAAGTTTGCAACTCATAACGGAGTTCATTCGTAATAGATTCCCTAGTGTGCGTGCCGAGTACGAAGAGATGTATCATTGGAAAGAACTTCCAGATTTGGCAACACGTGTGAAAGCTGATCAGCTATTTGTGATCGTCACAGCTCGTAAGGGTACAATTTCTTATAAGAGTGCGATGGAACGATTACCAGAAGAGGTGAATCGCTACTTCAAGGGTAAGACACTGATGATAATATTCCCTGATCAGTATGGCAATCGTATGGACGATATGACGTTTGCTCAGCCACAGCACACGGAGGAACGCAGTGCTTACGAGGCTGTGAGAGAGTGGATTCATAATAAGGTGTAAGAGGGTATTAGGCTAATAAGCCCAATAGCCCCAATAAAAGAATAGCATTATGATAGATATTAAGAACATAACCAAGAGTTTCGGTTCACTGCAGGTGCTGAAGGGCATCGACTTGCATATTAATAAAGGAGAAGTGGTGAGCATTGTCGGACCGTCAGGTGCTGGTAAGACAACCTTATTGCAGATTATCGGTACCCTGGATAAGCCTGATAGTGGTTCTATCATTGTCGATGGAATTGACGTTGGGAGTCTTTCAACGGGGAAGTTGAGCGACTTCCGTAACCAACATCTCGGCTTTGTATTCCAGTTCCATCAACTCTTACCAGAGTTCACAGCCCTTGAGAACATCATGATTCCTGCCTATATTGCAGGCAGAAAGACGAAGGAAGCACGTCAGCGCGCAGAGGAGTTATTAGCGTTTATGGGTTTGAGCGATCGTGCAAGTCATAAGCCCAACGAACTATCTGGTGGTGAGAAGCAGCGTGTGGCAGTGGCTCGAGCATTGGTAAACAACCCATCAGTTATCCTTGCCGATGAGCCTTCAGGTAGTTTGGACACAAAGAATAAACAAGAGTTGCATCAACTCTTCTTCGATCTCCGCGATAAGTTCGGTCAGACTTTCGTCATCGTTACACATGATGAAGGGCTCGCACACATAACAAACAGAACGATACATCTTAAAGACGGCTTGATACAGAATGACATTTGTCAAGAGACAGAATGATGTTTGTTGAAAGCCAGAATGACATAAAGACATATTTTTTAATGACATATTCTTTATAGAGTATGTTTGTAGACGATAAATTTAATTATTACTAATAGCCTGATGAATACTGAAGAGGTTATAAAGCTGATAATCAATAAAGCCTACGAGGTTCGGAGCCATTTTGTAGCTGGGTATTTAGAGAGTGTTTATAAAAAGGCACTGCTGATAGAACTTAGAGAAGCCGGATTGATAGTAGAGGAAGAGGTTGAGATACCTGTGATGTATAAAGGTCATGTGATAGGTGTTTTTCGTGCAGATATTGTCGTGGATAAATGTGTTATCATAGAACTAAAAGCTGTTGCTCAGTTATTACCAGCACACGCAATTCAACTTGTAAACTATCTCTCTGTGTCTGGAATAGATAATGGGCTGCTTATAAATTTTGGCTCGACTGAACGGCTGGAGATTAAACGTAAGTATAGGGTTTATAACCCTCATAACTAAAAGGTAAATCGAGCGAAAGCTCGATAAGAAAATATGTCATTGAAAGAATATGTCTTTATGTCATTCTGGCTTCAGACAACTTAGAAATAGGAAATATGTCTAAAATAAAGCTCGGAGCATACAACACGCTCACTGTATTAAAGGTTGCCTTACGTGAAGGCAATGGTGAACCATTTGGACTTTTCCTCGATGGAGGACCAGATGGTGAGATTCTCATGCCTCAGAAGTATGTACCAGAAGGTACCGAGATTGGTGATGAGATAGAAGCGTTTGTCTATCTTGACCAAGAGGAACGCCCTATTGCTACGACTGAAGAACCTCTGGCGCAGGTGGGCGATTTTGCTTACTTGGAGTGTTCATGGGTCAATGAGTATGGTGCATTCCTTTCGTGGGGTGTGATGAAAGACCTCTTTTGCCCTTTCCGTGAGCAAAAGAAGCGTATGACTATTGGCAATAGCTATATTGTTTATGTTCATCTTGACGAAGAGAGTTATCGTCTTGTTGCCTCTGCAAAGGTTGAGCACTATCTTGACGAACAGCCACGAGGCTATAAGCATGGGCAGGAAGTTGACCTACTGGTATGGCAGAAGACCGATCTTGGCTTCAAAGTCATTGTTGATAATCAGTATCCGGGACTTATCTATGAGGATCAGGTGTTCCTGTATGTCCATACTGGTGACCGCTTGAAGGGTTACATCTCTACGGTTCGTCGTGATGGAAAGATTGATTGTACACTTCAACCCACAGGGCAGCAGCATGCAGAAGATTTTGCAGAGGTGCTCCTCCAGTATCTCCGAGAGCATAATGGCATTTGCGACCTTGGTGATAAGAGCGAAGCAGAGGATATCAAACGTCGTTTTCAAGTATCGAAGAAAGTGTATAAGCGAGCTATTGGCGATCTTTACAAGCGCCGACTTATCACAGTTGAACCATTATCTATACGCTTAGTCAGCGGGCAATGATCTTTCTAACTTGCTTTCTTTGCAGCCCAAATAAAGGATAATAAATACAATGCAGAATCAATTCTCAAGAACACAACTCCTCCTTGGTAAGCCTGCTATCGACACCTTGAATGGTAGTCGGGTGGCTGTCTTTGGTGTTGGAGGCGTTGGTGGATATGTTGTGGAAGTCTTGGCACGCAGTGGCGTGGGTGCTATTGATGTTATTGATGACGATCGTGTTTGTCTGACGAATGTCAATCGTCAACTTCTTGCCACCACTCGAACAGTGGGAAAACATAAAGTAGATGTAGCAGAAGAGCGCATTCACTCCATCAATCCTCGTTGTATTGTTCGGAAATATCAAACGTTTTATCTGCCCGACAATGCTAATCAATTCGACTTCTCACATTATGATTATGTCATTGATTGCATTGATACTGTAACAGCTAAGCTCGACCTCATCTATCGTTGTCATGAGTTGAATATTCCTTTGCTCTCTTGTATGGGTGCTGCTTATAAACTCGATGCCACGCAGTTTCGTGTGACTGACATCTTCAAGACGATCAATGACCCATTAGCAAAGGTGATTCGCAAGAAACTTCGTAAGTCGAATATCAAACATCTAAAGGTTGTATATAGTCCTGAAGAACCACTTGAGAGTATAGAACAACCCGAAATTTCTTGTCGTTTCCATTGTATCTGCCCTGATAAGGATATGCGTAAGTGTACCGACCGCCATACTATCCCCAGTTCTAATGCGTGGGTACCAGCTGCGGCTGGACTTATTGCAGGTGGAGAAGCTGTGAAAGATCTTATCAATCTAGCCCACACTATGCGCATCCGCCCTGAAGATGAGGCTACAAGTGCGCCTGCTCGTATTGCTCGTGAGCGTGCTGCAAAGATGTTGGAAGAGTATAAACGGATTAAAGCAGAGAAGTCTGTAGCAAATAAATAAATTTCTCTATAAGTGATTTATACGATCATCGTGATTGAGACTCGGTAATTCGAACTTACGAAAAGGGTATTGGGCGATCTCTTATCTTCCAGATGCACTTTATTCATAGCAAGTTTCTAAGTTTAAGACAGTTCTATCAGGTCAAAACACACTAACATTTGCAATTTTTGTCCGCCTATTATAGACCCTCTTGGACGTAGGTGCATTAAAGAAAGCCTCTCTTTGATTCCCACTCATTATTTACCTCTGTTGAATGTAATGCTGCAAAGTAGGGACAGATGCCCTCGTCTGTCCGCTTGTAAATCCCTAAATAACATCCCGTTAGGTTACATCCCCTCCTTTGGAGGGGCTTGGGGAGGCTTTTATTGGCAGTATTTTCGCGGACAGACGAGGGGTCTGTCCCTACTTGTGGGTATTGTTTACCTCTCTATCGACCGATAATTTCAACCAAACAAATAACCAGTTTACTCGTCAATCTATCCACTCGTCAACTCTACCTAATCATAATATTGAATTGTGAATTATGAATTTTGAATTATTAAAGGGCTAATTCTTTTTCCAAAAAGCAGGTGTGAAGAGGACGAGAACAGTGAATAACTCCAGTCGGCCAACAAGCATTAAGAACGAACAAATCCACTTTGCTAAGTCGGGAAGTTGCGCCCATGACATCGTAGGTCCAATCTCCATACCTAGCGTCGGACCGACATTTCCAAGACTACTTAACGTGATGGTGATAGCGTTAGTATTGTCAATTCCTAGGGCAATCATCGTGAATGCACAGAAAAGAGTTAGGATGAGATAGAGCCCAACAAAGCCTAGTAAGGTTACACGTTTCGATTGCGAGATATTCACACCATCGATCTTCATGGGTAGAACAGCATTCGGATGGAGGATCTGACGGAACTCATTTCGAACTACTTTAAGCAACATCACACCTCGAATACTCTTCAGTCCGCCACTCGTCGAACCTGAACATCCACCGAAGAACATACACGCTGCGAGTACAACCCACGTCACATGAGGCCACTTACCAGCGTCATCACTAAAGAGACCAGTCGTTGTGATGAACGAAACAACTTGGAAGATGGCACTGCGGAAAGCGTGTTCTATGTCGTAGTGATTACGCCAAACGAGTTCGAAAGTGATGAAGATTGCAAAGGAAAGAACCATGATAGTATAGAGACGGAACTCACTGTTCTTAAAGAGTTTCTTAATATCCATCCCTATAACTGATGCATATAATAAGGTGAAGTTTACGCCTGAAAGGAAGCAAAACAATGCACATACATATTCCTCCGCAGGCGAGTGGAAGGTCATAATTGAGCCACTCTCCGTAGCGAAGCCACCTGTTGCTGTACTCGTCATAGAATAGTTGAAGGCATCGAACCAGCCCATTCCACAAACCTTATAACTAAGGATGCAGGCGGTAGTTAACACTAAATAGACTATCCAAAGCCACTTAGCACTGGTGCTGATACGCGGATGTAACTTACTCTTAATAGGTCCTGTTGCCTCTGCAGCAAACACCTTTACCGACCCACCCACTAGAGAAGGAAGGATGGCAATAGTAAAGAACACGATACCTAAACCACCTATCCATTGGGTCAACGAACGCCAGAAGAGTAAGCCTTTCGGTAGTTTCTCGGGGAAGTCGAGGATGGTTGCTCCCGTAGTTGTGAAGCCTGACATAGCCTCAAAGAAAGCGTCGGTAAAACTCGGAATATAGCCACTGATCATGGAAGGAAGCGTGCCATATAAGGTGAAGAGCACCCATGAAATGGTCACAACAAAGTAAGCATCACGCCGTCCTAATAGGTTATCTGCATCGCGACCAAGGATTCGGAAGATGAATCCAGAGCCTACTGTGATTAAGATACTCCAC
>ERZ772945.746-NODE-746-length-25240-cov-3.660433_pt1 | contig 25240 bp, 25 predicted proteins | sample MGYA00511681_ERZ772945 | MGnify/ENA primary metagenome ERZ772945 (study PRJEB29015, sample SAMEA2737943) | human oral metagenome | biome: human oral; feature: human-associated habitat; material: dental | place: China | collected 2143 ...
CTACTAAAGAGTGGAACTACGGAAAAGGCTCGCTTAAAAAACTAAGAAGTGCGGAAAAATATTCTTGTGGAATTGTTGAAATTGCAGTTGAACTGGATAAAAGCAAAATAAAGAATACGGAAAATATGCTTCCCGCCCTGCAGAATCCTCCCTATGACCCTGCGGGCACCTACTCAGTGGTCTACACCTGGGGCGTCACAGGCATCGCTTACAACACAAAATACATCAAAGATACGCCCGGCTCATGGAATGATTTGTGGAAAGACGAATACAAAGGCCGTGTCATCCTGCTCAACGACAACCGTGAAGTCATCGGCATGGGACTCAAGAAAGACGGACATTCCGTAAACTCGAAAGATCCAAACGAAGTCACACAGGCCGTCAACCATCTCCACAAACTGATCCCCAACCTCCTCGCCTTTGACACCGACACCATCAAGCAGAAATTCATCGCCGAAGAAGCCTGGATCGGCACCATGTGGTCCGGTGACGCTTCTTTTACCCACAAAGATAATCCAGACATTGCCTTCATTATTCCCAAAGAAGGCGCCGTCATCTGGGCGGACACCTTTGCTATTCCCAAAGGGGCGAAACACAAAGAACTGGCGGAAGCCTTCATCAATTACCTCTATGATCCGCAGGTCAGTGCGAAAAATTACGAATACATCGGCTACAATGATCCCAATGCCAAAGCGGAAACCTATCACTCCGAAGAATATAACAAAGATCCCATGCTGAAAGCCGCCCGCGACTACATCTCCCGCGGCGAATGGCTTGAAGACATCGGGGAAGCCCTCACCATGTACGACAGGGCATGGACAGAACTGAAAATAGGGAAATAGAAATAAGAGCCATAAAAGCAAAAGACGGTTGCACTGACCGTCTTTTTTGCTCCGAATCTTATCGGTTCAGATTAAATACTTTACGAGGATACTCGCTCGCCGGAATGATTCAAATCGTAAAAGAATAGTTAGCTTGCAGCTGACAGCTCACAGCTAACAGCTAATAGTTTACAGCTCACAGCTGATAGCTTTTATCTTCTTAACGTCTTCCCCCAACATAAAAACCGACCCATTATTTGTATGGATCGGTTCTTTTGTTGGGATCAAAGGGTTCCTGTCGTTTTGAGCCGCGTCAGCGCACGCTGGAGGGCGAGTTTGGCACGGTCGACATCGATTTCTTTGCTCTTGGACGCGAGCCTGTCTTCCGCACGTTTCTTCGCGGCTTGGGCACGGGCAATATCGATGGTGTCCGCCAGCTCCGCCAGAGGGGCTACGATATTTACCTGATTGTCCTTTATTTCCAGGAAACCGCCAAATACGGCCACCTTTTGTTCCTTTCCGCCTTTAATGATGCGCACGGGGCACATTTCAAGAGCGGCTGCCAGAGGCAGATGGTTTTTCATGACGGCAAATTCACCGTCTGCTGCACGGGCCACCACCATTTCCACGCCGGTTTCCTGATAAATCGGTCCGTCGGGGCTGATGACTTCCACGTGCATGGGATTCGTAAGGGTATCAGCCATGGCTTATTCCCCTTTCTTCATCTTTTCAGCCTTTTCGATCGCTTCATCAATTGTGCCGACCATGTAGAACGCGCCTTCAGGCATATCATCGTGCTGGCCTGCAAGGATTTCCTTGAAGCCGCGGATGGTTTCCTTCAGGGATACGTATCTGCCGGGGGAGCCTGTAAACTGTTCGGCTACGAAGAAGGGCTGAGACAGGAATCTCTGTACCTTTCTTGCGCGGGCTACGATGACTTTGTCATCATCGGAAAGTTCTTCCATGCCCAGGATGGCGATGATATCCTGCAGTTCTTTGTAGCGCTGCAGAATAGCCTGTACGCCGCGGGCCACTTCGTAATGCTCTTCACCCAAAACATTCGGGTCAAGGATACGGCTGGTGGAGTCCAGCGGGTCTACTGCCGGATAGATGCCCAGTTCCGCGATGGAACGGCTCAGTACGGTGGTAGCGTCCAAGTGTGTAAATACGCCTGCCGGAGCCGGGTCCGTCAAGTCATCGGCCGGTACGTATACGGCCTGGATGGATGTGATGGAACCGTCTTTGGTGGAAGTGATGCGTTCCTGCAGTTCGCCGATATCGGTAGCCAGTGTCGGCTGGTAGCCTACGGCGGACGGCATACGCCCGAGCAGCGCGGATACTTCGGAACCTGCCTGTACGAAACGGAAAATATTGTCTACGAAGAGCAGGACGTCCTGTCCCTGTTTGTCGCGGAAATATTCAGCCATGGTCAAACCGGTGAGAGCTACACGCATACGCGCTCCCGGAGGTTCGTTCATCTGGCCGTATACCAGCGCAACTTTGGAAAGAACGCCGGAGTCTTTCATTTCTCCCCAGAGATCGTTCCCTTCACGGGTACGTTCGCCGACGCCGCAGAATACGGAGCAGCCGGAGTGTTCTGTCGCCACGTTATGGATCAATTCCTGGATAAGAACGGTCTTACCTACACCTGCACCGCCGAAGAGCCCGATTTTACCGCCTTTTGCATACGGAGCGATGAGATCGACGACTTTGATGCCGGTTTCAAAAATTTCGGTTGCCGGAGACTGGTCTTTAAAGGCCGGTGCCGGACGATGAATAGGCCAGTAGTCGGATGCCGGTACTTTTGTATCGTCATTGTCGACGGTCTGTCCGAGTACGTTGAAAATACGTCCCAGGCATCCGTCGCCGACCGGTGCTGCAATAGCACGGCCGGTATCTACTGCTTTCATTCCGCGTACCATGCCATCGGTGGAACTCATCGCAACGGTGCGGACTACGCCGTCACCTAAGTGCTGCATGGTTTCACAGATAACATCTACCGGAACAGTGCCTTCTTCATCTTTGACATGAATTGCGTTATAGATGGCAGGAAGTTCCTGATCGTCGGAAAAAGCGATATCGACGACAGCGCCCATGACCTGTACGACCTTGCCTACCTGTCCCTGCTGTTCATTTGCCATGAAGAAGCATTCCTCCTTAATCAAATTAAGCCGGTTTATTCGAGAGCTGCCGCACCGCCGACAATTTCGGAAATTTCATTGGTGACCTGTGCCTGACGCGCTTTGTTGTACGTAAGGTTGAGGTCGGCAATTCTTTCCGTCGCGTTGTCAGTGGCAGCGGACATGGCCGCCATACGGCTGCCCAGCTCGGACGCCGCGGATTGCAGCATCGCATTATAAACCTGTACTTGTATATATTCAGGAAGCAGTTTGGAAAGCACTGCCGCCGCATCGGGAAGGAAAATATAGGGATCTTCCTCGATACGGAGGAAATCCTGTCTTTCTTTTTCCCATTCGCTGGCAGCCGCTTTTGCTGCTTCTTCCGTTTTTCCCTCAGCCGGCGCTTCAATGGGGAGCAGCCGGTCTACCCGGACCTGCTGGCGGAGGGCGGTGATGAATTTGGTATAAATAATATAAACTTCATCGACTTCTTCTTTTGTGAAGTATTCCACCATCTCTTTGGAGAGATCGATGGAATCCTGAGCCGACGGCTTATCAGAAAAGCCGAAATGATAGGTATCGGGATCATACCCGCGGAATTTCAGATAATTCTTCGCCTGTTTCCCGCAGACATATAAAGCGTATGCAGAACGATCCTTTCCGGAGATTTCCTGCAGGGTACGCTTCATCACGTTGGAGTTATAAGCGCCGGCAAGGCCTTTGTCGCCGCAAATGACGAGATATCCGACCTTCTTTACTTCGCCTGTCCTGAAGAGCGGGCTTGTAAATCCGGGTGTCACCGAAGAAGCACGGCGCAGGAGCTCTCCGATCTTTTCCGCATAAGGACGGGAGCCGTTTGCCTTTTCCTCCGCTTTGCGCAGACGGGCGGCGGCTACCATCTTCATGGCTTTCGTGATCTGCTGGATGTTGGTGACGGATTTTATGCGCCCTTTTATATCACGCGTACTTTCCAATCAGATCACCCCTCTACCGTTTCAGACTTTTCTTCTGTTTCGCTTTGTGCCTTGTAACGTTTCTTGAATTCATCAAGAGCTTCTCTGAGTTTCGCTTCATTTTCATCTGTCAGCTTCTTTTTATCCACGATATCAGCGCCGATTTCCGGATGGCTGCTGTGGAGGAAATTCAGAACCTGCTGTTCAAACTCGACAACCTGGTCTACGTCCACGTCATCAAGATACCCTTTGACGGCCGTGTAGATCGCCATAACCTGGTCTTCGACCGGATAGGGGGAATACTGCGGCTGCTTCAGAATTTCCGTCGTCCTCTGGCCGCGGTCGATCTGCGCTTTGGTGGCAGCGTCAAGATCGGAACCGAACTGGGCAAATGCCGCCAATTCACGGAACTGTGCCAGATCCAGACGCAGCGTGCCTGCGACCTGTTTCATGGCCTTAATCTGCGCGGAACCGCCTACACGGGATACGGACAGGCCGACATTGATGGCCGGACGGATACCGGAATAAAAGAGTGCCGTTTCCAGATAAATCTGTCCGTCCGTGATGGAAATGACGTTTGTCGGAATGTACGCACCGACATCGCCTGCCAGTGTTTCAATGATCGGCAGCGCGGTGATGGAGCCGCCGCCCAGCGCATCGGACAGACGTGCCGCACGTTCCAGCAGACGGGAATGCAGATAGAATACGTCACCGGGGTAAGCTTCGCGTCCCGGCGGACGGCGCAGCAGAAGCGACATGGCGCGGTAAGCGACAGCATGTTTGGAGAGGTCGTCATAGATAATGAGGACATCCTTGCCCTGGTGCATGAAATGTTCCGCAATGGATACACCGGAGTATGGTGCAAGGTACTGCATCGGAGACCCTTCGGAAGCACCGGCATGTACGATGATGGAGTAATCCATAGCGCCGGCAGCTCTCAGCCGTTCGTATACACGGACGACATTGGAGTTCTTCTGCCCGATGGAAACATAAATACAAATGACATCCTGCCCCTTCTGGTTCAGAATGGTATCAATAGCGATGGCAGTCTTGCCTGTACCGCGGTCGCCGATGATCAGCTCACGCTGTCCGCGGCCGATCGGGACCATGGAGTCGATACATTTCAGACCGGTCTGCAGCGGGACGTTTACCGGCTGTCTGTCGGCAATGCCCGGAGCTTTGATTTCAATGTCGCGATAAGCGTCAGTCTTGATTTCGCCTCTGCCGTCAATCGGCTGTCCCAGCGCATTGACCACGCGGCCGATGACCGCATTGCCTACGGGAACCTGCATCAGACGGCCCGTTCTCTTTACTACGTCGCCTTCCTTGATGGTTTCCGCATTTCCCAGAAGAACGGCACCTACATTGCTTTCTTCCAGGTTCATGGCCATGCCGTAAACGCCGTTCGGCAGTTCCAGCAATTCACCGGCCATGCAGTTTTCAAGGCCATATACATGGGCGATACCGTCGCCGACTTCAAGAACCGTACCTACTTCATCGACATTGAGGTCTACTTTGTAATTTTCAATCTGTTTTTTAATGACAGATGTGATTTCATCTGAACTGATTTTCATATCCTGTAAGTCACCTCAATCTCTTTGCATCATTTGCGAGCGGAGCGCCGCAAGCTGGCGGGCTACGGATCCGTCAATCAGACGGTCTCCCATCCGGACCGTGAATCCGCCTATCAAAGATGCGTCTACTTTCTGTTTCATGATAATTTTGCTTCCCGTGATTTCCACAAGTTTGGCTTTCAAAGCGTCCACCTGGGATTTGGTCAATGGAAACGCAGAGGTTACCACGGCTTCCTCCATGCCCATCCCATGATGCGCAAGATTGGCATAGACATCCGCCATGGCAGCAAAATCAGCGATGCGGCCTTTGTCGATAACAACATAGCAGAACTGTAAAACTATCGGCTGCACCTTATCTGCAAATAACTTATTTATAGTATCTTTCTTGACATCCTTAGCAAGCAGAGGATGGTTCAGAATCTCCCCGAGCTCTTTGCTTTTCCCTATGGTATCGGCAATGAGGCGGAGATCTTCTTCCGTTTGTTCCAGGCAGTGCTGCTCTGCGGCAATTTCATAGATGGCTCGTCCGTACTTCTTTGCAAGGATTACGTTCTTATCCATGATTACTTACCTGCCTGCCCGGCATCCAGTCTTGCGATGCTTTCCGCTATGAGCCGGTCATTCGTATCCGGCGTCATATTTTTGCTGATGATCTTCGATGCAATATCACAGGAAAGAGCGGCCACCTGCGTCTTCAGATCCTCCAGGGCATCCTTGCGTTCCCTTTCGATCTGTTTAGCAGCCTGGACTTTTTCCCTCTCAATAGCCGCATGGGCCTCATCGATCTGCGCCTGGGCCTGTACCTTGGCCTCTTTTACGGCCTTATCCACGATCCCCTGTGCGGCGACCTGGGCATTGGCAAGTTCCGCTTCCAGATCGGATTTGAGCTTGGCCGCCTCCGCGCTGGACCGGGCCGCGCTGTCCAGATCATTCCGGATCTTGTTCCTGCGGTCATCCATGACCTTCAGCATCGGCTTATAGCAGAAATGTGCCAAAACGGCAACGAGAATGATAAAGTTGAGGATTGAAATCAGCAGCGTACCATTTAATTCTACCAATGAAATCCCCTCCTTAGGCTAACAATGAATTGGAATTAGCCGAGGAAAGGATTGGCGAATACGAGGACGAGAGAAATAACGATAGCGATAATCGGAATAGATTCTACCAGGCCGATGCCGACAAGCATGGAAGTGAAGAGCTGCCCCTGAATTTCCGGCTGGCGGGTCATGCCGTCGATAGCGTGGGATGCTACTTTAGAATCGCTGAATGCAGCTGCAAATGCGGCAACTGCGGCAATCAGCGCAGATGCGATAAGGGAATACTGAACAACAATAGTCTGATCCATGGTAATGATTCCTCCTAAAAATGTAATGCCCCGGTTTTTCCGGATATAATGAGTACCGTTTCGCGGGCGGCGCCGGGCATTTTACGGAGTGCCGCTCCCATTCACCTGCACACCTTCACTTACTCCACGCTCTCCTTGAGATAAATGGAAGTGAGCGTAGTGAAAATGTACGCCTGGATCAATCCGACCACAAGGCTGAACACGACCCAGAGCAAAGGTACAAGCACAGGTGCCAACGCGTAGAGGATTTCCATCAGGATTTCCCCTGCCAGAATATTGCCGAATAGACGCATTGCCAGTGTCACCGGCCGGGAAAGTTCTTCTACAATATTGATGATCACGAACGGCGGCATGGGTTCAAAGAAATGTTTCAGCCATTTGCCGAATCCCCTGTTCCTGATATAAACGAAATGAATACATAATGTGCCGGTCAGTGCCAGCCCCAGGGTCGTATTCACATCATTTGTCGGAGACGCCGTCAGATGGGCTGTCGGCAGAAGCCCGATCTCATTGGCCACAAAGATGAACATGAAAAGCGTCAGCAGGAAATAAACAACCTTTTTATAATGCGATCCCATATTCTTCTCAAACTGGGAGCATAGCGGCTCAATGATCATTTCCACCGCATTCTGGATACCGCTTGGAACGAGCGAACGCCCCCGGCTCGCAGCAAAGACGATAATAAATACTATGAGAGCAGTAAGCCATTGTGTAAAAATCGTATCCAGATTGACCGACATTCCGAAAAGCTGTGCAACCATATGTGTACCTGTATGAAGATGCATAGTCTCACCCCCTCTCTGTTTTGGACGTCAGGAAAATATTATTATTCTTATTCCACACTATTGCCTTGCCCAGATAGTAGCAGGGAACAGTGACAATAAGCCCGCCAGGAAGCCGAGAATGGAAAGCGGTGTCCACAAAACCACCGCCGCCAGCCCCGCTTCCACAAAAAGCCGGGAACCTGCAAGCGCGGCGCCCATCTGGCCTATGTAGGCCGCGTCCCGCTCTTCTTTCTCCCAGTGGATGTAACGCTGTTTCATGTACAAGAAAAAAAGAATATGAAATACGACGCCGGCGGCAAATCCTGCCGCTACAGTCCATTCCCACTTCAAAAACGCGGCGGCCGCGCCGACAGCGCCTATGGCTGCCAGACGGCTGACCACTCTATCCGCAAAAGCAGGGAATACCGTATCATACTTCATTTCTTACTTTCCTATCATTTTTCTAATTATGGCCCACAATCCGGATATGGCGCCCAAAAGGGATAACCCGATAAGGCCGAAAGGATACGTCCCCAAGTATTCATCACACTTTAGTCCGCCCCAGATACCGAGGCCGATACAGGAAAGAAGGGTCATGCCCGCTCCGCCCGCTACAGCGATACTGCGCATCGGATTGAACTCTTTTTCTTTATCTCCCTGTTCCCCGGCATTCTTCATGGCCATCTCCGGCATGTGCATATCATGAAAAACTGCACGCAAAATACGTACAGCTCTACCCATACAAAGTTATTGTAACATATGCGGATTTACTTAGCTATAAATTTAGACGGTTTTTTATGAGAAATCCCCTCCGCATACAAAAGCGTCTCCACGATGCGCCCGGCGGATCTGCCGTCACCGTAAGGATTCACTGCTTCCGCCATCGCATGATATGCCGCCTCATCGGTCAGCAGCCGGTATGCCGTCTGATAAATCTTCTCTTCTCCGGTGCCCACCAGTTTTACCGTCCCCGCCTCTACCGCTTCAGGGCGCTCTGTCGTATCGCGAAGGACAAGAACGGGTTTCCCCAGACTCGGCGCTTCCTCCTGTATGCCGCCTGAATCGGTCAGCACAAGGGCGGACCGCGCCATCAGATTCGTGAAAGGCTCATACTCCATCGGTTCCACAAGATGGATGCCCGCCGCGCCGTCCAGCTCTTCCTCCACCGCTTCACGGACAAGAGGATTCCGATGGACAGGAAATACCACTTCCGTATCCGGCACGGTTTCCACCAGCCGGCGGAGCGCACGGTACACATGATGCATGGGCGCGCCCAAATTTTCACGGCGGTGGGTGGTCACAAGGATGACGCGCTTGTGTTCTTCAATCGCCTGTATTTCTTCATCTTCAAAAGTATAATCTTTCTTTACCGTCGAAAGGAGCGCATCAATGACGGTATTTCCCACGACGAAAATATTTTCATCTTTTTTATTTTCACGGAGTAAATTTTCCCGCGCCGTTTCTGTCGGGGCAAAATGAAGACTGGCCAGGACTCCTGTAAGCTGGCGGTTCGCCTCTTCAGGAAAAGGGGCCGCCAGATCTCCCGTGCGCAGCCCCGCTTCCACATGTCCGACTTTGATCTGCTTGTAAAAAGCGGCAAGCGACGCGGTAAACGTCGTCGTCGTATCCCCATGGACAAGGACATAATCCGGTTTTTCCTTTTCCAGTACTTCTTCCAGTCCGCGAAGGACGCGGGAAGTGATGTCATACAGGGACTGTCCGCTCCTCATGATATCCAGATCGTAATCGACAGGCAGCTTGAAAAGATCCACCACCTGATCGAGCATTTCCCGATGCTGCGCCGTGAGGCAGACCTTTGTTTCTATTTCGGGATGCGCCAGAAGCGACTGCACGACAGGAGCCATCTTTATCGCTTCAGGCCGCGTGCCGAAAACCGTCATGACTTTCACAGGACTACTCCTTTTCATAAAACAAACTGATACAATGAAATGTTTCTGTCAATTCCTTTTTTATTTCTCATCCTTTTCCGTCGGCGGAAGAACGACCTCTCTCATGACGCCGAGTTTCTTCGCCCAGAAAATAAACACCCCGAGTGCGAGAAGGATCACCGCCACACCGAGAAATGGATTCAGCCTCACCACAAGGAGCGCCGCTGCCGAGAAAAAAGCGGTCAGCGCGTACATGACCAGCACCACCTGTTTCTGCGACAGGCCTGCCGCCAGAAGACGGTGGTGGAGATGATTCTTGTCCGGTGAAAAAATCGGCACCCCTGACTGCCTGCGCCGCACGATAGCAAGTACCGTATCGGTAATGGGCACGGCCAGCGCCACCAAAGGCACGATAAGAACGGCGGCAGCCGCCGTCTTCATAGATCCCATGACCGACACCGCGGCAATCACATACCCAAGGAACATGGATCCCGTATCGCCCATGAAAATTTTAGCCGGATTGAAATTATACTGCAGAAAGCCGAGGCACGCCCCCGTCATGGCCACCATAGCGGCAGCCGATACCCACTGCCCCATTTGGAATGCGAGAAGGGCAATGGCAATAGACGCTATCGTGGCAATCCCCGCAGCAAGCCCGTCAAGGCCGTCAATAAGATTGACCGTATTGATAAATCCGATGATCCAGAAAATAGTAAGCGGTATGGAAATAAAGAGAGGAAATTCAATAATCCCCACATAGGGAAGATCGATCCAGTCAATATTCACATCAAAAAATATCACAAGCACGGCGGCGGATAAAATCTGTCCGAGAAGTTTCACCTTGGCGGGAAGAGACACGATATCATCTGCAATCCCCACAAAAACAAGACAGGTCGCGCCGATCATGATCCCTGTCATTTCATAAGTAAAGCCCACCGTAAGAATGACGGATACCATAAACCCCGCGTATATGGCAAGACCGCCCAAACGGGGTACCAGTCCGTGATGCACCTTCCGTGCGTCCGGCTTATCCACGGCGCCGATCTGCACCGCGAAATTTTTTACGGCCGGCGTGAGAATAAACGTCACGGCAAGCGCGGCAAGGAACGTGAACGCGTAAGCGAACAACGAACCACCTCCCCTTTCTATGTATATGGTTATTTTAGCACAACTGATGAAATATTGTTGCCCGCCTGCGGCCTCGAAATAAAGCGGAGCCCAAAAGAAGCGGGAACCGCAAAAGGAAGGCACGCGAAACGGAGCACAGCATTTTCGGATCCTGCGCAGCAAAAAACCTCACGGCTGTTTGATCGAAATCATTCCGCCATGAGGCTTTTTATTTTTACTGTTTCGCGCGAATAACGACGCAGCGGTACGGCGCTTCTCCGTCGCTTTCTGTAGACACCGCGCCGTCACTCTGGAGCGCCAGGTGGATCATGCGGCGGTCACCCGCCGACATCGGTTCGAGGCGGATTTCTTCCCCTGTACGCTTCACCTTATCCGCCAGGCGGTGCGCCAGCGATTCCAGCGTCTGTCTGCGGCGCTGCCGATAGTCCTCCACATCAAGAAGCACGAAGTAATGGTGGCGGAAATTTTTATTTGCCGCCAGATTTGTCAGGTACTGGAGTGCGTCCAGCGTCTGGCCGTGCTTTCCGATAAGGATGCCCAGACCCTCGCCGTGAAGGTTGAAAAGAATGCGTTCTTCATTCACCATCTTTTCAAGCTGCACTTCCATCTTCATTCCTTTGAAAACGCCCGTCAGGAAACGTTTCGCTTCTTCAGCGGCTTCTTCCTGCTCTTCCGCGGAAAACGGAGTTTCCTCACGGCCGCGTTTTTCCTTCTTCGCCGTAAGAACTTCTTCCGTATCGCCGCCCATGACGTTTTCCCCCAGCTCCTCCGCAGCAGAAACGGTTTCTTCCTCTCCGTCTGCAGCCCCGGCAGCAGCCGAAGTCATGTCCCCGGCAGTCTCCGTAACATCTTCCGTTTCCGATCCTGCCGCGCCGACCTCGACAACGGCATCTTTCTTGTTGAACAAACCGAAAAGTCCGCTTGAGGGCTGTTCAATGACACGGATCACTGCTTCTGCGCGGGAAAGCCCCAGCTTCTTCAATCCTTCTTCCACTGCTTCGTCAACGGTTTTTGCGGTAATTCTGACAGTTTTCATAGTTATCCCTCCGCTTTCCCGGAACTATCCCCGGCCTCTGCCGTCTTTTCAGCAGAAGCCGTTTTTTCTTTTTCATCACCGGCCTTCGGTGCTTCATCGACTGCCGGTTTCTTTGCTACCTTTTTAATAATTTTTCTGCGGATAATCTTTTTCCTCTTTGTCTTAGCCACAGCCTCTTCATCGGTATGGACAGTGACTACGCCTTTTTTCGAAGGCCCGTTTATCATTTCCTTTCCCTTTTCCCCGCGGAACATGATAAGCTGCTGGAAAAACTGGTAGACATTGCTCACCACCCAGTAAATCACCAAACCGCTCGGAAAATGAAGAGACATCCAGCCGATCATAAGAGGCATCATGAAAAGCATCGTCTTTTGGTTGCCCGGCGCGTCTTTCGGCGTCGTCTGCCAGGAAACAAGGAACGTGGACGCGGCGGAAAGAACAGGCAGGATGTACGTGCCGTCTTCCGCTGCCAGACTTTCAATCCAGAGGAAACCCGCGTGGAGAGGGTCATAACTGAACCCCTGAATCGCATAGTACATCGCGATAAGGAAAGGCATCTGTATGAGCAAAGGCAGGCATCCCGCCATGGGGGACGCATTATGCTCTTTGTACAGACGCCCCATTTCCTGCCGCATCATGGCAGGGTCATTTCTGTACTTCTTCTGGATTTTCTGGATCTCCGGCTGTATTGCCTGCATCGCTTTCATGGAACGGATCTGTTTCACCGCGAGGGGAAGCAGCAGCGTCTTGATGAGTATCGTCAAAACGACGATAGCGATGACGTAATTGGGAAATCCGAGACCGGAAGTAAATTCATAACAAATCTGCAGGCCGATGCGCATCAGATCGGCAATCATGCCTACAATAGCCGAGAGTACGGGAATCTGGAACTCAGATCCGCCTCCGCCAAAGCCAAGATTCATAATTTCTCCTTATACGGCCTCTATTTCAGCCGCCTAAATGTTCCTGCTTTCTGAATTTCAAAAGCAGGATGAGACAAAAATGCAGAAACTCTGCAAAATTCATGGCGTGACAGGATAACAAAACGCGAAAGATGAAAAAAGCGGCGCCTTATCAAAAGCGCCGTACATTGCCTATCGGAAAAGCCTTATGGAACAGGGTCATAACCGCCCTTATGGAAAGGATGGCACTTCAAGATCCGCTTTAACGCGAGCCATCCGCCTTTCAGCGCGCCGTATTTCTCCACCGCTTCCAGCGCGTAAGTGCTGCAGGTGGGAGTGAAACGGCAGCATGGCGGTTTCAGGGGAGAAACATATTTCCTGTAAAATCGAATAAGAACGATCAGCACCGTCTTCATCATGCCCCCTCCAGCATGCCCGCTTTACGCCACAGCGCAAGCAAAGCCTTTTCCGCCTCGCTATACGTCGCTGTCGTCAGAAAAGCGGCGGCAAGCAATATGGCTTCATAATGGGAAGAAAGTTCATGACGATGGAGGCGATAAACCTCTTTCATCAGGCGCCTTGCCCGGTTGCGCGCCACGGCATTGCCGATGCGCTTCGTCGTCACAAACCCGATCCGGACAGGTTCCCGTTTCGTCCTGACCACGTACATAAGTCCCGCGCGGTTGCTGAAACGCCGGCCGGACGAGTATATACGCCGGTAATCCCTGTTTTGCCGGATACGGAAATCACGGTGAAGCGGATACTTCTTCTCCTGCTTCGATTCTGACTCAGGCACTTAATACCTTTCTGCCCTTGGCTCTTCTTCTTTTCAGAACAATACGGCCGGCTTTCGTCTTCATACGGGCGCGGAATCCGTGGGTATGTTTTCTCCAGTGGTTATTAGGCTGGAATGTCATTTTTGCCATCAGTGAACACCTCCTTACTGCGTCCTGTGTATTCACACACCATAACATGCTAATTATAGCTAAACGGCCATCAGATGTCAAACGAAAACACTTCACACACACTCCGTTTTTCACGAAGAAATCAGTACCGCAATTTCCTTTCTTGCTTCCAGATAAAGAAAAAAGGAAACGGTCTCCCGTCTCCCTTATTTTCTTCCGTACCACCTATTGCAGTGCGGACCTCTGCAAGCTTCCTGGTCATCACCGCTTCTCTCCGGAACACCGCAGACTCCCCGCTCACCGTTTTCTCCGATGGGACAGAGCTGTACGTTTTCATCCTGCGGCGGATTATCTCCGCCATCATACGCGGCAAAACCGCTGACCATGCCGCCTGCAAGCAGTGCCGCGGCAAGTATTGTTTTCTTCCACATAAGAACACCTTCTTTCAAAACTGAAGCTTATTCATATATTTATATATATCTATTATAACACACCCTGTATAGTGCCTTATTGACAGGGAACGGCAACGCCATCTGAAGCGAATGTGAAGGATCTGCACCCGCGATGAGGAAAGCGGCAAGAAGATAAAAGCTATCAGCTGTGAGCTGTCAGCCGTTAGCTAAAAGTGCTGAATGACGGCGGACGGCAAGACGTCATCCTGAGCAAACGTGAAGGATCTATGACCGTAATGGGGAAAAGCGGTAAGGCGTCATCCGAGTCATAGATTCTTCACTCCGAATGACATCTTATCATGAATTCCATTTTTATCGGCAGACGATCATAAAAGGCTGTAATAAAACATTTCCGCGTTATATCACAGATCCTTACTCATGCTTTTTTTCTGCAAATAAGAATTGGCATAGCCGCATTTAACGACTATGCCATGTTTCCGGAATTATAAACTTCTGACTTTTTATTTATAAAATTCTCCCGCTTTACACTGACACGTCGCGCCGGCCTGTCACTTTATAGAAGAGGAGCAGCGACAGGATGGATGTCACTGTGAGAATGGTGGCGTACGCGGAGGCGTTCCCGTAGTTGCCGCGGATGACTTCCGTGTAGATGGATACGGTGAGTGTCTGCGTGCTGTTCGTGTACAGGATGATGGATGAGGACAGCTCGCTGATGATGGTAACCCAGCTCATGATGGCGCCGGAAAGAACGCCGGGCATCATCATGGGAACCGTAATTTTACGGAAAGTCGTCATATCGGAGGCGCCCAGGGAAATAGCCGCTTCTTCGATGCTGGGACTGATATTTCCCAAAATGGCGGTGGAGGAACGGACGGTATAGGGCATTCTCCGCACCGCGAAAGAAATAATCATGATCAGCGCCGTTCCGGTAAGGATAATCGGCGATTTATTGAAAGCAAAGACGAAAGCGATACCAAGGACGGAACCGGGAATGATGAAGGGGAACATTGTCATGACGTCAAGAATGCTGTTCAGTGTATTTCTTTTCCGCACGGAAAGGTAGGCGATAAGGACACCCAAGACGAGGACGGCAACGATGGCGCAAAGTCCCAGGAAATAGGTATGCCAGATGACGTCATTATCCTTGGCAAAGAGTGTCGCGTCATAACTCTGAAGAGCAAATCCGCCGGTGAATACCTGCCCTCCGTTTGTAGCAAGGAAAGAGGTGTATACGACGACGAACTGGGGAAGGATCGCCAGTCCCACGGTCATGTAGACTGCCAGATGGGCAAGGATATTCCGCAGGCCGCCGAGTGATTCCGCCACCATGGGTTTCAGGGCAGTCATGGCGTAGGTATTTCTTCCCGCGAGAAAACGCTGGACGAAGAACATGACGATGGTGAGCCCGATCACGATGCAGCAGATGGCTGCCGCGAAGCCGTCATCGCCCGATACTTCTCCCATGAACTGGTTGTAAATAAGGACGGGGAGTGTCTTGTATCCCTCACCTATGAGCATGGGCGTGCCGAAGTCAGCAAAGACACGCATGAAAACGAGCATGGAGCTGGCAAGGAGCGTGGGCATGACAAGAGGCACTATGATTTTCCAAATGCGCCCCATGCGGCTGCATCCCAGGCTTTCCGCCGCTTCATTCAAAGAGTTGTCCAGATTTTTCAGCGCTCCCGATACGTAAATGTAAACGAGGGGAAATGACTGGAGCGTAAAGACGAGGACAATGCCGGCAAAGCCGTACACACCGCCATAATGGAGTCCGAAGGTGTCATTCAGGAACTGGGTGATGACGCCCTGCCGCCCGAGCATCTGTATCCACGCGTATGCCCCGATGAAAGGCGGCGACAGATAGGAGATAACGATGAGGATATTCAGGAAACTGCTTCCTTTTATTTTCACGCTCCTCATGAGGTATGCCAGCGGGAGGCCGAGAGCTGCCGATAAAATCGTGGAAACGACGGTCACTTTCAGCGAGTTTACCATCGTTCCCCAATAGAATTTTTTGGCGAAGAAATGGGCAAAATTCTGAAGCGTGAGCGCCCCTGTATCCCCATGAATGACACTCCGGTACAGAATGAGGAATATGGGATACATGATGAAAAGGGCGAAAGCCGCAAGAATAACGACACTGAAAAGGTTCCAGACAGTCAGATTCTTTTTCATAGTCCTTCCTCTCTGATCAATGTTTCTTCCGTTGCCCGGCGGAAGACATTGATCCGCCCGGCTTTGACGGTGAGCGTGACGGCGCTGCCGTCGGGAAGAATATCGTGGCCTTCCTGGGTCTGGAGAATCTCCAATTCCTGCCCGCTGCCGGTGGTGATGAAGTAATGGGTGGTGAGTCCGAGGAATACGGAAGAACGGATCACGCCGCGGATCCCCTCTTTCGTGCCGGGTTCCATATCAAATTCTTCCGGACGGACGGAAATGATGACTTCTTCTCCGTCCTCTACGCCGCCTGATAAGTTATCCATGTCTACAAGCCAGTCTTCATTTTCTTTAAAGGAAATGCTTGTCTTATCTCCTTTTTTCACGATATGTCCGTCCAGCAGGTTGGAGAGCCCGATGAAAGTCGAAACGAAAACATTCTTCGGCCTTTTATAAATATCCGCCGGTTTGCCGATCTGGCAGATGACCCCGCCATTCATAACAGCTATACGGTCGGACACCGCCAGCGCCTCTTCCTGGTCGTGGGTGACATACACCGTGGTTATATCCACCCGGCGCTGGATCTGCTTGATGGCATTCCTCATTTCGATACGGAGTTTCGCGTCCAAGTTGGACAGCGGTTCATCCATCAGAAGTACCTGCGGCCGGATGACGATCGCCCGCGCAAGGGCGACACGCTGCTGCTGCCCGCCGGAAAGCGCTGTGGGCATACGGTCTTTCAGGTGGTCGATCTTCACGATCTTGAGGATTTTATCCACCCGCTCTTCGATTTCCTTTTCAGGCACTTTCCGCATCCGCAGACCGAAAGCCACATTGTCTTTCACCGACATATGGGGGAAAATGGCGTAATTCTGGAAGACCATGCCCATATTTCTTTTATCCGTCGCCACATCGTTGATGACATTCCCGTCGACGGAAATCGTACCGCCCTCGATGGAATTGAATCCGATAATCATACGGAGCAGTGTCGTTTTACCGCAGCCCGACGGCCCTAAAAGGGTGAAAAATTCGCCCGGCATAATATCCACGGACAGTCCGTTCACCACCACCGTATCTCCGTACTTCTTCACTACTTTATCTATATCGATAGAAACACTCATAATAACCTCATAACCTCGCGATTCAAGCGTCATCTATAAAAAAGAACGTCAGGCGAAATGCCCGACGCCCTCTGATGACCTGATTACTTATTACTGTCTGGAATTTTCCAGATGTTTATTCCATTCCGCCACGACTTCTTTCTTATGGGCAGCTACCCAGCCTTCGTCATAATTCTTGAACAAAGCGATTGTGTCCTGGGGTGTCATGTAGTCAGCAAGCTTCACACCCTTGCGGAGCGGACGGACGGTGAGCGTCTTTCCTGCCGCTTCCTGGATCTTCTGGGAAAGCATGAAATCGACAAATTTCTTCGCATTTTCCATATGTTTCGCGCCTTTGATGATCTGTACGGATTCGCCCGGGAAAATAGCTCCCTCTTTCGGGAATACGACTTCTACATCAGCGCCGTTCTTCACATAGGTAGCAGCCGGATCTTCCCAGGTAAGCCCTACGGTATACTCGCCGTCGGCAGCGCCTTTATGGACAGCGCCGGAACTGTTCAGGAATTTCCCGTCCACATTCTTAATAAAGTTATCCACATACGCCCAAGCTTCGGGGGACATGGGATCTCCATCCTTTCCCTTGGCGTAAAGCATCGCCATGAGCACCTGGAACGCAGAGCTGGAATTGGCGGGGTCGCCGCAGGCAATCTTGCCTTTCAGCGCCGGATTGAGAAGATCGTCAAATCCGGCAATCTTCATATCGCCCGCCAGTTTTTTATTAACGATGAAAACAGTGGGATCGGCAAATGCGGGAGAGAAATATCCTGTCTTATTTTTGGCGGCATCAATCATATTCGCATCTTCCGGAGATACATATTTCTCAAAAAGTTCTTTCTGGGAATCCAGCATCGTCTGGTCAGCCGCCCAGAGAATATCGCCCTGGGGATTGTCCTTTTCAGACGCCACACGTTTCACGAGGGGGCCCGTCCCCGCCACAATGACATTGACTTTAATCCCCGTTTCTTTTTCAAAAGCGGGAATGACAAGATTGTTTAAGCTTTCGCTGCGCGCCGTGTAAACGGTCAGCACCTTTTCCTCTGCGGGAGCGGCCTTGGCGGTATCCTTTTTATCTCCGCCGCAGCCGGAAAACACGGAACAGAGCACAGCAGCACATGCCACCGCCAAAGCTGCTTTCTTCAATCTTTTCATGACAATCCTCCTTGCCTTTCATCGTAAGTAAACTTCCTATTTAAATAATACCATGTATATTGTATCATTATTCATTCCTGTGTCTACACCTTATAAGCACAATGTATAGCTTGCCTTAAACTGTATAGGAAATACTCATAAAGTAACCGACAGGCATACCGATGTGTGCGGAAACGGGTACGAAAAAACGGAAAATATATATTAATAGCATACAAAAACTCCAGAGATTTCTCACTGGAGTAAAAGCCTAACTTTTGGGAAACGCCTCATATCGGTCAGCGCCTGTATTTCATTCGGCAGCTCCTGCCGCTGCTTTTTCCTCTTCCCCTTTGGGAAATACAAGATTCAGAAGAACCGCCACGATGAAAACCACCGCTACACAGTTCTCTGCGAATACGCTCCGCAGCAGTTCGGGAAATATGCGGAAAATCTGCGGTGTCTGCGTGAATCCCAGTCCGATGGAAAGAGACAGGGCGGCAATACTCATATTTCTTTGTGAATATCCGCAGCGGCTGATCATCTGCACACCGGACACCACGATGGAGCCGAACATCATAAGCGTACAGCCGCCGAGGACGGCTTCAGGCAGTGACGCCAAAATGACCCCCAGCGCGGGAATGAGTCCTGCCAGAACCATGATGACGGCGCCGCTGGCGATGGCTTTCCTGTTTACCACATGCGTCATGGCGATAAGCCCCACATTCTGGCTGAAAGATGTAATCGGCAAACACCCGAAGAGAGAAGACGCGGCAGAAACAAACCCGTCCACGGCAATGGAGCCGGATATTTCCCTGTCTTTCGCCTCCCGATTGAACCCCATGGCGGCAAGCGCCGAGGTGTCGCCCAGGGTTTCTGTGGCAGACACCAGGAAAATAAGGAACACAGAAAAGATGGCGTCATAATGAAATTCCGGAGAATAAGGCATGAAAACCGGCAGAGACACAAGGGATACTTCCGTCAGGCGGCTCAAATCAACCATACCGTAGAAATATGCCGCGGCGTATCCCACAAAAAGTCCGAAAAGGACAGATAACTGCTTGTAGAATGATTTCGCCCGAATATTAAAAATAAGACAGGAAACCAAAGTAATTGTACCGACAATGAGGAACCGGACATCGCCGAATTCAGGATGGCCGAAACCGCCGCCAAAAGAATTCGCCCCGATGGGAAGCAGGGAAAACCCGATGGCCGTCACGACAGTCGCCGAAACAATGGGCGGTACAAGTTTCCGCCACCATGCCGCGCCAAGGCCGAGGATCCCCTCCAGAATTCCTCCCACAAGGACCGCGCCGAGAATAGCGCCGTAACCGTATTTCAATCCGATTACACAGAAAACAGAAACAAAAGTAAAACTGATCCCCATAATGACAGGAAGCCCGCTGCCCAGATGGAAGACGGGATACATCTGGAGCAGGGAGCCGATGCCTGCAATGATCATGGCCGCCTGGACAACAGCGCCCGCTTCTGAGGCAGGCATCTTTACCACGCCCGTTACGATAAGGATCGGCGCGATATTTGCCACAAACATGGCAAGAACATGCTGGAGACCGAAAGGCACCGCTTTGCGGACAGATATTTTCCCATCCGCTTCATAAATCGGATCTGTATTCATTACGGCCTCCTCAGCGGAACGTAATGACGCCTGTTTCGGCATCCATTTTTTCAATAACAGCCAGAGAGCGGACATCATATCCCGCTTCACGGAGCGCGTCGCCGCCGCCCTGGAAACCTTTTTCGATGCAGATGCCGATGCCTTCCACGATACCGCCCGCCTGTTTTACCAGATCAAGAAGCCCGCTTACGGCGCAGCCGTTGGCAAGGAAATCGTCCATGATGAGGATATGTTCGCCGGGTTTCAGATATTTCTTTGACACCACCACATGGTTTTTCCGATTATGGGTATATGACATAACCTCCGTAGCAAACATTTCCTTATCCATATTGCTTCCCGCCGATTTCTTCGCAAAAACTACAGGCACCCCGAAATACACCGCCGTGAGGCAGGCAATGCCGATCCCCGACGCTTCGATCGTCAGAATCTTGTCCACTTTCCGATCCCCGAAAAGCTTTTTAAATTCCTTCCCCAGTTCACTGATAAAAGGCACATCGATTTGATGATTCAGAAAACTGTCCACCTTGAGCACATTCCCCGGACGGATCACCCCGTCGCTCAAAATTTTCTCCTGCAGTAAATTCAGCTCCGCCACCCTGATACCCCCTCCAAAGACAATACACACCCTATAATTTATTCATTATAACATAGCTTGCAGCTGGCAGCTCACAGCTAACACCTTATAGCTGGCAGCTCACAGCTGACAGCTTTTATCTTCTTACCATACGTACCGATTTCAGCAGGGGAAACCGGCTTGCTGCATAGTTCTTCTTCCGGTTTGACTCCTCTTCTTTTTGTGGTACAATGGGGGTGGAAGCAGAGTACTGTTTCCACCATCGTGTCGGGGATTTTCTCCTGTGTGCCTTTCAATAGATATTTTTTAATATACTGTAAACCCACTGTTCTGATTTAATGAAAGTCTGATGAATCGGTAACGGTACACAGGACCCCCTCCATCCCCGGCAGATTCATACGGATCTCCTCGATCCGAAAAAATCCCGCTCCCCCATATGGCGGGATTTTTTCATTGCGGTTTTCTCTGTGATAAAATAAGAAAAGATGAATTACCCAAGATATTTTACCTGTCATTTTATAGTTAAGGAGTTTTCATGCGTATCGTAATTTTAGGCGCGGGGCATCTGGGCTATACGATTGCCGAGCTTCTCTCCAATGAGCAGCATGATGTGGTTGTCGCCGATTCTGATGAAGAAAAGTTATCCAAAGTCCGCGACTCGCTGGATGTACTCACGATCACCGCCAACGGGACAAGTCCGGATTTCACACGGGATCCCGATATACGGGACGCCTCTGTCTTCGTGGCGGTGACCGAAATGGATGAGGTGAATATCCTTGCTTCCATGCTGGCGAAGAAAAACGGAATCCCCCACACGATTGCCCGCATCCGCGACCCGAAATTCCTTCAGGAATCCACCGAATATCTCCAGGAAAATTTTGACATTGACCTGGTTCTGAGTCCTGAGCTGGTCACGGCAAAAGAAATACGGCGCATCCTCATGACGCCCGCTGCCCTTAACGTGGGAGATTTCGCCAATGGCCGCGTCCGTTTGTATGAGACACGGATACAGCGCCAATCTCCTTATATCCATATACCGTTCAAAGATTTGGAACTGCCTGATGAAATCCTTGCCGCCATGATTTTCCGTGATCATCAGATGATTATCCCCCACGGCAATGACTGCCTGCTCCCTTACGACAACGCTTACTTCATCGGCGCGCCGGAAAATATAGAAAAATTCAGCCAGGGTATGGCGGAAAGCAGTACCAGGCACATCAAAAAGGCCATTGTTATCGGCGCGGGACGGACAGGAACGGCGCTTGCCCCCATGTTGGAAGCCGACGGTATATCCGTAAAAGTCATTGATCTTGATCCGGAGCAGTGCCGGCATATTTCTTCCAAATTAAAAAAGTCCATCGTCCTTTGCGGCGACGGGGCGGATATAGATCTTCTCATGCAGGAAGGCGTTTCTGAAGCGGATGTGGTGATCTGCACGACGAAAGATGAACGGCTGAATCTCCTTGTCGCCCTCCTTTCCAGGCACCTGGGCGCGAAAAAGACAATCGTCCGCGTCGTCCGCGGGGAATACGCGGATCTCATGACACAGGTAGGCGTGGATATCGCCTTGTCGGTCCGGCTTCTGGCGGCAGGCGAGGTTTTGAGTTATGTGCGGAGCCGCAGTGTCGTCTCCGTCTCTCTTCTTGAATCGGCGCAGGTGGAAGCGGTGGAAGTTATCCTGGAAAGCGGCGCTCCTGCCGAAGGCATTCCTCTCATGAAAGCGGGGCTGCCGGCGGAATGTCTTGTAGGCGCTTATGTCCGGAATGAAACGACACATATCCCTGACGGCCGCTCTGTCCTTGCCGCAGGAGACCGGGTCATCATCCTGATCCGTACCCCCTGCTCGGCAAAAGTCCTTCCTTATTTTAAAGGCAGGAAACCGTTATGAATACTGCCGTCGTTTCAGCACTCATCGCCAAACTGACTGCGGGATGCGGTCTCGTCCTCCTGCTTCCCCTGCTGACCGCCCTGTTTTGGGAAGAGCCGGTTCTTCCTTTTATTTACTCCATGGCGCTTTGCTTTTTACTGGCCGCATTCCTGCGGTATAAGGGCAAGAAAAAAGTCATCAATCTGAATCCCCGCGACGGCCTTGCGGTGACCGCGCTGTCATGGATATGTATTTCCATTCTTTACCTTTTCCCTTATTTCCTGTCCGGTCTCCTTTCTCCGCTGGACGCTCTGGTAGAAAGCATTTCAGGTCTGACAGGCACCGGCGCCACCGTTTTTGCCGATTTAACCGTTCTGCCGAAAAGCATTCTTTTCTTCCGCTCCCTGACCCACTGGCTCGGCGGCCTGGGAATCATCGTCATCTTTGTGGCTCTCTTCCCGCAGGCCGGAAAAGGAAGCGCCCGCATGATTGATGCGGAAAGCACAGGTCCTTATTCCTCCCGTGCCGTTCCCCGGATCAAAGAAATGGCGAAAGCTCTTTTTGCGGTGTACCTGCTTTTTACTGTTTCCGCCGCATTGATTTACACACTCCTCGGCATGAACTTTTTCGACGCGGTAAATCACGCCTTTTCCACCATCGCTACCGGAGGTTTCTCCACAAAGAATGAAAGCATCGCTTTTTACGACAGTACGCCTCTGAAACTGGCCGTCATATTTTTTATGGTTATTTCCAGCGCCAATTTCGGCATCTATGTGGCTGCCTGGAAACGGGGCATCCGTGTTCTTTGGGAAAATACGGAATTTAAAGTCTATCTTTCCATCGTAGCCGCCGCCACTATCCTTATCTCTTTAAATTTAATGCTGGAAAGCGGACTGTACGCCCCTTCCGCACTGCTGGAAGCGCTTTTTACCTCGGCGTCTCTTTCGTCCACCACGGGATTTATTTCTTACGACTTTGAAACGTGGCCCCATTTTTCCCAGGTCATACTGCTCATACTCATGTTCATCGGCGGCTGCGGCGGATCGACTTCGGGCGGCCTGAAAGTAACGCGCATCATATTGCTTTTCAAATCCATGACCGCCGTTCTCCGCCGGAAACTCCACCCCCGGGCCGTCATACAGACCCGTGCAGGAGGAGAAAACTTCTCCGAATCCATGCTCCTCGAGGTTTTCTGTTTCTTCTTCATCTATACGATGTCCATTTTTTTATGGACCGCCCTTATCGCCGCAAGCGGTGCGGATATTCCTTCTGCCCTGGGCCTTTCCATTGCCACCATGAGCAACTCGGGGCCGGCACTGGGACAATTCGGCGCCACCTGCAACTGGTCGGCCATGCCTGCCATGACAAAAATGGTCGTCGCCCTGTCCATGCTTATGGGCCGGCTTGAATCTTTTACTCTTCTCATCCTTTTCCTCCCCTCTTTCTGGAGAAAAAACGGATGGTAAAACAAAACGGATATTTCTCCAGACCAAAGTCTGTCAGGAAATATCCGTTTTCTCATGCAAGGAAAACGTCCCGGGGGTTATGGGGATCCGGGACGACTTCCTTGTATATTTTTTTGCAAATGTCGGGGAACATTTGCTGAAAAGAGGCGCAGAAGCAACATGACTAACAGTCACCTCTGCTGTACATAGTATACCATATATTTCAATCCGATGCAAGGATGATCCTGCCAAAAGCGCAAAGAGGAAATTCCCTTCCCTCTTCGTATTTTACTCCCCCGTTTCCTTATCCCGCCAAAGAGCCGCGTTCTCTTTCCATCAGGATTTTCCTTATCCGTTCCAGCCGGCTGGGAATGTCGGGATGGTCGTCAAAAAGACGGGAAAACCAGTCCCGCCTGCCGCTGCGGAAAATATGTTCCAGGTGGACCAGTCCGACGGCAAGTTCCATCCCCAGTCCAAGACCGCAGGCATATTCGTCGGCGGCATATTCATTTCTCCTGCTGCCGAACTGTGTGAAAAACCAAAGAGGAATCTGCAGAAATATTTTCAGGAAATAATATTGTATGAGGATAAAAAAATTGACAATGCCTATAAAAATCCCCAGGACCGGAATCCAGCGTAAAAATGCCAGGAGCAGTGTCACCACACTGTAAACATAGACAATGATACCGCTGAACCATTCCATGCCATAGCGCAGAAGACCGAAGCGGCTGTGCCCGTTCTGCAGATGTCCCACCTCATGGGCAAGGATCCCTTTTACCTCTTCTTCGGAAAATTCGTTCAGCAGACGTTCCGTGACGGTGATATGGTTTCCGCCGATTGCCCAGGCATTGTAATCATCTGCTTTCGCCATATAAAGACGGAAATCGGATAATTCCAGTCTGCCCCGACGGCAGATATCGCGCATCAGACGTTCCAAATACATTTTCGTTTCTCCCGCAGCCCTACGCCCGCCGTTTTCACGGACAAAGAAATACTGCATGACGCCTGTTCCCGATAAAACGGCAGGCACAAGAACACACGCCAGAGAAAGCTGCAGGATGCGCTCCGTCAGAAGTTCATAATTTCCTGCCAGCTCTTCATGGAAAAAAGGGACAGTAAACAAAAAATAGAGCGCCCAAAAAGAAGCGCTCACGATCCAGTTGGTTATAAAAGTAAAAATAAGCAGAAGAAGATTCATGTTTTTCTCCATCATCCAATAAACGGATTGATTTTCCCCATTATAACACAGGAATGAAACGTGGTTTCTGCAACAAACGGACGGCAAAGCAAAGGCGGTCCACAGAAACTGTTCCCTGCGATTCGATTTTCTTCTTCATGGATAAAAAAGTTACCCCGCCGGCCGGTGAGGTAACTTTTCATGAATAACAAATTTATTTCTTTTCAGGCATTGTCAGAACTTTCCGCCTCCTCCGCCGTTGCCTCCGTTTCCGCCGCCCATGGAGCC
>ERZ772945.749-NODE-749-length-25111-cov-18.068008_pt1 | contig 25111 bp, 15 predicted proteins | sample MGYA00511681_ERZ772945 | MGnify/ENA primary metagenome ERZ772945 (study PRJEB29015, sample SAMEA2737943) | human oral metagenome | biome: human oral; feature: human-associated habitat; material: dental | place: China | collected 2143 ...
CGGCGGCGACGTGGGGGCCGGCGGCGGGGCGGCGGCCTGGGGCGCCGGCGCGAAGCTCTGGGGAGCCGGTACCGCGGCGGCCTGGGTGTCGACCCCCGTCTGGAAGTCCTCGGGGGCCGGTGTCGCTGCGGTGGTGGAGTCCGGACGCGGCGTCGCGGCCGCTCGACGCAGACGCGAGAGCACGCCGCGAGGCTCGGACTCGGACGAGTCGGGCGACGACGGCGAGACGGCGTCCGCGTCCCCCTTCGGCAGGAGCGAGGCGTCCCAGGTCCCGAGCGCGTTGGCGACCTCGGCCGCGGACGTCGGCCCGGCGGCGGACCAGGCGCGGGCCACCAGCTCGTCGAGATCGGCGTCGTCCGGGCTCATGGTCATGGACAGCATGGAGGGCGGCACCGGCACCCCGTCCGACGTCGTCGGGGCCGAGGGAAGCCCTGCGCGCTTGCCCGGCCAGCGCTTCGTCAGGCCGTAGTAGAGCAGCTCGACCAGGGCGTGGGCGTCGGTGCGGTCCGCCTCCAGCGGGTCGTTGTCGTCATCGTCGTGGTTGCCTCCGTGGGGGTCCAGGCCGAGGATGGCCGCCTCGATGCCCACGCCGGTGACCTGGATGGTGCCGTCGGAGCGCAGCCGGACGGCCTCCGGAGACAGGTTCAGGTGGTGCAGGCCGCGCCGGGAGCACGCGTCCAGCGCCTGGGCGACCTCGCCGACGAGGGCGCGCACCTGCGCCGCGTCCAGGCCCTGACTGACCAGGGAGGACAGGGGGCGCCCGTCGGCGGGCTCGGTGACGATGAAGGCGGGGTGGTCCTTCTCGACGTCGAAGACCCGCTGAATGCGCTGGTCCTCCACCAGGACGGCGCGGCTGGCCGCCTCCAGGACCTCGGCACGGTGGGGAGTCGCGTCGGTGAGCATGAGGACCGTCACCGTGCGGTCTAGGATGGTGTCCCGCCCGACGTGGCGGACCACGCGCGGGAGCGTCGCGGGCAGGGTGGCGGCCAGTGCGTAGCGCCCGGTGCCGATCGGGGTCGCGTCCGTCATGAGGTTGCCCCCTCCTCCCGTACCGAAGAGCATGAGTGCGTGTGGGGCGAGTGTACCGGGCGTCAGTGCCCGGACAGAGGCCGCTTGGGCGGCCAAGTCCGCCACTGTGGGCGGCGGGGCCGGAACTGCGGGTGGCGGGGCTGGCGCCGGGCGTGGCGCGTCCACGGCCCGCAGCATGGGACGGTAGGCCGGCGGGTACGACGGCGGAAGCTCGGTACCCGCGCGGTCGGCGGAGGTCGGCGCCAGGACGTGGGCCAGGTGCAGGACCGCCTCTCCCAGGCGCCCCGGCAGGAGCCGCCCGATCTTGGCGATAATGCGCGATAGTGGGACGAAGAGCACACCGAGTTCCTCGACACGCAGCAGGCGCGCCGCCACGAGGTAGGTGACCGTCATGAGCAGCGCGGCCACCAGGACGGTGAGCATGGCGTCCGTCGGCCTCGACCCGGTCAGGGACCCGTCGGCCGGTCCCAGGAGCGCCCGGATGCCCGCTCCGACGAGCACGGTCGGCACCGCCGCCACCAGCAGGCGGGCGTAGGTCGCGATGACGCGGGGGCCGTCGAGGTCGGGCAGGTGCCGCCTGATGAGCGGGATCACCATTGCCGATCCGCCGACCTGGCTGAGCATGGAGCCCACCGCGGCCCAGGTCATCCAGTGGTTGGCCGGCGCCAGCACGTAGGCGGCCAGGCAGACGATGAGCGGGACGATACCCACGACGGAGTCGGCCAGGAGCAGCCGCTTCGTGTCCGCGTAGGCCAGCATGACGCGCTGGGTCGTGAACCAGATGCCCTGGAAGATGATGCCGACGGCCAGGACCGTGAGGATCGGGCCCGCGGCCGTGGCCTCGGCCAGGGACAGCGAGGGCACGAAGAGCTGGAGCGAGGGCGTGGCCAGGGTCCCGATGCCCGCGGCGAACAGGATGGTGAACACCGCGACGCTGCGCAGGCCCAGCGACAGGTCGTCGCGCACGCCCCGGCGGTCCCCCGCGGCGGCCTTCTCGCTCATGCGCGTGAACAGGGCGGTGATAATGGAGGTCGTCACCAGCGACTGCGGCAGCATGTAGACCAGCTGGGTGTTGTCGTACAGCGTCTTGGAGGGTACGACGACGTCGGCGTACTGCGGGGAGTAGGCCGCGGTGACGGCCTGGGAGCCCAGGTTCGCCGTCGCGATGTCCCCCACCGAGACCACCGCCGTGCCCAGCAGCGCCCACAGCGCCACCTTCGACATCGTTCCCAGGCCCATGCCGCGGATCCCCCACACGAGGCGCGGATGGAAGCCCGAGCGCACCAGGGGGATGTAGAGGATCAGGGCCTGGATGGCGATGCCCGCCGTCGTCGTGGCCCCGATCAGGGCGATGCGGCCCGCGTTCCAGATCTCGGGCTCCTGGCCGGTGGTGTACCTGCCGTAGATGTGCAGGTAGGCCATGATCGAGGCGATCGAGATGACGTTGTTCAGGACCGGGGACCACATGTAGGGCCCGAAGCTCGACCGGGCGTTGAGCACCTGCCCCCACAGTGCGTACAGGCCGTAGAAGAAGATCTGCGGCATGCACCAGAAGGCGAAGGCGAAGGCCAGAGGCTGCCACCGGTCCAGGCCCGAGGCGTAGAGCATGATGACCAGCGGCGCCGCTATCGTCAGCACGGCCGAGACCGCGGCCATAGCGGCCGAGGCCGCTGTCAGCAGCCGGTTGACGAGCTCCTCGCCGTTGCGCTGGCGCAGCGCCTGCACGATCTGCGGGACGAGGATCGCGTTGAGCACGCCGCCGATCACCAGGTTGTAGAGCTGGGTGGGCAGGTTGTTCGCGATGTTGAAGGCCTCGGCCGCGCCCGACGCCGTCGCCCCCAGGGCGGCGATCAGCATGGCGTTGCGCACCAGGCCCAGAAGGCGGCTGGCCAGCGTGCCGGCCGCCATGACGGCGCTCGAACGGGCGATCGACGAGCTCTTGTCCTTGCCGCTCATGTCTTCTCCTCGACGCGGTGGGGCGCTGCCGTGCGCCGCCCGCGGCGCACGGTCCGCACGATGCCGCCGACGAGCAGGATGACGAGTCCGGCCCCCATCACCCGGGTGCCCCTGGACTCCCAGTCGGCGTGCACGCGCATGTGGATGGTCTGCGGGGCGCCGACGGCGGTGCCGTCGTCGGCCAGCAGCATGATGGTCAGGTTGACGTCTCCGCTGCCCACGGCCCTGACCGGCACGGTGGCGGTGGTCTGGCCGTCGGCCGGGACCGTGAGCGTGACGTCCTTGATCGTCTGCAGGCGCGCCGAGCCGGACAGGACGCGCACCACGACGGTGGCGTCCTGGTTCAGGGACGAGGTGATGCGCACCGGCAGATTGGCCTCGGAGGCGATCAGGTTGATCGTTCGCGACGGCACCGCCGTGAGCCTCCCGGTCACCGCGGTGCCGCGCTCGCGAGCCGACTCCGCCATGGACGCGCGGCCCGGGGGGTCCGACCGCCACACCGCCGACGCGGTGCGCTCCACGATCTCGGAGGCCGTGCCGATCGCCGCCTGCGGATCGGGGAGGATCGAGGTCACCGAGCTGAGGTAGTCCCGGGTCGCGCGTGCGGCGGCGAGCTCGCCCGCCGAGACCTCCTCGTCCCCGACGACCCAGTCGGGGACGTCGGCGCGGCGCACCTTCGTGCCCTCCTCCTGCTGGGCGGCTGCCTCGGCGGTCAGGGCGCCCAGCCCCTGGGGCGAGGTCCAGGAGGACTCGCGCAGCGCCTTGAGGCGCTCGGCGAGCGTCTTGGCGTCGACGCCGGCCGCGTCGCTCCGCTTGAGGGCGATGACGACGGAGCGGCTGAGGGCGGGGGCCTGGCGGGTCATGACCGCCGTCTCGGCTCGCAGCAGCTGGGTGGCGTCCAGGCCGGACAGGTCGGTGGAGGACTCATCGGTCACCAGCGTGCCGCCGAGTGCGTCGGACAGGTTCGCGTCGGGCGTCAGCACCGTGCGCGAGCCGACGCTGGTGACCTGCGAGGGCGTGTACGTCAGGTCCTCCTCCACCGGCAGGTCCCCGGGGGCGGTGACGACGGTGTGTGCGGAGTCGGGCAGCGCGTCCAGCGTCGCGGAGTCCAGGTCGCCGGCCATCCAGGCGAGCGACGTGGGTGCGCCCGCCGCAACGGTCTGAGACTCCTCGGTGCGCCTGTAGGCGTCGGCGAGCAGGTCGGTCTCTCCCAGGTGGGTCAGGGCGGCGACGTCCGCGTCCGTCCAGGGCAGGGCGACGACGTCGCCGGCCGCAATGGCCTCGACGAGCGCCCTGGTCAGGGCCTGGTTGGGCCGTCTGTCGGACGGGGAGTCCGACGGTGAGGCGGTGGCGGACGGTCCTGCGGACCCCGCAGGTCCTGTGAGTGAGGGGCTCGCCGAGGAGGTCTCGGTGGGCTCGGGCGGCGACGTCGGCGTCGGGGCCGCCTCGTCGTCGGCCTCCTCGCTCGTGGCGGACGGGCTCGGGGAGGGGCTGGGCGAGGGCGTTGCGGCGGCCACCGTCTCCCTGGTCACCCCGAGGGCCTCCAGCAGGGCCGGGTCCACGGCCAGGACGACGCCGTCGCCGGCGAGCTCCAGCAGGGAGGCGATCCGTGTGCGCAGATCCGCCAGATCGGCGTCCGTGGGCGGCTCGGCCCCCGTGGTCAGGAGCGTCAGGTCACTGGTCGAGGCCGTCACCGGGATCAGCGTCGTCACATGCGACCGGCCGGCCTTGGCGCCCGTGTCCCACACGAGGAGCGTGCGGTCCTGGTCGAGGCCGGCGCGTCCCCTGGACACCGTCACCTCCAGGCCCCGCGGGCCCCACTGCTCCTCGTCGCCCAGGGGGAGGTCGCTCGCGGGGATGGTCATGGAGAAGGTCTTGATCTCGCCGGGGGTGATGCTCTCGCCGAGATCCCCCTGGTAGATCCTGCGCATGGCGGAGTCCTGCTCCTCGGCCAGCCACGACTCCAGGCCCGTGACGGTCATCTCCGTGGAGTCCTCCATCTGAACCGTGAGGGACAGCCCCTCCAGGGGCTCGCCGGTGCCGTTGGCGATGGTGCCGGAGATGGTGAGGTCCTGCCCGGAGGTGATGATCTCGGGGGCCAGGGAGTCGACGGAGAGCGTCGTCTCGCCGTCGATCATCTGAGCCTTAGTCGGGGCCGTCCCGGCGGCGGTGCTCGTGGCGTCGGGTTGAGCGGATGGTGCGGTCTGAGCGGCCGGGGCGAGCGACACCTCCGTCACGGTGGCGCTGGTGCTCGGGGACGGGCTCACGAGGGCGGCGGAAGCGGTCACCGCCGTCACCAGGGCGATCAGCGGGCGCGCCCGGGAGTGACGGAAATGACGACGGATCTTGATCGGGATCACCCGTCCCCCACGAGAATCTCGCGTGCAGCGGCGACAATGCGCCGCTCGTTGGGGTAGGCCAGGCGACGGGCGACGTCGTCGAGACTTACCCACTCAACCTCCTCCGCCTCGTGATCCGGATCGTTCTCCGTGGTGAGGCTGCCACTGATCGCCTCAAGGAGAAAATGATGGACGACCTTGTGGACACGATGGTTGTCGCCGGCGAACCAGTAGTCAATGGTAGCCAGGTGACGCAGGACGCGGCCGGAGATGCCGGTCTCCTCGGCGATCTCCCGCACGGCCGCCTCCTCGGCGGTCTCGCTGCCCTCGAGGTGGCCCTTGGGCAGGCACCACTCGAGGCGTCCGCCGCGGTTGCGGCGTGCGATGACGGCGGTGACCGCGCGCCCGCCCTGGACGTCGATCACGAGCCCGCCGGCGCTGGTCTCGTCGACCACCGGCAGGAAACGCGCACTCGCGCGCCGCGGCGATGAGCCAGCGCGGGGCTTGCGAGTGCGGTGAGAGGGCATGAGGACACTCTAGGCGGTTCGACTGGGTGGGCGCCGTTCGGGTGCCCTCAGAGGGTCCGCGTGGCAGGCTTAGGCCAATGACTCATCCCGCCGCTCCCTCCGCCTCCGCCGCCTTCTCCGCGTCCGGCCACGGCTCGTCCGGCCGGTCCGCCCTGCCGGGCGGGGCCCCCGCCGTCCCCGTCGGTTCCGCGGCCCGCGCGCTGCTCGACGAGACCCCCGACGCCGGGGGCCTGACCCCCACGGCCCGTGACGCCCTGCGCACGCTGCCGCCGTCGTTGGCGGCGCTCGGGCACATCTTCGCCCGCGCCGGCCACGAGCTGGCGCTGGTCGGCGGGCCGGTGCGCGACGCCTTCCTCGGCGTCGTGCCTCACGACCTGGACTGCACGACCTCGGCGCGCCCCGAGCAGACCGAGAGGATCCTGTCCGCCTGGGGGGACGCCTGCTGGGACGTCGGCAAGGAGTTCGGCACGATCGGGGCACGCAAGGGCAAGACGATCGTGGAGGCGACGACCTACCGCACCGAGGAGTACGAGGTCGGCTCCCGCAAGCCGACGGTGGCCTACGGGGATTCCCTGGAGGGCGACCTGACCCGGCGCGACTTCACCGTGAACGCCATGGCGCTGCGGCTGCCCGACCTCGAGCTCGTCGACCCGTTCGGCGGGCTGGCCGACATGCGCGCCGGGGTGCTGCGCACGCCCGTGAGCGCCGTGCAGTCCTTCGACGACGACCCGCTGCGCATTATGCGGGCCGCCCGCTTCGCCGCCCAGCTGGGGTTCGACGTCGAGCCCGACGTCATGGCCGCCATGGAGGAGATGGCGCCGCGCCTGGAGATCGTCTCGGCCGAGCGCGTGCGCGCCGAGCTGGAGCGCCTGCTGATCTCGCCGTGGCCGCGCCGCGGGCTCGAGCTCATGGTGCACACCGGGGTCGCCGACGTCGTCCTGCCCGAGCTGGCGGCCCTGGTCGAGACGGTCGACGAGCACAGGCGGCACAAGGACGTCTACGAGCACACGCTGACCGTGCTGGACCAGGCGATGGCCCTGGAGACGGGGCCCGACGGGCCGGTGCCCGCGCCCGACCTCGTGCTGCGCCTGGCCGCGATCATGCACGACGTCGGCAAGCCGGCCACGCGCCGCTTCCTGCCGGGCGGCACCGTGACCTTCCACGGCCACGACCATGTGGGCGCCCGCATGACCCGCAAGCGGCTGCGCGCGCTGCGCTTCGACAGGCAGACCGTCAAGGACGTCTCCCGGCTGGTCGAGCTGCACCTGCGCTTCCACGGCTACGCCGACGCCGCCTGGTCGGACTCGGCGGTGCGGCGCTACGTGGCCGACGCCGGGCCGCTGCTGGAGCGCCTCCACCGGCTCACGCGCGCCGACGTCACCACCCGCAACAGGCGCAAGGCCCGCATGCTCGACGCCGCCTACGACGACCTCGAGGCGCGCATCGCCGCCCTGGCCAGGCAGGAGGAGCTCGACGCCATCCGCCCGGACCTCAACGGGGCGCAGATCATGGATGAGCTCGGGGTGGAGCCCGGGCCGGTGGTGGGCGAGGCCTACCGCTTCCTGCTCGACCTGCGCATGGAGAAGGGGCCGCTGGGCGAGGAGGCGGCGCGCCAGGCGCTGCGCTCCTGGTGGGCGGCGCGCTGAGCGGACCGCCGCGCCCCTCGTTCGCTTACTACGCTCTTTTGTTCCTTACTGTACGAGGAAAAGGAGCGTAGTAAGGAACAAAGGAGCGTAGTAAGCGAACGGCGGGGGCAGGGCTCCACAGTCACGGCTCGCGACGGCCCCGTCCACAGGGCTCGACGGCGCCGCTCGCGCACGCGGCGTCCAGCGGTGAGCCTGGAACCATGCAGCGCTACCCGGTCCCGCCCGAGCCCCCGCAGGTCGTCTTCACCGCCGACCGCAACGACCGCGACCTGGCCGGGCGTGACGATCTCATCCGCGTGAGCCGCGGCGCCTACATGGTCAGGGCCCCTGCGGGCACGCCGCTGTGGCGCCTCAGGGAGATGGTGACCCTCGCCCGCTGCGAGGCGGCCCTGCGCGCCTACCCCTCCGCACTGGCCCTCACCCATGAGGCGGCCGCCGTCGTCCAGGGGCTGTCCCCGATCGAGCAAGAGCCCGGCATACGGATCGCGGTCGGTACCACCAGGTCCCGCACCACTCGTCCCCTCCCGGGCGTGGCCTACGGCCGGCCGGGCAGCGCGCCCGCCGCCCGGCCCGTGTCGGTGACGCGGTCCCTCGTGGCGCCGCGCGAGGGGGAGATCGTCGTCGTGAGCGGGCTGCGCGTGACGACGCCGCTGCGCACCGCCGTCGACTGCGCCTTCGACCTGCCGGTGCGCGAGTCCCTCCCGATCATCGACGCCGCCCTGCGGCTGGTGTGCCGGCCCGATCGCTTCACCCGGCGCTGCACCGGCGAGATGGACCTGGTGCAGGCGCGCGCAGGGCTCGTCGGGATGGTCGAGGAGCAGGGGCAGCGCAACGGCAAGCGCCGGGCCAGGGCGGCGGTCGCGCTGGCGGACCCCTTCGCCGAGTCGCCCGGCGAGAGCGTGCTGCGGTGGGCGGCGGCCGCGGCGGGGCTGCCCGAGCCGGTGACCCAGCTGCGTTGGGTTGATGAGGACGGCCATGTGTACTACCTCGACCTGGGCTTCGTGGAGGAGGCGGTCGACCTGGAGTTCGACGGTTACGGCAAGCTGGTGACGGTGGAGGACCTGCGGGCGGAGAAGGCCCGTGAGATGGCCCTGCGGCGCGGCGGCTGGACGGTGGGGCGCACCGAGTGGAGGGAGCTGTTCGCCCCCGAGCGCCTGGTGCGGCGGATTGCGGACTTCTTCCCGCCCGCGGTGGTGGGGCGGGTCCGACGGCGTCGGGACCTGTGGCTGTGACCGCGCCCCGCCGCGCCCTCTTCTCGCTTACTACGCTCCTTTGTTCCTTACTGTACGAGGAAAAGGAGCGTAGTAAGGGACAAAGGAGCGTAGTAAGCGATCGGTGGGGGTCACGGGCCGAGCAGGGCGGCGGGAACGACGGCGATGCCGTGCCGGTCGCGGTAGGCGTGGCTGCCGGTGGTGACGACGACGGCATCGGCCAGGCGCTCTCCCAGCCGTTCACGCAGCCACAGCAGGTGGCGGGTGTCCCCGGGCCGTGGTGCGGCGGAGGCCTTGACCTCAATGGCGACGACGCGGCGGTCGGGGCCCTCGACAATGAGGTCGATCTCGTGCTCGCCTCCCTTGTCGCGCAGGTGGTGGACGGCGGCGTCGCACAGGGAGGCGTAGACCCGGACGCTCTGGGTGACCAGGGACTCGAAGAGGGGGCCTAGCATCCGGGTGCGCCTGGGGACCCCCTTCAGGGCTGTCTGGGCGGGCCTGCCGACACCGAGCAGGCCGGCGGCCCCGGTGCGCAGGAGGCGCGCCGCCAGGGCCGGGTCGCACAGCTGGTGCTTGTCACTCGTGGTGAGTCGTTTGAAGTCGTTCTCGGAGGGGCTCCAGCCGCGCACCGGCTCCAGGATCCACATCTCCTCCAGCAGGTCGCGGTACTGGCGCGTGGTGGAGGCCGCGGGCGTGGAGCCCTCTCGGCTGGTGGCGGCCGCGGCGATCGAGCCGTAGGCGGCCGTGGTCGCCACGCCGGCGGCATAGGCGCGCAACCAGTCCGCGAGGATCCGGGTGCGCCGCGCGCGCCCGTCGGCCAGGTCGTGGCGGACGGTCTGCTCCAGGTAGGCGTCGAGCTGTGCCTCGCGGGCGACAGGCGGAAGGTCGCGGATGCCCGGGAAGCCGGAGCGGAGGATCTCATCGACGTACCGGCCCAGGTCGATCGGAGTGCTCCCCTCGATGGCGCCCGTCCCGTCCCCCGCGATCAGGGCCGCCAGTGAGATGGTGGGTGCTTCCAGAGAGCGCTCGGCCAGGCTGAGCGGCCGCATGCGGATGTTGACGATGCGCCCGGCCCCCGTGTGCACGGGCGCCTGTGCCGGCGAGGCGGAGCCGGTGAGGATGAAGCGCCCCGGTGCGGGGTCGTCGTCGATGGCGCGCCGCACCCTGTCCCAGGTCTCCGGCAGCCGCTGCCACTCGTCGAGGACCACCGGGTAGTCGAGGGACGCGGTGAAGCGCCTCCCCAGGTGCGCGAGCTGGGCGCGCTCGTCCGGGTCGTCGACGGCGATGAGGGTCCGCGCGTGACGTGAGGCCGTCCAGGTCTTGCCGACGCCGCGGGCGCCCTCGATATTGACAGCCGGAAGCCCGTCGAGCAGCGTGGCGAGCCGGGTGTCGATGAGGCGGGAGTACGGCTGGCTCATGCGCCGCCCGGCTCCCGCCGCCCGCACCGCGTAACGTCCCCTCGGCGAGGGCCGCGCCTTTGATGCCGACGGCGCTGGCCCCACGGGACACTCACAATCGTCGGGATCAAACACTCACTTCCGTCGGCCATATGGACTCACTTTCGTCGCTCTTCATGGAAGAGACAGGTGACACGCAGATGGCGGTAGTGTAGCCTGCATCTCGATGTCCCGTGGTCTACACGGGCTCTCCGCCTGTGCGGATGTTGAGGAGTTCTCTTGGTTCGGCATGTTGACGAAGAGGACCGGGCCCCGAGTGATCGGGGGATCGAACGTTCTATTAGTAATTGAAGGAGTTTGTCCTGTGCTGCCGGAGTTCCCGCCGGTGTTCCGCGCCGCCACCGGGTACGAGCCCCGCGCCTACCAGGAGCGGCTCGCCGAACGCCTCGCCGCAGGCGATGTTCCGCCCATCCTCGACGTCCCGACCGGCATGGGCAAGACCCTGGCCGTGCTCCTCTCCTGGCTCCATGCGCTCGCGGCCGACGCCGACAGCGGTGGCGCCCGGCTGGTCACGCTGCGCCTGCACATCGTCGTCGACCGCAGAGTCGTCGTCGACGACGCTCACCGGAGCGCCTGCGACCTGGCGGACCTGGTCAACGGCGCCGTCGAGGGTCCGTTGGCGGAACTCGCCTCCATCCTGCGCGGCCGCTTCGGCCTCGGCCCGGACGAGCCGGTCCTTGAGGTGCGAAGGCTGCGGGGCGGCCTGACGCCCGACCTGACCGAGCACACCCGCAGCCCCGCCCGCCCCGCCGTCGTGGTCGGCACCCTGGACATGGTCTGCTCCCGTCTGCTCTTCCGCAGCTACCAGCTCTCCGCCGGGCGCCGCAGCATCGACGCGGCCCTGACCGGGCTCGACTCCTGGTGGGTGCTCGACGAGGCGCACCTGTCGGCGCAGGCGCGCACCACCCTGGAAACGCTTCAGACGTACGAGTCGGCGCTCGAGGACCGGTTCGGCGGCGCTGTTCCGGGGCTGCGGGTCATGGCCATGAGCGCTACCCCCGGCGGCGGGGCCGACGGCGCGCTCATCTGGGACGCGGACGAGGAGGAGCGGCGCGACCCGGCGCTGGCACGGCGTCGCCGGGCCCGAGACGCCGTACCCGTCACGCTGACCGAGACCGGGGGGAGCAGTGTCAAGGCCGTGACCGAGGCGGCTGCGGGAATCGTGCCGGAGCTCGGCAACGGGAACGGCCTGGTCGTCTTCTGCACCACGGTCGCCGACGCCAAGGCTGTCATGACCAGACTCAGCAGGCCGTGCAGGCGCAGCGGCGTCGCCCTGGAGCTGCTCACCGGCGGCATGCCGGAGCGCTTCACCCGGGCCGTCGTCGACCGGCTCGAGCCGTACCGCACCGGGAGCGAGAACCGGGCCCAGGCCGGGCCCGTCGTCGTCGTGGCCACCTCCACCCTCGAGGTGGGGGCCGACCTGGACTTTACCCACCTCATCACCCAGGCCTGCGGCGCGGACTCACTTACTCAGCGGCTCGGCCGCGTCAACCGCGTGGGTGCGCGCCAGGACGGTTCGGTGACGATCATCCGCGCGGCCAGCGGGTCCGATCCCATTCACGGGGACGCCGCCGACGCCGTCGCCCGGCTCATTGCGGACGCGCCCGTGCTCGGGGAGGCGGTGAGGCGTCTGCGCGAGGCGAGCGACCCCGCGGCGCTTCGCCGCCCCCAGCAGGTTCCGGTCGTCATCCCGCCGACCGTGCTGCGCGCCTACCTGCGCACGGCCGGCTCCAGGAACGACTCGCCGGTGGCGCCCTGGATCCGCGAGCTCGCCGACCCGCGGGCCGAGGTCACCGTCGTCGTCCGGAACCGTGTCGACCTTGTGGCCGAGGGGCCGCTCCTGGCCGATCTTGAGGACTTCCCACCCGACCTGCGGGCCGAGGGCTGGACGCTGCGGATGGCCGACACGCGCAGGGCGGTTCAGGCCGCCCTCAGGACGGCCCCGGTCATTGCGCTCGACCCGGTCCGCGAGGAGCCGCCCCGGGTGCTGACGGAAGCGCGCGAGGCGAAGGCCGTGAGTCCCGGCGCCGTCCTGGTCATCGACTCGCGCGCGGCCGAGGGTGTCCTCGGGATCGCCGGCGCCGGAAAGGACCTGTCCGACCGCCTGCTCCTGCCTGGGGCGGACCTCGAGGACCTGCGTGAGAAGGTGGAGGCCGAGGCCCTGTCCGGAGAGGGTGCCGGGGTGCCGCGCGTCATTCTCACCGACCTCGGCGGGGAGTCCGACGTCGAGGGGCGGACGCGTGCCGACACTCTGCGCGAGATCGTCGAGGAGGTCACCGCCCCCGAGGGCTGGGTACTGACCGCCGACATCCTGGGCGAGGACTCTGAGTACCCCTGGCTGCGTCTCTGCCTCGCCCGACCGGCGGGCCAGGAGCTGCTCCGCGCCGTCCCGCTGAAGGAGCACAGCCGTGACGTGAGCGAGCGCGCGAGGCGGTGGGCGCGCGCCATCGGCCTGCCCGAGGACGTGGTGGGCGACATCGCCATGGCGGGCGCCTATCACGATGCCGGCAAGGCCGAGCTCGGCGCCTTCCAGTCCGCCCTGCGGATGAAGGAGGAGGATGGCTGGCTCACCTTCGCGGAAGGGGACGAGGACGGCGCTGCATCGGTACCGCTGGCCAAGTCCGCGCTGCCCCGGCGCCTGTGGCGGCGCTCGACCGCGCTCGCCGGGGTCCCCCGGGGCTGGCGGCACGAGGCGGCCTCGGCGCGGGTGCTCGACGAGGCGGTCGCCGCCGGGACCCTGCGGCCCCACGACGTCGAGCTGGTGCGCCACCTCATCCTCACCCACCACGGCTTCTACCGCGGGCCGGGGCCCATCTGCCCGCAGGATGACGGTACGGGCGAGCCCTATCTGGATCCCGCCTGCCCCCGGTGGGCCGCGCAGATCGAGTCCTTCCACCGGCTCAACGAGCGCTACGGACCCTACGGGCTGGCCCTGGCCGAGGCGGTCCTGCGGCTCGCCGACTGGGAGGTCTCCCGGAAGGAGCAGGAGCACCATGAGTGAAGCGCACGCACCGACTGAGTATCGGCTCGCGGCCCTGTCTGGGCACCGGCCCGCCCACGTCCTGGCCTGCTGGGGACTGGCCTCTCTTCTCCCCGGGGCAACGCTCCGCTTCGAGGGCGACTGGGCGGTGCCGGTGCTCAACTGGGACGGCGATGCGGAGGCTTTGGCGCAGGTCGCCGCGGAGGCCCTGGTTGCCGGCACGTGGGACCTGGAGAGCCGGATGCCGCAAGAGCTCCAGGCGCTGAAGCCGAAGGAGTACCAGACGACGACGCCGAGCCGGACGGTCGCCAATGCGCTGTCTCGGGCGGCGTGGGAGGCCTGCAGGGAGCCGGCTGTGCTCGCCGGGTCCGGCATTGTCCAGACCTACGACCTGTCGGCGTCGTCGCAATCCGTCAAAGAGGCGGATATCCAGGTGCGCTCCGCGGCGCTCACGCTGCTCAGCGGGACGAGCTATACGGCCAAGTCAGTGCAGGACACCTGGTTCCTGCTCGGAGCGGGAACGCGTGAGGCCGCCCGGGATGCCGCCGCGGTCGAGATCGCCCGGTTGCTCGACGGGCGCCTGGCCGTGGCCGAGGCCAAGCCGGGGCTGCGATTTTCCGCCAGCCAGCCCACCCCGCGGCTCACGAGCGGCTCGGAGAAGTGCGACGTCCACCCGCTTATCGACCTGCTGGCCTTCCGCGGACAGCTCCTCCTCCAGCCCGCACAGCGGGCGATGTCGGGCTCGCGCAAGGTGTTCACCTGGGTGCTCAACCCCGTTCCCCTGACCGTTACCACGATCCTCGACCTTCATGAGTCGCCGCCGGACCACCTGCCCTGGTCGAGGTGGAGTTCAGCGATCCAGTCCACCGAGGGATCCGCCAAGATCACCTTCCTGGCTCCCGCGAAGGAAGAACCCGCCACTGCAGCTCGAGGAGGAACTCGTGCCTGACCAGACTGTCACCCTGCCTCTGGCCCGGGCCCTGCCGCACCTGGGCGGCCCCGACGGCATCCATCGTCTTGCCATGTCCTTCCTCCCGGACCTGGCGGGCGCCTCCCGGGCCGCCCGCGCGGACCTCGGCGTCCTCTACCGCCTGGCACTGCCCACCGACGTCGGCGGGCGCAGTGGGCATGCTGTGATCCTGTTTCGCGCTCCCTTCGATATCGACGGCGCCGAGCACATCGAGGCACCGGACACCTTCGCCGTCGGACAGCGCTTCACCGTGCGGGTCGTGGCCGAGAAGCGCCACCAGGACCCCAAGGGCCGTAGTCACTCCCGTCCCGTCTTCGACGAGGAGGCCGAGGCCTGGGCCCGGGGCCTGCTGGCCCGTCGCGGCATCGAGGCCGACGCCGTCGTCGCCTCCGAGCGGTGGAGGGTGGGATCGCCCGCCGAGCGGCCCCGTTCGCGGCGCACTCGACGCACCGAGGCCGGCCGGAGGGCCGATCCGCCCAGGGGACGGTCCTTCACGGTGCGGGACCTCACCGCCACCATCACCGGTCTTGCCGAGGGCTGCGACGCCTACACCCGTGGGATCGGGCGCGGGAAGGCCTTCGGCTACGGCATGCCGATCGTCCTGTGAGCCTGCCCGCCTGCTCGATCTTCCTCTGCTCACCGCACCATTTCGGACCTCGTCGAAGGAGCCCATTCATGACCACCGCATCAGAGCTTCACAGCCAGCTCGTCGATCTCGCCTCCGATCCCGCGGTCGCGGGCCTGTCCCTCACCGGCCGGTACGAGTCCCTCACCGGGCCGACCGTCACCCCGCCGGCCGGGACGATCCGGCAGGACGGGAGGGTCGTCGGCATCTTCACCACCGCCGATGGCGAGCCGGCCGCCACCATCGACTCCTGGGGATCGGTGGCCTCGCGCTGCGAGGCGCTCCTGGCGGGACGGTTTCGCGGTCAGGCCCTCGCCGACTACCTGAACTTCCCGCTCGTGACCTTCGTCGACGAGAGGGGCCGGCTGCTCACCACCTCGGTCGAGCTCTCCCACCGGCAGGCCGATACGACCTGGCGGCTGGCGCGCGACGAGCTGCGGAAGGCCGGCGTCGATTTTGACGGGATCCAGCAGGCCACGCGTGAGAAGCCCGATGCCCTCCTGACCGGCTTCCCGACGGCAATCCCCTTCGGCTGGTGGCACTCGCAGACCAAGCGCTCCCAGAAGGCAGCCGACAAGGCCAACAAGAAGTCTTCCTCCGACGGGAAGGGAAACGAGATTGAGAAAGGGCGCGACGAGTACCTCGGCTACTACGTCATGAATCCCGCGGACTCTCGTTCTGCGCGCCTGTTCACCGCCGAGTTCATTGCAACGGGTGTTGAGGAGCGGCGCCGCATGGCCGGTAAGGTTGACGCCCTTTTTGCTGCCGTCGATGCCGAGACGAAGATCGGGGGGAACAAGCTTTCGACCGTGGGGCTGGGTTCCCTTCCGCCGACCGACCTGACCGGGAAGAAGAAAGACCGACCGACGCCGTCGGACCTGACGTACCGCACCATTGAGAGTCACGCCTTCTTCTCCTTCACGGGACTGCGGACCTTTAGATTCAAGCAGCCGGAGCCGGCGCGCTCGCTCACGGTGGCCCTCACCCTCCTGCTCTATCTTCTGCACCATCAGAACCTCTCGCTGCGGGCCGGCGCGGAGCTGCGTCTGCTTGAGCCCGGGCTGGAGGCGCGGGTGGAGCGTCATGGCGCTGCTCCGGAGCCTCTGGGGCTGCCCGACGTCGACGAGCTGGCTGCCCTGGTACGTGAGCTCGGTGCCGAGGCCGGGTGGAAGAAGCCGGAAACGGCCCACATTATGGATGACTCCGCTCTGGGCAAGATCATTATCGCCATTGACGGCAGTACCGAGTCATGACGGCCTTTACTGTGACGGCGCGCTTCCCGGCCGGGGAGTTCAACGCCCACGACCGCGACGGGGGACCGGAGTGGCCCCCCGCCCCGGCTCGTCTGGCCGCTGCGTTTCTGGCGGCGGCACACGAAAGCGGGAACGGGGTGGGCGCTGCGGAGAGTCTTTTCTTCTTGTCGCCCCCCAGGATCTCGGCGCCTCGCGCCGGAGTGCGCCGGGTCGGTTACGGACGCTGGGTGCCTGTCAATAATGAGGTCAAGCTCGATAAGCGAGGGAGGATGGCCGGTATTATCGATGTTAACTCTCGTTTTGCGAGCAAGGACCTCAAGAATCCCGAGTGCGGCACCCTGATCGGGGCGGGGCCCGACGACGTCGTGCGGTGGGTCTTCGATGACGCGCAGGACGTGGATGTGGAGGGGTTGCAGCGGGTCGCTCGGAGGGTGGCTTACCTGGGCCGGCCGACGTCGCCGGTGATCCTCGACGTGGTGGAGGGCGTCCAGGAGCCGCCGGAGGCTCACGACCGGTGGATTCCCGATGAGAACGGGGAGTGCGCCTTGAGGGTGGCGACCCCGGAGCTGCTGCGCGCCCTTGACGAGCGCGAGGAGCAGCGCAGGCGCAGCCGCGTGACCGGCACCCACCCGCCTCTCGACGTGCGCCCCACTGCGAGGTACCGGCAGGCTGGTGCCGGTGCGCGGGTGATGGCCTCGGCGCCGTGGGGTGTGCTCGCCGACGCGGTCCTGTATCGCTTTCCCGGGGGACGGTCGGGCGGAGTCACCGTGGGCGCGGCTGACGCGGCGACCATTGTCGATCAGCTGCGGGGGCAGGTGCCGGCTTTGGAGTGGGTGCTGCCGCTCTTCGGGGAGGTCGGACGACGAAGGGTGCCCGTGCTGCGCGGGTTCGTGCTGCGGGCGGGTGGAGTACCGGGTGGGATCACTCTGGCCGTGCGCAGTGGTGTTGTGAAGGTGCGGCCCTCAGAGCTGCGCGAGTTGGCCTCGCTGCCGAGGGTGGTGCGCGCTGCGACCGCGCCGTCGTCGGCATGGACCTCGATCGCGCCCGTCGAGATGGAGTCGGAGGTTGCGGTCGAGCGGGTACGAGCGCTTGCGGACCGGCTGGGTGTGCGCCTGGTATGGGTGGGGCGTCATGCGCAGGCGCGAGCATCGGTCGGGCCTGATGCGTGCGAGCCGGGCGGCGCCGCTCACCTCACGGTCATCTTCGATGAGGCTGTTGCCGGCCCAGTGGTCTTGGACGGCGTGTGTCTCGTTCCGGAGGAAGCCAGCGGGTTGGCAGTGAATGAGAAGCGAGGTGCGCGAGAGTAAGATCCCGCTGTATTGTGCGGTTTCGCAAGGGGTTTGCCCCGCGCAGGCGGGGGTAGAGGGGGGCCCAGAAGGCCGCCAGGGCCCCGAAGGGCGTTTGCCCCGCGCAGGCGGGGGTAGAGGGGATACTACGGCAACGAACGCAGCAGGCTGCTGGTTTGCCCCGCGCAGGCGGGGGTAGAGGCGCCGTGCTGAGAGCGTCCTGAAGCGCTTGCGAGTTTGCCCCGCGCAGGCGGGGGTAGAGGGCGCTGAGCGACTGAAGATCCGCACAGTGCTCGGTTTGCCCCGCGCAGGCGGGGGTAGAGGCCGCCATCACCACCGGTACAGTACTCGATATGGGTTTGCCCCGCGCAGGCGGGGGTAGAGGGCGGTACGGGTCGGACAACAAGACCTTCACGTCGTTTGCCCCGCGCAGGCGGGGGTAGAGGGAGCGCGTCGAAGAATGAGTCGTCGTCGTCGCAGTTTGCCCCGCGCAGGCGGGGGTAGAGGGCCCTCAGGGGCTAAGGACTGGATCGGCACCTCGTTTGCCCCGCGCAGGCGGGGGTAGAGGGCGGGGCGCGTACGCGGCCCCCAGGGCCCCGCAGTTTGCCCCGCGCAGGCGGGGGTAGAGGGCGATCTCATTATAAAAATAATGATCGATGATGGTTTGCCCCGCGCAGGCGGGGGTAGAGGGACCGAGGCCGAGTGCAAGCGCCGGCTGCGCGCGTTTGCCCCGCGCAGGCGGGGGTAGAGGCGCCTCCAACAGAACAGGGACCTCATCATCCTCGTTTGCCCCGCGCAGGCGGGGGTAGAGGCACGACGGCCCGCAAGACTCGCGGCCTGATCGAGTTTGCCCCGCGCAGGCGGGGGTAGAGGGACCGAGGAGACCAAGGCCGGCGGCGAGAAGGTGTTTGCCCCGCGCAGGCGGGGGTAGAGGCCTGAGTGGACGCCGCGTTACCACCCTTCTCCAGTTTGCCCCGCGCAGGCGGGGGTAGAGGCTGAGATCCTGATCGACGACCTGAACTGTTCGAGTTTGCCCCGCGCACGCGGGGGTAGAGGCATGGAGCAGTCAGGACGACGCGTGGACGGTCGGTTTGCCCCGCGCACGCGGGGGTAGAGGCAAGGCGGCCACCACGCACACGGCGGCCGACCTGTTTGCCCCGCGCACGCGGGGGTAGAGGCGCCGCCAGGACCATCATGATGGTCCCGAGCACGTTCGCCCCGTGTGCACGGGGGTAGAGGCTCGGCCTTGATGACGTCGGAGGCGTCCTCCAGGTTTGCCCCGCGCACGCCGGGGGTGTGAGGGCTCTCGTGGTCTCCGGTCGGGAGCGACAGAGTGTTGCGGTTGCGGTGGGGGCATGGCTGTGACCGCGGCCGCCGCGCCCCTCGTTCGCTTACTACGCTCCTTTGTTCCTTACTGTACGAGGAAAAGGAGCGTAGTAAGGGACAAAGGAGCGTAGTAAGCGATCGGTGGGGGTCACGGGCCGAGGAGGCCGAGAGCGCCAGGCGCCGCCACTGACATCTCACGCCATGCTGTGAGCGTCCTGCGCAGCCAGGGCCTCGCCGTCCGGGACATCGCGACTCCGGGCGAACGTCCGGCGACCCCGCCCGACCCGCCGGACGCGGCCTGCCCCGTGAGACGGCGCGGGTGCCCGCCCCGCGCGCGGGTTATCGTGAGACATGCGCGTGTACAACTTCTCAGCCGGTCCCGCCCAGCTCCCCCTGCCCGTCCTCGAACGGGCCGCCTCCGAGCTCACGGACTGGCGGGGCTCCGGCATGAGCGTGCTCGAGGTCTCTCACCGCGGCAAGGACTTCGTCGAGTGCGCCGCCGACGCCGAGGCCGCCCTGCGCTCCGTCGCCGGCATCCCGGAGGGCTATCGCGTCCTCTTCCTGGCCGGCGGCGCCACCGGCCAGTTCTCCGCCGTCCCCGCCAACCTCACCGCCCCTGGCGACACCGCCGCCTTCCTGAACACCGGCCAGTGGTCCGCCAAGGCCATCAAGGAGGCCGCCCGCCAGGGCGTCGTCGTCGACACCCTCGCCGACGAGGCCGCCTCCTCCTACACCACCACCCCCGAGCCCGGCTCTTTCACCGTGCCCGACGGCGCCCGCTACCTCCACTACACCCCCAACGAGACCATCGGCGGCGTCGAGTTCCCCTACATCCCCGACGTCGGCGACGTCCCGCTGGTCGCGGACTTCTCCTCCGCCTACCTCTCGCGCCCCCTCGACGTCTCCCGCTACGGCGTCATCTACGGCGGCGCCCAGAAGAACCTGGGGCCGGCGGGCCTCGCCGTCGTCATCGTCCGCGAGGACCTGCTGGGGCGCGCCCGCCCGGACGTGCCCGCCATCTGGGACTGGACCGTCATGGCCGCCAAGGACTCCATGCTCAACACGCCCCCCACATTCTCCATCTACCTGCTGGGCCTCATCCTCCACTGGATCGAGGACACCGGCGGCCTGACCGCCATGGGCGAGCGCAACCGGGCCAAGGCAGCCCGCCTGTACGAGGCCATCGACGCCTCCGACTTCTACACCAACCCGGTCGAGCCCCGCTCCCGCTCCTGGATGAACATCCCCTTCACCCTGGCCGACCCGGCCCTCGACGCCGACTTCCTCGCCGGCGCCGCCGCCGCGGGCCTGACCAATCTCAAGGGCCACCGCAGCGTCGGCGGCATGCGCGCCTCCATCTACAACGCCATGCCCGCCGAGGGCGTGACCGCCCTCATCGACTACATGGTCGACTTCGAGCGCGCCCGCGCCTGAGCCGCCCGACCCGAGCCCGCAATCCCGCACCGCACCTCAGCGAAGGACCTCATGACCACTCACAAGCAGTTCCGCGTCCAGACCCTCAACGCCATCTCCGGCGCGGGACTCTCCCGCTTTCCCGACGACCTCTACGACGTCGGCGGCTCCCTGGCCGACCCCGACGCGCTCCTCGTGCGCTCGGCCAAGCTCCACGACACCCCGATCCCCGAGTCCGTCCTGGCCATCGCCCGTGCCGGCGCCGGCACCAACAACATCCCGGTCGCCGCCATGACCGAGCGGGGCGTCCCGGTGTTCAACACGCCCGGCGCCAACGCCAACGCCGTCAAGGAGCTGGTCCTGGCGGGGCTGTTCATCGCCTCGCGCAACCTCATCCCCGCGGCCCGCTTCGCCCACACCCTTCAGGGCGACGACGCCGCCATCACCGCCGCCGTCGAGGCCGGCAAGAAGCAGTTCGTCGGCTTCGAGCTGCCCGGCCGCACCCTGGGCGTGGTCGGACTGGGTGCCATCGGCGTCCAGGTCTCCAACGCCGCCCTCGGCCTGGGGCTCAACGTCGTCGGCTTCGACCCGGGCATCAGCGTGGAGCACGCCTGGCACCTGAGCGCGGAGGTCGAGCGCGCCGAGTCCATCGAGGAGGTCTTCCGGCGGGCGGACATCCTGACCGTCCACGTCCCGCTCATCGACGCGACCCGCGGGCTGGTGTCCACCCAGCGCATCGCCCTCATGAAGGAGACCGCGGTGCTGCTCAACTTCGCGCGCGCCGAGATCGTCGACACCGACGCCGTCGTGGCCGCCCTGGACGAGGGGACCCTGGGTGGCTACGTGTGCGACTTCCCCTCCACGCTGGTCCACAAGCACCCCAGGTGCATCTCGCTGCCGCACCTGGGCGCCTCCACCAAGGAGGCCGAGCGCAACTGCGCCATGATGGCCGTCGACGCGCTGCGCGGCTTCCTCGAGGACGGCCAGGTCCACAACTCGGTCAACTTCCCCGAGGCCGTCATGGCGCGCCAGGAGGGCACGCACCGGCTCGTCATCGTCAACCGCAATGTGCCCAACATGGTCGGCCAGGTCTCCACGATCGTGGCCCGCCGCGGGCAGAACATCGCCAACCTGCTCAACAAGTCGCGCGGCGAGCTGGCGGTCACGCTCGTCGACGTCGAGGGCGGGATCAGCGCCGAGGTCCTCGATGAGCTCCGGGCGATCGACGGCGTCATGTCCGCCCGCGGCATCTGAGGCGCGCCGGGAGGTCCGGCGGGCGCCGCCGCCCGCACGACGACGGCGCGGGGCAGGGTGCCTTTGACCCCGCCCCGCGCCGTCGTGCTCGAAGCCGTTCAGGCGGACGCCGCCGCCTCGGCCGGCTGCGCGGCCTCGCGCGCCTCCCGGCGTGCGGGCAGGGTGACGCGTCTGAGCCTGGCCACCCAGTTGAGCGTAATGCCCAGGGCGAGCCAGGCCAGCAGCACCAGCCAGCCCGTCATCGAGGGAGCCTGCGGGAAGTAAGAGACGTTGCGCAGCAGGTCGAGCGCCGCTCCCGGGGGCAGGAGCCGGCCCACCGCTCCCCACGGGGAGGGCAGGAAGTAGGCGGACACCGTCGCCCCGGACAGCGGGTTGCCCACCAGCAGCATGGTCACGGAGACCACCGCCATGCCGACGTTGCCGAAGCCGTTCTTCGCGCCGATCACCGTGGAGGACAGTGCGGCGACCTCCAGGCCGATAATGAGTGCGTTCATCCAGTAGCTGCCCTGCATGACGTCGAACCATCCCTGCAGGATGCCGGTGACGACCAGGCCGCCCACCACGGAGTAGACCAGGGCCGAGTAGAGCTGGCGGCGCAGCCCGGTGATGACGGTGGACAGTACGACCGCCCCGCTGATGCCGCCCATGATGAGCGGCAGCGCGGCCAGCGCGAGTCCCGTGCCCGTGGAGTCGCCGCCGGCCAGCGGGGCGATGTCGGTGACCGTGACGGTGACGGTGGGGATGGTGAAGCCGTCACCCGACGTCGACAGCTGGGTTTCGGCCTGCTTCCCGGACTGCGCCTGGGCCGCCTGCCGGCTCTGGATCTCGGCCAGCCTCGCCGCGGCGTCGGCGTCCCCCTGGGCCGCTGCGGTCTGGAGCCTCTGGGCCTCCACCAGGGGGCCCACCTTCTTCTCGACGCCCGCGATCACCTGGGCGTTGGCACTGTCCTCCATCTGGGAGGCCATGCTCTTCATGAGGCTCGTGATCTGGGTGCCGCCCCCGGAGGCGATGAGGACCTCCGGAGCCTGACCGGGCTCCTCCGGCAGCACGACGGCGCCGACGGCGTCGCGGGTCTCGATGTGCTCGACGGCCTGGTCCCGAGTCTCCGCGCTGCGCAGGTTGAGCGCGTCGGTGTTCCCGGAGGCGGCCTGCGCGCTGTCCATCTGCTCGCTGACCTGGTCGATCTGCTCCTGCGTGCCGACGACGTCGATGGGCAGGTGGCGCGGCCTGGCCTTGAGGGTGGGCCAGGAGAAGGCCAGCAGCACGGTGGCGATCACGAGTGACATGGCGACGGCGATGGCGAGGGCCCGGATGGCAGGGGTGCGGCCGCTCGCGGGCGCGGTGGCCCCGGAGCCGGTGTCTGTGTCGTTGGTGGACATGACGTCCTCCTCGAAATCAAAAACGTATGTTCGTTCTCTATCGTGCGCAGCCGGGTTCCCCTCGTCAAACAGAATGACTGTTCTTGTTGTCATAGCCGCGAGCTCGGGCCCCGTGCGCCTGTCGGGTGCCTGCACGGCTTACCCTTGGAGTGCGTCCGAGCGTGCGGGCTCCGCCGTTGGGGCGTCGTCGAGAAGTAGAGGGACCATGCCGAAAGTCAGCCAGGAGCACCGTGATGCCCGCCGTGCGCAGATCCTTCAGGCCGCCGCGGCGTGCTTCGAGCGCAAGGGCTACCAGCGCACGACCATGGCGGACATCATCAAGGAGTCCGGCCTGTCGGCCGGGGCCATCTACGTGTACTTCGCGGGCAAGCAGGACATTGTGCGCGCCGTGGCGCAGGAGTCCGTCACTGCTCGTGTGGAGGCGATCACCGCCCAGGCCGGCGACGGGGCCCTCAGCCCGGGCGACCTGGTGGCCGCCGCGGTGGCGTCGGGCGCCGCCGCCGCGCCCTCCTTCGCACCCGAGCTGTGGAGCCTGGCGAGGCGGGACGACAAGGTGCGCGAGCTCCTCGTGGGTTTTCTCAACGATGCGCGCGGCGTGGCGGAGACCACCGTGCGCGCCTGGGCGGAGCAGCACCCGGAGACCTGCGCTGCCAGTGGGCTCAGCCCCGAGGCCTGGGCGCGCGGTGTCGCGCCCGCCATCCTCGGGCTGCTGGCGGGTCAGTCGCTGATGTCCCTGGTCTCCGCGGACAGGACTGGCGACGACGCCTACGCCGAGGCCATCCGCCTTCTTCTGGAGTAGCCGGCGGCGGGCCGCGGACGCCGCCCCGCACACCCCTCGAGATAGACATTTTCGGATGAGGTAGACGGTGACACCGCCGATCTCGTACGAAAATGTCTATCTCGACGCAGGGGGCGCGCTGCCGGGCGCGCAGGAGTCGCGTGCCGGGCATCACCTCACGGGGGCGGCGGCCAGGGAGTCCCCGAAGTACCGGTTGCGCACGTCGAGGGCGGCGCGTCGCACGGCCCCGCGGACGACGGCGTCGCGCCCGAGCGTCGAGACCCTGACGGCGGGCATATGAAGCACGAGACGCTTCAGGGGGCGCATGAAGTGCTCCAGCCACAGGTCCGCGTGCAGCGACATCTCGCCTCCCAGCACGAGGACGGCGGGATCCACGGCGAGCACGAGCGCCGCGGCCCCGGTGGCCAGGTCCCGGGCGTAGACGCGCATGCAGGCCACCGCCTCGGCGTCCCCGTCGCGCGCGGCCTGCACGACCCAGGCGATGCGCTCTCGCTCGTCCTCCAGCTCCGGCAGGCCCGGGTGCGCGGTCAGGTCCCGGATGGCGCGCTCCCACCGCAGGATCTTGAGCCCTCCGATCTCCCCCGCTGCTCCTGCCGACCCCTCGATCACCCTGCCCTGGCTCATGATTGCCGCGCCGGTGCGCCGGCCGGTGAGGATGTGGACGACGTCGGAGAACCCGACCGCCTGACCGTGCTGCACCTCGGCCAGCAGCGCGAGCCTGCAGCTGTTGCCGACCCGCACCGGGCACGTGAAGCTTGCCCTCAGGCGCGTGACCAGGTCGACCTCGTGCCACTGGGGCAGCGGCGTGTAGAAGGGCGTGCGCCCTGAGTCGTCGACCGCCCCGGCGACGGCGACGGTCAGGGCGTGCACGCCGTCGGCCCGCACCCGCGCCTGCGCGAGCGCCTCGGCGATGAGGCGGTCCAGGACCTCGAGCCGGGCCGACGACTCCAGGTCGGCCTCCACGTCCTGGGAGCGCTGGGCCAGCGCCGTCCCCGCCAGGTCCGCGAGCAGGACCTCGACGCGGTGCACGTCGACGTCCGCGCCCAGGACGACGGCGCCCTGGGCGCGGAACCGGTATCGACGGGCGGGGCGCCCGCCGGTCGTGCCCGTGACCGCCTCGAGGGTGGTGATCCAGCCCAGCTCGTGGAGGTTGGCCAGGGCGGCGTTGACACTGGTGCGGGACAGGCCGCAGTGCTCGGCGATCTCGGTGGCAGTGGCCTCCCCGTCATCAATGAGCCAGTGGAGGATGCGCAGAGAGTTGATCTCCCGGATTCGCTCGGGGCCAACTCCCATCCTGCCTGTCACCGTGTCCTCCGTCCGTGGGCGCTAGGGCCACGGTAGCGGGTTTCCACAGAGACGTGCGCTAAGAGGATACTGCATGTTTACTCGTTTCGTCAAGAGCATTGACAAACTTTTGTCGGGATGCGACTTTATCCACGGTGGGTCGAATTGACGCACTCACGGCTCCGGCAGCGCGGTCGGGGCGTCGGGCGGAGAGGGGCGGCAGTGATCGTGACGGCGTCGACGACGGCCTCCGCGGGCGGGTTCACGTTCCGGGCCCTGGACGAGGAGGAGGCGCGCGAGTATCTCGCCGTCCAGCGCCGGGCCCCCGGCCGCTCCCGGTGCGGCCCGGCCGCCCGGGCGTCCCCGGGCGGCGGCCC
>ERZ772945.750-NODE-750-length-25093-cov-11.597692_pt1 | contig 25093 bp, 24 predicted proteins | sample MGYA00511681_ERZ772945 | MGnify/ENA primary metagenome ERZ772945 (study PRJEB29015, sample SAMEA2737943) | human oral metagenome | biome: human oral; feature: human-associated habitat; material: dental | place: China | collected 2143 ...
GTAAAATGACACTCAACAAAGACAGTAAAATATACATTGCGGGGCACAAAGGGCTTGTGGGTTTGGCTATTTGGCGCAATTAGTTAATGCTAATTTCTTTATTAGTCTATAGTTGAGTTTTGCAGAGAATATTGTCGAGGTTGAGTAATATCATGTAGACTTTAGGTTATTGGTATTTTAGTTACTATTATTTTGCGTCACCACTCATTCTTGGGTGACGCAAAATTGTATATAAAGTGAGGCGTATAACTCAAAGGCTATTTAGAAAATGAGTTATACGCCTATATTGTATAAGTCTGAAATCAATGCAGAGAATTAGTATTCTTCGTCATCACTCATTTCAGATGCTTCTAAATCGAGTGATTCTGGATCTTCATCGTATGTTGTGCGATAGCTTTCCTCGGTCAGTTTATCTTCGTCGAAAGCATCATCTTCGTCTTCTGGATCATTATAATGGTCGTCAACAACTACATCCTCTTCCTCATCTTCAGGTGACACGGGAGATTCTTCGGGCAATTGTTCTGTAGATTCATATTTCATCTTTGCATGATACAATTCTGGTCTTTCCTTAGCAAAGATAGCTTCAACCCACGTTCCTTTCTCAATTTCGAGAACCTCATATCCATCGTTAATTTTCTTTTCATACATGCCACCTGGCTTGTGAAGACGATCCTTAGGGAGGGTCGTTGTGCTGATGTCAAAGCCACGTTCGATGATATCTTGAATACTTTGAGGAAGGCTATCCCAACCTCCTCCGAAGTTACGTTCTATAACTTCAAGCAGCTTTGACGCTGAAATGTGGTGAATGTTTTCATAAGTGAGGTCAGTGACACGTAGGATAGGGCGCTTCTTGATAGCCCATTTCACTTTCGTGTTGTCGTCAATCTTAACAAAGCCAACCTTGAAGCCACGTTCCTCATATTTAGCAATGACTTCCGGTCTATCAACTTTTACTTCTTCGATTTCAAAAGCACTGCGGATGATATCAACATAATGACGTGCATTGTCTTTGAGGTCTGCTTCTTTTTCAGCAGCTTCCCACATTCTAAAAACGTCATTCTCCTGAATATCCCAAACATTACTTTTGTTTAGGGTCTTTAGTGTTAGAACTTTTTGTTGTCTCATATATACCTTGTTTCTTTGTTGCAAAAGTATATACTTTGCCTCATATTCACAAACTTTTAGCGTATATTTTTTTGCCATATCATGTGAAATAATTATTTTTGCAACAACTATGAGTGAACCTTTAGCAGAAAGAATGCGCCCACATTCGCTCGATGAATATGTTGGTCAGCAGCATTTAGTTGCACGAGGTGCCGTTTTGCGCCAAATGATTGATGCAGGACGCATTTCTTCTTTTATATTATGGGGACCGCCAGGAGTTGGAAAGACCACTTTAGCTCAGATTATTGCACATAAGTTGGAAACACCATTCTATACGCTTAGTGCTGTGACAAGCGGAGTAAAAGACGTTCGTGATGTCATCGAAAAAGCAAAGAACAATAGGTTTTTCAATTCAGCTTCACCAATTCTCTTCATTGACGAGATTCATCGTTTCAGCAAGTCTCAACAAGATTCTTTGTTGGGAGCCGTTGAGCGTGGTGTTGTAACATTGATTGGGGCGACAACAGAAAATCCATCTTTTGAAGTGATTCGCCCTTTGCTTTCACGTTGTCAACTTTATGTTTTAAAGCCTCTTGACAAAGAAGACTTGTTGCAATTGGTCAAGCGGGCTATTACAACCGACGTTGAATTGAAGAAAAAACACATCACACTTCAAGAGAGTGGGGCACTACTTCGGTTTAGTGGCGGTGATGCACGGAAGTTATTAAATATCCTCAATCTTGTTGTTGAAGCTACAGGTGATAAGGTTGTGATTACAGACGAACTTGTTGAAAGCATATTACAATCGAATCCTTTGGCCTATGATAAGGATGGAGAAATGCACTATGATATTATCTCGGCTTTCATCAAGAGTATCCGGGGGAGTGATCCCGATGCAGCTTTGTATTGGTTGGCTCGAATGATTGAAGGCGGAGAAGATCCGCAGTTCATAGCGCGACGATTGGTAATCAGTGCATCTGAAGATATTGGCTTAGCCAATCCCAATGCGTTGTTGATGGCAAATGCAGCCTTCGATGCCGTGATGAAGATTGGTTGGCCCGAAGGAAGAATCCCTTTGGCTGAGGCTACGGTTTATTTAGCCACAAGTCCAAAGAGCAGTTCCTCTTATAATGCGATTAATGAGGCGCTGGCCAAAGTGCGTGAGACTGGTAATCTCCCTGTGCCTCTTCACATCCGAAATGCACCCACCAAACTCATGGCCGAGCTTGGTTATCACGATGGATATAAGAATCCCCATCATTATCCAACGCATTTCGTCGAACAAACTTACCTGCCCGAAGAGTTGAAGCATACTCGCTTTTGGCATGGACAACATAGTGCAACTGAAGAAAAGCTGAATAAGCAGATGGAAAACTGCTGGGGAGATAGGTTCAAAGATTAAGAACAAAATTATTAAAGACATGAAGATAGTTGAATTAGATGGTTACGCTGCTAATCCCGGCGATTTATCTTGGGAAACAATACAGGCTCTTGGCGAGTTCAAACTCTATGATCGCACAGCACCGAAAGACATTGTCAATCGCGCTAAAGATGCTGAGATTATACTTGTAAATAAGGTAAATATCACGAAAGAGCTTATTGAGCAGCTGCCAAAGCTAAAATATATTGGTGTGTTGGCCACCGGATATAATGTTGTTGACATCGTTGCAGCCAAAGCGCATGGCATTTTTGTAACAAATATCCCTGCCTATAGCACAGAAAGTGTTGCGCAAATGACTTTTGCACACATCCTGAACCTAACCAATCGTGTGGAGCATTATGCGCAACTCAATCGTGGGGGAAAATGGAGTCGTAATCCTGATTTCTGTTACTGGGATACTCCTTTACGTGAAATAAGTGGTAAAACTTTGGGCATCGTAGGCTTAGGAAACATTGGATGCAAGGTTGCTAAGATTGCACGCGATTTCGGCATGGATGTCTTTGCTTTCACCAGCAAAAATTCGGCTGATTTACCCGAAGGAATCCAGAAAACCACGCTCGATGGTCTGTTTGCCGTGAGCGATATCCTCTCTTTGCATTGCCCTTTGACAGCCGACACCTTTGAGATGATAAACAAAGCAACGCTGAACAAGATGAAAAAGGGTGCTTTGTTGGTAAATACTGGGCGCGGACAACTTATTAATGAAGCTGATGTCGCTGAGGCTTTGGAGAATGGACAGTTAGGCGGATATGGTGCCGATGTGATGTGTGCAGAACCACCTTCTGAAGATAATCCTCTCTTTGCGCAACCCAATGCGTTTATCACGCCACACATTGCTTGGGCTACGAAAGAGGCGCGTGCAAGATTGTTGGCTATTTGTGCCGACAATATCAAAGCTTTCACCGAAGGTCATCCACAAAACGTTGTCAATCCTTAAACGCTAACTATGATTGCCCCTAATCCACAAGTAGCCCACACAGTGCTTCTCATCATCGAGTTTATTGGTACGTTTGCCTTCGCCATCTCGGGCATTCGTATGGCGGCAGCGAAGCATTTTGACTGGTTCGGTGGCTTTGTGTGTGGCTTTGCGGTCGCTATCGGCGGCGGAACCATTCGTGACGTGATGTTGGGAGTAACTCCCTTTTGGATGACTTCGAGCATCTATTTCACCTGCACAATCATCGCCTTGCTCGTTGGAATCCTTTTTTCCAAGAAACTCAGTCGCATGGAGAATGCATGGCTCATCACCGACACTTTGGGCCTTGCTATGTTCACCATCGCCGGATTACAAAAGACATTGCAATATGGTCACCCGTTCTGGGTCGCTATCGTCATGGGATGCATCACTGGAGTTGCGGGTGGAGTCATTCGAGATGTGCTTTTAAATCAAGAACCCATCATTTTTCAGAAAGACATTTATGCCATGGCAAGTGTTGCCGGAGGTCTAATCTATTGGTTGTTGGCTGCCCTCGGTATAAACATTGGTATAACCTCAATAGTAACGTTTTTCGTGATTTGCCTCGTCAGATATGTGGCTGTAAGATATCATATCTCTCTGCCTTTGCTTAGGGGAGAGAACGATGAGTAGAAATTAAAAACTATGAATGAATCCACCATGACGAATGTTCTCACCACGCAACGCCGTAAATATTATGTCGGCGTTTCCATAAATGAATCCACCATGACGAATGTTATAACCACGCAACGCCGTAGGTGTTGTTCTTTTGATAGCCCAGGGTTAGCGAGGAACGAGCCTACCCTGGGTAAGCAAGGAGATTCAACGCTGTAGGTGTTGAGCTTTTTCCGAGAAAACATGATTATAGCGAGGGGATTCATAGCGGATTAATCAAAAGAAGCGCAACACCGATGGCGTTGTGCTCCACTTAACATATTAACCCAGGGTAGCTCGCTATGCTCGCCAACCCTGGGCTATCAAAAGCGGAACCCCGATGGGGTTCGTCTATCCTCATGAAAAACGCTCTCTTTGAGTCCCCTCTCCCTTTTGAAAAGATGAAATTTAAAAAAGCGCAACACTGATGGCGTTGAAAAGGGCATATCAAATGATAATTTATCGTTTTCATTGTGAGAATATCAATGATAATACATTATAATAGATGTATTAACGCAAATCAATAGATTTGTCATTAATACGCAATGTTGTAGATATTATGCTAGCGTTTCCATGAATGAATCCATAATTGCGGAATGTTGCAACAACGCAACGCCGTAGGTTTTATGCCAATATTTTAATGAATGAATCCACCATGACGAATGTTCTCACCACGCAACTCGGTACGAGTTGTTCTTTTGATAGCCCAGGGTTGGCGAGGAACGAGCCTACCCTGGGTAAGCATTCGCAAGGAGATTCAACGCCGTAGGTGTTGAGCTTTTTTGAGAAAGCATGATTTCATTGAGAGGATTAATAGGATGCTATGCCAGTATTTCAATGAATATATCCACCATAATGAATGTTCTCACCACGCAACTCGGTACGAGTTGTTCTTTTGATAGCCCAGGGTTGGCGAGGAACGAGCCTACCCTGGGTAAGCATTCGCAAGGAGATTCAACGCCGTAGGTGTTGAGCTTTTTTGAGAAAGCATGATTTCATTGAGAGGATTAATAGGATGCTATGCCAGTATTTCAATGAATATATCCACCATAATGAATGTTCTCACCACGCAACTCGGTACGAGTTGTTCTTTTGATAGCCCAGGGTTGGCGAGGAACGAGCCTACCCTGGGTAAGCATTCGCAAGGAGATTCAACGCCATAGGTGTTGAGCTTTTTCCGAGAAAACATGATTATAGCGAGGGGATTCATGGCGGATTAATTAAAAAAAGCGCAACACCTATGGCGTTGTACCCCGCGCAACACATTAACCCAGGGTAGCTCGCTACGCTCGCCAACCCTGGGCTATCTAAAGCAGAACCCCGATGGGGTTCGTCTCCCTCGTGAAAAACGCTCTTTTTGCGCCGCTCTCCCTTTTGAAAGAGAAGAGATTAAGAAAGCGCAACACCGACAGCGTTGAAAAGGGCATATCAAATGATGATTTATCGTTTTCATTGTGAGAATATCAATGATAATGCATTATAATAGATGTATTAATGCAAACCAATAGATTTTTCATTAATACGCAATGTTGTAGATATTATGCCAGCGTTTCCATGAATGAATCCATAATTGCGAATGTTGCAACGGCGCAACGCCGTAGGTTTTATGCCAATATTTTAATGAATGAATCCACCATGCCGAATGTTATAACCACGCAACGTCATAGGTTTTATGCCAATATTTTAATGAATGAATCCATCATGACGAATGTTCTCACCACGCAACTCGGTACGAGTTGTTCTTTTGATAGCCCAGGGTTGGCGAGGAACGAGCCTACCCTGGGTAAGCATTCGCAAGGAGATTCAACGCCATAGGTGTTGAGCTTTTTCCGAGAAAATATGATTATAGCGAGGGGATTCATGGCGGATTATTTAAAAAAGCGCAACACCTACGGCGTTGTGCCCCACGCAACATATTAACCCAGGGTAGCTCGCTACGCTCGCCAACCCTGGGCTATCAAAAACAGAACCCCTATGGGGTTCCTCAATTCTACAAAAAGACTCTGCGCTCACTCTTCCTTTTGAAATGGCTATCAAAAGCGGAAGGCTATGGGGTTCGTCAATTCTGCAAACATCCTCTGCGCCTGCTCTTCCTTTTGAAATGGCTATCAAAAGCAGAACCCTATGGGGGTCGTCAATCCTGCAAACATCCTCTGCTTGCATCCCCCCTCTCCTTGGAGAGGGGTTGGGGGTGAGGCTTTAATGCTTCGGCTTTATTCCAAACTCGTTTTTTTCGGTTGGTTCAGCCTTTTTATCCGCATTTTCCACCAAACTTAGTGAACCATCCTTGCCCATGACCACCCAAATTGTGGCAGGCTTGCCGTCTGCGCCCTTTCGGTCTTTTATGGCGAGTTCATATTGGCGTTTCATGCCTGCGCCCTTGCCTTTACCCGTGTAGGTGAGCGCGCCTGCGTCATAGCCAGCCTTTTCTGCGAAGGCCGGAATGGCTGCTTTGAGCTTCGTTTCGCGTTCTTTCACTGCCGGCGACGGCTTTTTCTGCGCCGCACTCTGTTTATAGGCCGTTTTGAAGTGGTCTATTTCCTGATTGATTTGATTCACCAAACGCTCAATCGGCGGACGGTCTTCTTCGGTTGCTGCGAGCAGATAACTGGCCTCAATATAGTGGCACACGGCATTGAAAACAGCATCAGTTTGAGCGCGAACCTCAACCAGAGGGGGCAATTTTGCATCAACAACCTTCACTTGGCGTTCGTTGTAGACGGTTTGAAACTTTTCGTTCACGGCCTTTAACTCTGCGATGACAGGCGCAAGCCCCAAGGCATTCATCTCTGCTGTGAAACGCTCCAAATCTTTCAGCAACCCACGCACTTCGGCCGTTTCGGCATCAGCCGCCTTACTTTGAATGCCTGCGTAAACTCCGAGTGCCTTGTCGAGCTTTTGGGCAGCCTCTTTAACGGCTTGCACAGGCGATTTCAGTTGCACACGAACGATGCCAAAGAGGTTGGTCAGCAGCGTATCGCGCTGTCGGTTTCACCTCCTTGGGCAGGGGTAGGGGAGGCATTTTTTCTTCCAAGGGTTAGATTTTTCCTTGTCTCTCACCCTCCCTTATCCCATTAGGAACTCCCTCCCCTTTACTTCCCTTCGGTCAGTGGCCGTTGGTTCGGGGAGGGCTTTCTTAGAGGGCGACACCTATAAAGGGCCATCGCGAGGACTACTTAAACGACGGCTCAACCCTAAACCCGTTGTCGCTTCTGTTGCTGCCCACGTAGATGGTACTACTGTTGAAGTTCAGGCTGTACGCGTAGCCAGTGTTCCCTGGGTAAGCACTTGACGACCAATAGTAGCCATTGTTGCCAACATTGAACAGCTGACCAGAGTAGTAGTTACCCAAGGCGGGCAGCTAGAAGTAATTACCTGTGTCGGCTGCGGAAAGGAGAGTCTGAGATACAGACCAGTTGTTTCCGTTGCCATCTATTCTCCAATCTGTTCCGTCTACGGCTGTGTTTGGGTTGTATCCGCTTATATTTGCTTTCTTCTTAAACCACATGCCACCTTTATATAAGTGACCCATGGTTGTCCATAATTTGTCTGTCGTACCCCTACGAAGACCTGTTTTTGCCAAATTCCGATCATCGTACCCCTACGCCGAGTGATTTTCTGCGTTTTCTGCTCAGCGTAGGGGTACGAAAGTCGGATTTCGGCGTTTTCTGCGCATTTCAATCCTCGTTTTCGCCCCAAGGGTCATTGTCATACTCATCTTCCTCCTCGAAAAAGTAGCCGGGCTTGGCATCGCCCGAGCTCTCGGGCACAGATTGGGAGGTGATTACGAATTGGGCGAGATTGTCATTGGTCAGCAGCCGGATGATTTTCGTGTCAGGGGTGATATATTGCTGTTTCATTATCGTTCTGTTACTGTTTAATTAAACATTATCTTTTTGCCGTTCACGATGTAGATGCCTCGTGTGGGATGGGTTACGCGGCGGCCTTGCAGGTCGTAAATCACATCGTCTTTGGGGGCGGCGTCTGTGGTGGGGTGCACGCTGATGCCTGTGATGAGTTTCTGCTTGGCAGCTTCAAAGTCGAAGACGAACGCTTTGGCCGGGGCGAGGCCGTGCCCCGTGACGGGTAAGCGCAGACCTGCGCGGTGGGCTTTCACCTTGATTGATTCGCCTTTGCGCGTGCCTTGATGATAAAAGCCCTGACCTAAGCTGCCGCTGCTGAAGATGTAGTATCTGTAGCCTGTTCCGCTGAACTCGGTTTCGGTGGCACTGCCCACGAGCAGGTTGCCGGATACGTCGACCTCCGTGCCTGATACATGGGCGTGATAGCCGATGGTCTGGCCTTTCGCGTTGAGGTTTTCAAGTATGAAGGCGGTCTTCTTGGGGATGATGCTGCCTGCGGCGAATGCCTTGATGTCGGCGTCGGGATAGCTGCCTGCACCCTGTTTTGAGCCTTTGACGATGTAGGCGGTGCAGCCGGCGGGCACTTCGCAGTTCTCGTTTTCCAAGTAAAGGCTGGCATAGCCGTTGGCATTGAGGGTGATGCGCTCGAGGTAGGGGACGGGGGTGTTGTCCACTGCATTTATTTCCCAGTCTGAACGTGCCTTATAATTTAAGGAACAGTCAACCGGCAGATAGACCTTAATGTTTGTTAAGTCTATATTAAAAGCCGGGTAATGATAGGAGCTGGGGAAAGTATTTATTGGTGGTGTTGCACCCAAGATATCAATTTCTTCACAGGGAGCTGCTCCACGACCAGTAAACTGGAAAATAATTCCGTAGTGGGTTTTTAAATTTGCCGGCAATACTAATTTCTTGAGTGATATACCCAAGAAAGGTTGCCATATTAGTGTTTTCAATGTGCTGGGTAATGTTAGTTCTGTCAAGTTAGGATAGTCATTCGCACCTGTAAATATCCATCCTATATCCGTAACGGTATATTCTGTTCCGTCGCTCTTTTTCACCTTGTCGGGAATCACCATCTTTGTCACTGTTACATAAGTGCGTCCCATCATGTTATTTTTTTCTGCTACGCTCACTTCTTTTTTCGCCTCATCGATAATCTTATAATATATGGTTAAGCCATCATCGTTCACTGCTGTAAAATCATAAGAGGGCGTTTGCGCCTTGGTAAATTGAACTACGACAAGGCAGAGAAATAATAGTAAAAACTTCTTCATCTTGATTTTTATTTTAATTTTAATTTCTGAATACATGTACGAAAAGAACTCGTAATTTCGCACTTAAAAAGCGGAAACAACGGGTATGAGTTACTATAGCACCAAAACGCTCGGGACGCCCTTGTGCAATAGGGGTTACGGCACGCTTCGCGCGCGCGTATGCGAGAAGAAAAAATGTCTTAGTGACGCTAGGTGCGACTGTGTGTGTGTGTGTGTGTGTGTGTGTTAGCAAATTATTTGGATTGACCAAAGATAAAGTGCAAAAAGATGCAAAGAATCGAATAATTCTTTGCAGTACTTCGTTCACTTGATATGTCATTGCTAATTGTTTCACGGCGGCAAAGGTAAGAAGAAAAAATTAAAGGAGCAAATAAATAAGCCGGAAATGTTTTCCTATGCTTTTGTGAGCCAGTCGTCAATAATTTGTCTTGCAATGCTGAGTTTTTCGGGTATTTCGGGCAAATTATCCTTTGTAAACCATGCACCACGTGAGAGTTCTTCGCGTTGCAGATGGATGTCGCCACTGACATAGTCGGCCGTGAAACCCACCATCAGGCCACTCGGATAGGGCCATGGCTGACTGCCGAAATAGCGTAGGTTTGTGATTGTAAGTCCGGTTTCTTCCATCACTTCTCGATGCACAGCCTCTTCTAACGTTTCACCGGTTTCAACAAAGCCAGCCACAAGACCATAGAAATTGCCTTTGAAATTGCGTGCATGGACGAGCAACACCTCGTCGCCACGATGAATGAGCACGATAATGGCGGTGGCTACGGTGGGCCACACCTCCTTGCCGCAATTCGGACAACGTTTGCTGATGTCGGTGTGCATCTTCATCGGAAAGCCACACACGCCACAATATTTTGTGTTTTGGTCCCAGTAGATTAGCTCATGACATTTGCCCGCTTTGAGATAGAGATCGGTGGGAAGATGATAGAAACTTTTTCTGAGGCCACACATTTCATAGCGTGGATTGTTGGTGACGGGTTCGTTGATGAGGAAAGTCTTTACCTCATCGCCATTGTGCATGGGTGAAACCTTGAGCACATGCGTCCAATCCTTTGTTGGAATGGGCGGTTGGTTGCCTTGAGGAATCGAAAAGCTCCCATCGGGGAGCTTCTCGATCATGAGGTCGCCTTTGCAAAAGATAAACCAAAGGTGTTTCATTATTTTTCGTCTTTAGGATTGCGTTGATGGCTGAACAATAGCAGGCTGTCGCGTGTTGCAGCAGGTTTTGTCCAGTTCTCGGGAATGAATTTCCAGTTGTTGTTGGCTTTCGGTGCAACCGTTCCCATCTTTTCGATTTCCTGCATGAGGTAATAACGCTGGTCGCGCGGGCTGCGATAGATGATTCGGCTGTTCAGACTGTCTTTGGGGATGCCTGCCCCCTTTGTGAGCAGCTCTCCGCCGCCGTTTCCACGATAGCTGTTGATGGCTACAGTGTACCATTTATGCTCATCGAAGGGCTGTCCGTTTGACATGCGTAGGATTTTCACCTTCTGTCCGTCGGGTTTGGTCACATCGACCACATAATCAATGCCAGCAGCAGAGTCAAAGTTGAATGTGAAGTTTTTGAATCCCAAACGCTGTGCATCACCGCGTGTGTCGGCTAAGAGCAACAGATGATCGTCGGGCGACTTCATCGTGTTGACCCATTGATCGTAGCTCATTTCAAGATGTTTTCTGATTTCCTCGCCAGTCATACGCATGACGTAGAGCTGATTTTCAAATCGATAGAGATTGAACATGTCGGCCACTCTCACCGGACCAGCTTTGATAGCTGCATCAAACTGGAGTGGGGCGTTAAAGGCAATGTCGGCCTTTGTGATTTGCAATTCAAGATTGAGAATGAAGTCGTTGAATGCGCTTGAGCCGAAATAACTGTCACGCGTGTATATGGTGTTCTCAATGTTGCCGATGATGCGGTCGACATATTGATTTACTTTCTCGATTTCGGGTTTGAAGTGCGCCATATACTCCTCGTCAATCGGAAGTTTGGTGACATCAACAAGCGTTCCCGTGACTTGCTTGTCTGCAACTTTGCCATTCTTGAGTGTAAGCGTAAGGTCGGCTTGTGCTACCGTCATTGCATTGTTTGCAGGGTCTATGCAAAGCACTTCTTTGCCTTCGATATTCTTGATTTTCTGATTGAAGCGTGTGTGATCGTGGCCAAACATTATGATGTCGAAGCCTGGCACTTGTTGAGCAACGACACAACTTGCATCTTCTTCATAGTCTTTCGTTTTGATGCCGCCTTCACGTCCGCTGTGGAAAAGTCCAACGACAACATCGGGGTGTTCTTTCTCTTGAATGATTTTCATCCATTTCTTTGCCGATTTCACCATGTCGTCAAAGCGCAGTCCCTCCCAAATATTCTCTGTCAACCAGTTGGGAATAGCTGGGGTGAGCATGCCCAACACGGCAATCTTGACGCCATTGCGCTTGATGATTGCATAAGGGTGCGTGTAAGGCTGTCCGGTCTTTACGTTAACAACGTTGCACGCAAGCACGGGGCATTTCACCTCTTTAATCCACTTGTCGTAAACAGCATGGCCGGGTTCGATGTCATGATTGCCGATTGTTTCTGCATCATAGCCTAAATAATTGATTACTTGGGCTGCAATGTTAGGCTCATTAGTAGCCACATAATTATAGAAATAGCTTGTGGGCTGTCCTTGAAGTATATCTCCATTGTCAAGCAAGACAACGTTGTTGCCATATTGTTTGCGCAGTTGTTTTACATAACTGCTGATGCGTGCCATAGAACCGACCCTTGGTTTGCGGTTCGTGAAATCGTAGGGGAAGAAACTTCCGTGCACATCGCTTGTTTCGATAAAGCGGAGTGTGACTTTCTTTTCAGTTGCATTGACAGAAAGCGTCAATGCAGTCAAAAGCATAAAAGAAATGAGTCTTTTCATAAATATAATGTTTATCAGTGGAAAAAAGCCGAGACATCTGATGTGGTCTCGGCTTTATTGAATTGTTTTTATAATGCTTCGTCTTCGGGTTTTTCGGGGCGTGACCTCTTAATCTTAGTGAGGTGTTTTTTATTTCGCAGCCATTGTTGCTTACGCTCTTCGTAACTCTCGCGCTGGCGTTCAAGGAAGTTGTCTGCCATAGGAATAGGGTTACTTGAACTTGCTATAGATGACAGAGAGCTTGAGGGGCGTGTTTCCGCCTAACAATTTCACGCTTCTTACTGACATGTCATTGTAAACTCCCGTTGAATAAGTTGAAGAATAGCTTCCGTTTTGAATGGTCATGCTTGTTGTTGTCACTGGAACGATGACAACCTTATTCCAATCAGCCGATGCAGTTCCTTTCTTTTTGTTCTCATACATTGTGCGAATCAACGAACTAATGTTATTGAACGTGTAGCCATTTTGGCTGAAGTTTGCCACGAAAGAATTCTTATAATTCATGATGTTATGATGTGCAAAGAAGGTTTGAATGCTGTCTTTTGGAATCATCAGTACCTGCTTTGGTGCTTGCAATGCATAAGGGCTTGTCGAAACGTTGTTGATGCGTTGTAACGTAATCTTTGCACTGTTGATGCTGTCTTTCTCGTGGCCTGCAACAATGTTATCTACAGGAAGCGTCATCTCTGTGAATATTCCAGCTGGTGTTTTGAGATAGGTTCCAGAGTTTTGATTTATCAATTGTTGTATAGCCTGTTGGTCATTGACAATGTGTGTGGCTTGCAACACTTCCTGCGTACCGCTGAAGGATGCTATTCTGTTATAGACTTTGCCTTTGTATTGAATGCGGAAGTAAACAAACATAATAGTATTGAAAACCCTTCCGATAGAACCTGAGCCTCCAACCGACTTGAAATAGAAGCCAGGAATGACGTTATTTATCAGTGTGTATGAATTGCTAAAGTCAGATGGTTTGCTGTAATACTTCTGCAACATATACGTGCCATAGTTCTTGTATGTCACTCCATCTTTATCGGTGTAAGGCTTTTTCATTGAGATTTTGATGCTCGGACTATAATTCTTTTCAGCCTTTTCTTTCGCATCAGTTGTCAGATCTGCCAACGTATATGCCTTCTCAACTTCAAGTCCTCCGCTACGGAGATAGTTGCTTTCAATAGCGTTTGAGTTTGTATATAATGCTGCAGCATCAGTTACAGGCTTACTTAATTCATACATTTTCAAATGCATCAATGCCGTAGAATCACCAACAACATCGTCATAATAAAGTCTGATTTCACAAGAGTCTGCAATGACTTTGCCATTATCCTTCGACACAATGTTTCCTTCATTAGGAAGGTTGAAGTCTTCAAGCACGCCAAACTGTGTCATGAAGTCAGCCGTGATATACGAGCCAGTCTCAGGGTCTTTGAACTGACCAAGATATCCGTTGATGTTTCTTGAAAGGACATTGCCAGCTGCAATCGATTTTGTGGTGACATTAAAAGAGTCGGTTTTAATCTCCAACTTATCCATGTCACTCGTGATTGACGTACCAATAGTTCCGGTAGAGTCGTCACATGACGATATCATTAGGGTTACAAGTAGTGCACTTGCAAGAGTTTTCAGTTTCATGTAATAATTGATTTTGTGATTATTCTTCACTTGTTGGATAAATCTTATCATAGAAATCTATATACGATTCGATAAAGTCTTCTCCTGGATATTTAAGAATCGGCAACTTCTTTTCAGCTGCATAGTCTAATAATTCCTTGTTTACTGTTGGGCGAGCCTCAATGATTCCATCACTATAATCAAGTGCAAGCTTTCCTAATTCAACGAAATCAAACTTCTCGTTGTAGCCTGAAACAAGTTCTTTCTTGGCATCTCTGAAAGCAACAATAGACTTGAATTTGCTTCCCAAATCCCCTTTGAGTTGCTCTGAAAAGAGTGAGGTTACAATCTTTGTGTTTGCAAAAGAAGGCTCTTCGTGATAAGCTTTCTTGACGTAGAAAGGCACAACAGCACTCATCCAGCCTTGACAATGGATGATATCTGGCGTCCATCTTAATTTCTTTACAGTCTCTAAGACTCCTCGAGCAAAGAAGATAGCACGCTCTCCGTTGTCAGCATACTCTTCACCTGCCTCATCTGTTGTCATTTGTCGCTTGGTAAAGTAGTCATCATTGTCTATAAAGTAAACCTGAATCCTTGATTGTGGGATTGAAGCAACCTTGATAATGAGAGGGTGGTCGGTATCATCAATGATGAGATTCATGCCTGATAGTCGGATAACTTCATGCAGTTGGCCGCGTCGTTCATTGATATTTCCCCACTTAGGCATAAATGTTCTGATTTCGAGACCAGCCTCTTGCACCTTCTGTGGCAAGTCTCTTCCCATGACAGACATATTCGTCTCGGGGACATATGGGGTAATCTCTTGATTGATGAATAATACTTTCTTTGCCATGTCTTTTTTCAAATTTGAGTGCCACAAAGGTATAAAAAAAACACGAAATAAATTAGAAAATTGTCTATAAAGGCTCAAATGCGCTTATTAATTCGCATATTTTTATAATTATTCTTTCTTATTTAAGAAAAAAGTTGTTATTTTGTGGCCCGATTTGGATAAAGAAAATGAAAGTCGAAAAAAAGATTGTTGAACTTCAAAACGAACTCAATGCCGCGCGAAATGCAGGCAAGAGTATAGGTTTTGTGCCCACGATGGGGGCTTTACACGAGGGACATGCCTCGCTGATTAAACGCAGTGTACAAGACAATGACATTACTGTTGTCTCGGTGTTCCTTAATCCTACTCAGTTTAATGATAAAGCTGACCTTGAACGTTATCCCAAAACATTGGATGAAGATGTTCGTCTGGCTGAAGCTTGTGGTGCAGATTATGTTTTTGCACCTGCCGTAGAAGAGATTTATCCCGAGCCCGACACGCGTGTGTTTGAGTTCCCTCCCGTTACAACGGTGATGGAAGGAGCGCGTCGTCCTGGACATTTCAATGGGGTGTGTCAGGTTATTAGTCGCTTATTTACTATCGTAGCCCCTGATAATGCCTATTTTGGAGAGAAAGATTGGCAGCAGATTGCGGTCATCAAACAACTTGTAGATTATATGAATAGCAATATAACGATTGTAGAATGTCCGATAATTCGTGAAGCGGATGGCTTGGCAATGAGTAGCCGTAACAAGTTGCTGACGAAGGAAGAACGGGCTATTGCTCCAGCAATTTATCAAGCATTAAAAGATAGTTTGGATTATTCCAAGACTCATTCTGTTAAGGAAACGCATGATAAAGTCATTGCCGAAATAAATGCGATTGACGGACTTGAGGTTGAATATTTTGAGATTGTAGATGGTAAAACGTTATTGGCGGTTGATGATTGGACGTCAGAACATGGGGTTGTTGGATGTATAACAGTCTATTGCGGAATGACTCCTATACGTCTCATTGACCATATAAGATATAGAAAGGGAAAATGAAATGATGATCGAAGTGTTGAAAAGTAAACTCCATTGTGCCACGGTTACAGAGGCAAATCTAAACTATATGGGGAGCATTACGATAGACGAAGATTTGATGGATGCGGCAAATCTCATTGCGGGGGAAAAGGTTCAGATTGTCAATAACAATAATGGTGAGCGCTTTGAAACGTATATCATTAAAGGCAAACGAGGCTCGGGGTGTGTTTGTTTGAATGGAGCTGCGGCACGTAAAGTTCAAGTTGGTGACGTGGTGATTATCATTGCTTATGCACTTATGGATTTCGAAGAAGCCAAAAACTATAGTCCCATTGTTGTATTTCCCAAAGAAGGGAATAAGCTTTAACCCCTTTCCTTTCTTTAAGGAGAGGTATACCATGCGCAGAGATTTGATGTTATAGCCCATGAAAAATGGGGCCTCGAGTGTCAGAGTGTTTAATAAGCTCTTTTCTTTTCTATTCATATAAAAGCGTGGCTCTTTTGCTTGAGCTATACTTTTGATGCAAATGGTCGTGTAATTAAACCTGTTTTACACGATGAAATGACGCATATTGTGCGGTAAAATGATGCAAAACACAATGCTAACTGATTGCTATTAAACCACCAAAGCCTTAAAATAAGATGATTAAGGCTATGGAAAGGGTGAAATCCTACAATTGAATCGAATCGCTCTACCTCTTTTATGTCGTAATGAAGTATGTGCAATTAGATACGATGTTTACTGGTTTTATAGTCTTATTTGTACTCAAATGCATCATGTTTTAAGTGTTTTGTTTTCATAAATCAAACGAGAAAGAGTTATATACTTTCATATAAAATGAAAAAAAAATGAATGATATTTCTTCAGGTTTAAGGATATTTACTTAACTTTGTCGAAAACTTTTAAGAATACAGTGCATGCATTTTGTGTGCACATAGATTAAAGCTAACACCTATGAATATAAGGAATCCTTTTAGAAAGCAATTGCGTTCAGTCATTGAGTGGAAAGAACAAGACATGAATATCCTGTTCCATCAAATGACAACTACTACCGATGAAATCAAAAACTCAAGTAAACTTATTGTTGCACCAGGCCAAGGTTGTCTTTTAGTTTATGATGGAAAGGTGAAGTCTGTACTAACAGAACAAGGCACGTATGAACTTCAATCAGATAACCATCCGTTTATCACCACGTTGCTCAATCTGGCACAAAACTTTGAGAGTGAGCACAAAATGCGGTTCTATTTCTTCCGCACAGCTGAATTGGTAAATGTACTTTGGGGCACAGCTACACCTGTAAAATACATGGAACCCAATTATAATATTCCTGTTGCACTGGGAGCTTGTGGTAACTTCTCTGTTAAAATTGGTGATGCTGAGACAATGTTCACAACGTTGTTGGGTTCGGTTTCTGACTATACGGCACGCGATGTGCGCGAATTAGTGTCTTCACGTATCGTTGCACCACTAACTTCTTTCTTAGCCGAAAAAAGCTATCCTTATACTGAAGTAGATAAACATTTGCTTGAATTATCGGCAGATTTAAAAGCGCGTACAACTGAAGAGTTAGAACGTTTAGGTTTTGTGCTGACAGATTTCCGTATTGATTCAGTTACATTTGATGAGAATACACTTGAGCGAATCGGTAAGATTGCAGATATGACAGCAGAGAAACGTGCTGCGTCTGAAGTTGATTTAGATTATGCTGGCATTCAAAAGTTGGCTGCTTTACGCGATGCTGTGCGCACAGAAGGTGGTCTTGCAGGAGCAGGTTTGCAAGTAGGTGCAGGGGTTCAGTTGGCAAAAGAGTTCTTCAACACGAAGAGTGATGCTAATGTTTCGCAAGAGGTTGCTATGCCAGATGCTGCAACTCGTCTGACACAATTAAAGCAACTTTTTGATGCTCAGTTAATTTCTGAAGAGGAATTTACAAAGAAAAAGAATGAAATATTAGAGAAGTTATGAAAAGAATTTTAGTTATTTCTGTTATAATATTAGTCGCCAATCTTCTTGCGGGATTACTGATAACAGCTTATTCTCCAACGAATTTTCTCTTTACGAGCTTAGCAATTATTCTTAATGGATTGCTACTTGCTGGCTCATTTGTAGGAAATGCAGAGAGTACTCATCGTTTAACTTTAGGTTTTATCTTTGCAGGTGTTGGCGCTTTAGAGTTCATCACAGGATTCTTTGCCCCAGAACAATGGGAAAATAACTGGTGGTTGTTGAGTGTTGTCATTCTAACTGCCGTTCAAGCTATATTGTTGTTCTTGGCAATTTATTACTCAAAGAAGGCTTAAAGCACTTATGGCAACACGAATAAAGGCTGTAAAATGTCCGCAATGTGGTAGTGAGAAGCATGAACAATTAGACGAAAAGCGATATAGATGCTTAAATTGTGGGACTGAATTTTTTCTTGATGACGATGACATTAACGTTAATGTGAATCATCATTACGATTTTCAGTCGTCCAATTTTTTGAATAATGACTTATCAACAGGCATCAAACTTGCAATTGGTGCAGTAGTGGTGCCGTTGATAGTAGTCTTTGTTATCGCAATTTTCCTTACGACTTCAAGTAGTGGGAGCTCATCGGATAGCAGCTCTTCAACGACTGTTCGCGACTTGTATACCCTCGTTGCGCCGATGAATAATAAAGGAAAACCTTGTGTTTTCTATCTCGTTGAGCGCAATTTTAATACAAATTACAGTTCAACGGGGTCGAAGTATGTAAATGGTTACTATATGGGTTTCCGCGATGCAATTACTGGTAAGGTGCTCAAAGAACAGCTTTTTATGTCTGAAGACGATGCAGATAAACAGTCTATTAGTCCAACTTCAGACACAGAACTAAGCTATTTAAAGCAAGCTAAGCATTGGTATTTAGTCTTAGCAGGCCGCTTTGTTTATGAGGTTAATCCTGCATCGTTGACAATAACTGATGTTTCTCAGTCATTCTTTAAGGGTAAGCAGGCTATGAATACCGGCATAGCATCGATTAAATTCATTTATCCAGATGATGGAGAAGGCTTTAAGGTGGAGAATAATATAGCGGAAAGCTACTATTATTTCCCTGCAACGAACCGTTTATATACCGAAGAAGCCTTTAATTATGCAAGGCAATTACCGCCTTCTCAACTAAATGGAGAAGTGCGAGATACATTGTATTGGCAGCTGATTAGTAAGTCGCCAAACAATAATACAGACCGAAAAGGACTGCTGAGATTATGGAATATTCATGCCAAATACCACTTAGGAGACCCTCAAGACTTTGTTTTTTATGATTGGTTTTATGGTACTTTCTCTTCAGATCGTGGTGGAAGGTTTGTAAGTGCAACCCCAATGACCGATTGGTTTGTTGGATTTAATGGGCAGTTTATTTATCAAGATGCACATTATGCATTGATATATTTTAATCCTTCTTTGGCATCTGATGCTCGGTCTATGTTTAGATTGTATGATAAAACGGGGAAAATCCTCTGGACTCAAGTGTTAGATCGCTTCTCAGAAGTGGTTGGGGGAGAGCGTGTAGGCAATGTGATTTGGATTATAGGAAAGCGTAATCGTCGTAATACCTATGATGATATGCATGCTTATGGCTTTGATATTGCGACAGGGAAATGGGAAAAAGGCGCTGAATTATCAACTGAATATACTATTGAATAAGTGCAATGCGTATCATGCTTCGTTTTATAATGTAGTATAAAAAGTAAGCAAGAATTTAATTATAAAGTAATATTCATATTGAGTTTGATAATCTATCAAACGGTGATATTATATTAAAAGGAGATACATTTTGTGTGTATCTCCTTTTTGTGTAATAGTAACCTTAATGCGAAATAAAGTATATAACTTGTAGATTTTAACTCGTTTATGTAATTGATTCAAATCAATTAAGTAATAGTATGATTAAAAAATGCATAAATATAATGTTAGATTAGGGCGTAATTTAATATCTTTGCATCAAACAAACAGATTAAATAGACATGTTCAAGATACTTTTTCTGCTGTTGCTTGGTGTTGGAATAGGGTATTTACTGCGTAATATTCGTGGAATACAAAAGGTAGATCACACCGCACATTATACCATAATAGTTCTTCTTTTCATATTCGGTGTTTCGATAGGTGCTAATCATGACCTTATTTCTAATATTGGTTATTTTGGTTGGCAGGCTTTTGTTATAGCCGTTTTAGGTATGATTGGCAGTTTTGGAACAGCTTATGTGTTTAATCGTTTCATTAATAATAAAGAACAAAATAACAATGAAAGATAATCTCTCCCTATTGTTTGCGTTGATTGTTGGAATCGGAGTTGGAGCTTTTGATATAGCTCCGGAGTGGTTACTCAACCCATCTTTGCCTATGATTGTATTGTCTGCGCTAATCATTCAGGTAGGAATTGGCGTGGGATCTATGGATAATTTAGGGAAGATGTTACGTTCAATTAACTTGAAAATGTTCCTATTACCCGCCTGTACTATAGTTGGAACATTAGTCTTTACGGCTTTAGCTTTCTTCCTTTTCAATACACATGAGCTCTCAGATATAATGGCAATAGGGAGTGGTTTCGGTTATTATTCGTTGTCATCTGTATTGATTGCACAGCTAAAAACAATAACAGTAGGGGCTACACAAGCAACACAATTGGCTACAATTGCATTGCTTACGAACGTTGCTCGCGAGCTACTTTCTTTGTTTGGATGCCGTTTCTTTACCCTAAAAGGAGGGAGTTTAGCGGCTATTTCGACTGCAGGTATCAGTTCAATGGACGTTTGTCTGCCTTCAATTCTTAATGCTTCAGACGATAAACGAATAATACCTGTCGCCATATTTCATGGGTTAATACTTGAAGTTAGCATTCCCATGTTGATAGCTTTATTTTGTTCTTAGATGCTTGTTAATGAAGTTTTGCAACACAACGGCTTGGTTATGAACTTCATCTTTGGCACCATATAATAAGGTAACATTACTCTTTTCGAGTTGTTTTTGGCAGAGTTCAACAAACCTGGTTGCGTCAGCATTATCTTCAAGTTCTTGCAAATAGCGTTCTGTGAACTCTGGAAACCTCTCAGGAATATGTCCAAACCATTCCCTAAGTTCTGTTGAAGGGGCTACAGTTTTCTCCCAAAGGTCGATAGCTGCCTTAGCTTTTGCTATGCCTCTCGGCCATAATCTGTCTGTCAAAACACGATAACCATCTTGTTCTTCGATGGCTTCATAAATACGTTTTATCCTTAATTCTTTCATAAAAGCAAAGATACTAATTAATATTAAAAAGGAGTTTTTTATCTTCCAAAATTTATTTTAATTTGTAATTTTACATATTGTTAAGTGTAATAACAATGAAAATAGAAAATAAGAAGCTTAGACAAGTTGCATCATTCATCGTTTGTTTTATTGCTATGGCGGTAATAGCTGTGGTGCGAGATGGTCAGGTTTTTGGGCATAAAGTTCGTACTTTACCAAATGATTCCATAGTTAAAAGCATGAATGATGACGTGATTCGTCATACTGCTGACGGCTTTACAGTGGTCAATACTACGTCACTAGCCAAAGATGTTACAGGCTATGGTGGAAACGTTCCCTTAGAAATTTATATTAAAAATAACAGGATTCAGCGTATCATTGCATTGAAAAACTATGAGACCCCCGACTTCTTTAGTGAGGCAAGTAGACTGCTTTCAGCTTGGAATGGCAAGACAATTGATCAGGCACAACAGTTGAAAGTTGACGCTGTTAGTGGTGCAACCTTCTCATCGAGAGGTATTATTGGTAACGTGGAACGAGGTCTTCAATATGCTTCTAAGCATGTATATGAGAAGAGTTTTATCGATAAAATGAATCTCAATTTGGAAACTATTGCAGGATTAATTGTGGTACTTATGGCTGCTATTGTGCCTTTATTTTATCATAATAAGACCTATCGAATGATTCAAATGATATTGAACGTTGGTGTACTTGGCTTTTGGTGTGGCACTTTTATCTCTTATTCTCTTATGGTAGGATATATGTCTAATGGCATAAACTTATGGGTATCTGTGACTCCGGTGATTATGTTAATTACGGCTTTCATTTATCCTTTCTTTGGAAAGAAAAACTATTATTGCAACCATATCTGCCCTTGTGGGTCGCTTCAAGAATTACTTGGCAAAACCAATAAACGCAGAAAATGGAAGATGAAGGCCGAAACAGTAAAGAGTTTGGAGCGTTTTCGTGATATCTTGTGGGCTGTTTTAACAATGATGATGTTACTCGGAATTGGATTCCAATGGATGGATTACGAGGTGTTCTCTGCGTTTATATTGCATAGCGCCTCTGCTGTTGTATTGGTGTTAGGCGTGATTGTGGTCATTCTTTCCGTCTTTGTTCCTCATCCTTATTGCAGATTTGTTTGCCCAACAGGTACATTATTTAAAATAGTTCAAAATCCAAAAGCATGAAACTACGTTTGATTTTGTTTGATTTAGGTGGCGTTATCTACACCAGTAATCGTTTAGAAGCTGTGAAACGCTTTTCACATTTAGGACTCAAGGATGCTGAAGAACGTCTTAATATGTATACACAAATAGGCTATTTTGGTGCGTTAGAAGAGGGAGAAATTAGTGATAAAGAGTTCCTGATTCAGCTTTCTGAAGAGGCAAAAAGACCTATTTCCTGGAATGAATGTAGGCATGCTTGGTTAGGATATGCCACATTTTTACCTCAACGTAATCTTGATTTATTGTTGCATTTGCGTCAAATGAAGATACGAACAGCCTTGGCAAGCAATACAAACTCATTCATGATGTCGTGGGTTGACAGTAGCGATTTCGATGGAAAAGGCAATGGTATACGTCACTATTTGGATGAACTTTATGTGAGTTATCAAATGAAAACCTTGAAACCTTCATTGAAATTTTTCGAATATATCCTTGAAAAGGAGGGGATAAATGGCAATGAAGTATTGTTTATTGATGATAGTCCGCGCAATGTAGAAGCTGCAAGCAAATTAGGCATTCATACAATCTTAGCTATAAATGGACAAGATTGGACACAAGAAGTGATGCAATCTATCTTATAAGACCTATTTTGATATAAATCAATAAAAACGGAATTTATTGATAATAAATATTCAATCGTTTGGATGTTCCTCACATCTTGTTTAACTTTGCACTCACAAAAGGTTAATAGATTGTTTAGGTTTTTAGTTATTAGGTTTAAAGATTGTGATTTTGAAAAGTATTAGTTTTTAGGTAAAATTAAAGATTGTGGATAACAAAGAGTGAGTAATCACTCAACAATGAAATTTCAAATCATAAGATAATGCAGTTTTGGAAGTGATTCCGGGACTGCTTTTTTCTTATCCCTTGTCACAGTTGTTTTGCCATGATAAAGGTTTAATCTTAACGTTCTTTTATAGCGTAAACAATATATTTTCTGTTGTTCCATGCTTTTATTTAATGGAGAGTAGAAGTTTCATTCTTAGCCTTTTGTTTATCTTTCTCTTGTTCTTATGTGGAGTTTTAGATTGCATTAATTTGTAGTAAGGCGCATTCTTTGTGATAAACACAGCCATTTTGCTCTGCAAAACCATGCATTTCAAGAGGTAAAACCAGTCAGTTTGATGTGTAACTAATCAACGAAAATGAAGAGAAATAGAAATTGGAGAAAACTAATTGATAATGAGTGAGAAACGGAACGATTTGCATAGAAGTACCTTTTTCTAAAAGGGCAGGAATATGCAGATTTAGGCAGAAGTTCGGTTACCAGAGCGTTACCTGATTTTGAGATAGGTAACGATGGAGTAATGTTCGGTAACTGAATTATTTTCGCCCGTGTGGCTGTTGCTGTGGTCAGCAGTTTTCTGCATAAGTGAGGAACGCTTTAATTCGGGTAACTTTGCCCATAAAAATTAAAGCGTATGAAACAAGAGAAAATGAAGGTGTTGCTCTACCTCAAAAAGAGCGGTCTTGACAAGTCGGGCAAGGCTCCCATCATGGGACGTATCACACTTGGAAGGAGTATTGCGCAGTTCAGTTGTAAACTCTCCTGCAACCCCGACTTGTGGAATCCACGAGAGAGCAGAATGGACGGTAAGAGTCGTGAGGCGGTGGAGATAAACGGTAAATTGGAAAATCTGCTGTTGTCTGTTCAGTCGGCTTATCAATCTCTGCTATCCAAAGGTTGCCCATTTGATGCAGCCGATGTGAAAGAGCTGTTCCAAGGGAGCGTACAGACACGATGCATGCTCATTGAAAGGCTGGACATGCTCATCAAGGAGAAGGAAAGCCATGTTGGTATAGACATCAAGGAAGGAGCCATACACGGCTATCACTCTACCCGAATTCATTTGCAGAAGTTTATTCAACGGAAATACAAGGTAACAGACTTGGCTTTCTCACAGCTCACAGAGAACTTTATCTATGAGTTTGGGCAGTATTTCTTAGGTGAGTGCGGTTTTCAAGAAAGCACATTCTATAATGCAGCCACGCATTTGAAGACGGTATGCAGATTGGCTTACCGTGAGGGATTGGCTGATGTACTTCTATTTGACAAAGCCAAAATCTGCAAGGGCGGCAAGAGACTGCCCAAAGCATTGGACAAGGAAGCATTAGACAAATTGAAGGCTCTCAACTTTGAGGACTTGGAGGAGGATATGGAAACGGCAAGGGATATTTTCCTCTTTGCCTGTTATACAGGTGCTGCTTATTGTGATTTGATGGGACTTGGCAAGAAGCATCTTTTCCGTGATGACGAGGGGAGTTTATGGTTAAAGTTCAACCGCCACAAGACGGACAGAGATATATACGCAAGGAGCGTCAGAAGACAAAGCTTGAGTTTGTCGTGCCGTTACATCCCATAGCGGAAGCTATCATCAACTATTATAGGAAAGAGCAGGCAAGAAACGAAGAACAGCAGACGGTGAAAGAAAAAGGCGACAGCCTTGTCTTCCCCCATGAATGCAGCCGGAGCGTGATAAACGACAGACTTAGCATTGTGGGCAAGGCTTGCGGCATTAAGGAACGGTTGTCGTTCCACATGGCAAGGCATACTTTCGGCACCATGACACTCAATGCAGGAATCCCCATTGAGAGTATAGCCAAGATGATGGGACACGCTTCCATATCAAGCACGCAGATCTATGCGCAGATAACGGACAACAAGATTTCCGAGGATATGGATAGGCTTATTGCCAAGCAATCAGCAAAGGAGAAAGAAACTGCCAAGAGAGAGGCTGGTGAACTTTCGGAAAATGTAATAACTCATAAAATGGAGGAAACAGCATGAAGGCTATCAATAATCCCAAAAGAAAAATAAGCGTAGACAATCAGCGTAGTTATTTCGACTGGACTGATGAAATACAGGTCGTTCGCAAGGGGAATGGCGAAATCGCTATGGCGGAAGGAGAACTTGCAAGGTTCTTCGGCGT
>ERZ772945.751-NODE-751-length-25071-cov-4.815438_pt1 | contig 25071 bp, 19 predicted proteins | sample MGYA00511681_ERZ772945 | MGnify/ENA primary metagenome ERZ772945 (study PRJEB29015, sample SAMEA2737943) | human oral metagenome | biome: human oral; feature: human-associated habitat; material: dental | place: China | collected 2143 ...
ATTTCCTTTCTTATGGAACTCTATTTTTTCTTTCGCTCCATCTTTTCCCATTCTCTTATAATCAGATTCTCAAGATAAGATGAAGCTGATTTTTCACCATGATGCTCTACTAAAGCATCTAACATATCGTATCGAACATTATGATGGAGAGAGAAAGGGAAACGTTGCTTTTTATTGTAGCTTTCAGGAGACTTTCTAGCCTCCTGATTTTGTTTCCTAGACGAAGGAGTCTTTTCTCTCTTTGGTGTACTTTGGAATGTTTGTTTTACTTGTGCGAATCGATTCTCTGTCATGCTACCTCTCCTTCTAACACACTCAAAATATTTTCATATACGTAGTTTATATTATCATAAAACTTTTGATGTGTCTCTTTTTGGTTAGCTGTCATCTCTTCATGCTGCTCAAAGACACTCTGACTGATCACAAGACTCTTGGCCATGAGCTCTTTCTCCTGGATAGAACCCAGGTAAGCCTGATCTTCTTCAACAACTTCTAAAAATTGTTTACAGGTGTCTGTTACATTGTTTCCAACGTACTTAATCTTATTTCCAATAAGATAAGGTTCTGCTTTAACATAGCTTTTCTTAGTAACCACTTCGATAGCTTCACTCTTGATGAAGTCTACAAAATTCTTCAAAGATAACCAGGCACGAAAACCATTAAGAGAGGCATCAGAAACAGCTAAGACAATATCTGATACGGCTATAAAATTAGCCGTAACTAGGCTCTCGTCATTGTGCGTATCAATCAGAATGACATCAAATTGTGCTTCTAACTCTTCGTAATGTTCGCTAAACCACATAAACAACTGAAGATATTTGTTGTTTCGACTAGCAAGATCTAACTGCTCATCCGTCAAACGCTCATCACCACAAATCAAACTGAGATTTTCTGATATTGGAACAATTTCGTACTCCCCAGTCGTAAATATATCATAGACGGTTTTCTCACATTTTACATCAAATGTTCTTGTCAAATTGCATTCCCAAGCTCCATCAATGAGTAGTGTTCTAAGCCCCTTAACACGTGCCAACCAATCCCCTTCATTAAAGGTATCTGTAGTCTTACCACCGCCACCTTTACCTAAGTTTGTTGTCTGAATCTTCATGATTCCCTCCTTGGATAATTGTATATTTTGTTATATAACTTTTTATATACTTAATTATACCTAAAACAACTTTTCTTGTCAATATAAAAGCACAAAAAGTTATATAACTTTTTGTGCAACTTGTTAGCCGTATGTACCACCTATATTTCCACCAACATAGGCTTTTAGCTGGATTTGTTGAACCGTAGTATTGAAATTTCCAACGAAGTAACTGTTCTCTTCTCCGTTTTTAGTTAGAACAATCAAAAATTGAATAACATCATCTGATTCAGTTGGCATAACTTCCAATTGTTCAGGTCGGAAATCATACTGATTCGTCAGAATAGCCATCGCAAAGGTTTGAACCATCGCATTCTGTGTCATAGATAAATGATTCTCGATTGTTCCCTTGACATTTGGCAGAAACTTCGTCTTTTTTATATCTGCTACTGCTTCTTCAAAGGCTTTTAACACTTCTTTTTTGTCTTCTGAGCTTGCCTCTGCATAGGGGCGTTCTAGTTTTAGCTTAGCTGTACGATAATTCTTCTCGTCTGCTGTTTCCTCTTTGGAAGACGATTTATTTTGAGCGGTTCCTGAAGAACTCACCTGGGCTGTTTCCTCTATTTTGGTTTGTTGAGATGGCCTGAAACTCGATACAATCCCTATTCCTGCCAAAATCAATAGAATACCTACTACAATCGATACAACCATATTCTCCTTTATCCAATCAATCATCTTATATCCTCCTTTTAATTTGAACTTAATTTAGCTTCTCTATCATCTGGATAAGCAAAAGAGATTACCTGTTCTTGCTGTTGAGATTTAGTCCAAATACGATAATTCCATGTATATGGAGTTTTGAACTGATCCCAACCACTCAGAGGTGTATTTTGCTCTACAAACAAGATGGAGCCATTCTCAAAAACATGACATACAATACCAGTATGGCCATATCCTCCGCCCCCTACCTGTGTAGAAAAAATAGCGCCTTTTTTAGGTGTAGTCTTAACTGAGTTTCCAAATATTGCAGCCCACGCTGCCGCCTGATCTTTCCCATCGCCCTGTACGGATCCAGAATGGCCCCATAAGTGATTTCCCAGGCTGATTGTAAGATTCACACATTGACCAGCATACTCGTCGCTTCCAGGATTATACCATCCTGTAGACTTAGCATAATCCATGCCTAAGCTCTTAGGATCAATAATGAATGGTTTCAAACTATCTGGTAAGTCTTCTGGTTTATACCCCCACGCAGTCGCATCTGAAGGGACAGTTCCCGTTCCATCGGTACTGCTACCTGATTCTCCACATCCACTTCTCTCAGCTGAAGAAGACACCGCACTATCTGAAGAACTGACATCTTGTGTACTGGAACCTTCATAAGGTTTCTCACCATGAGTAGCAATAGCTTCCTTATCAAGCCACTGATACTTCGTACCTAGTTTTTGGTACATATCAGTTAGTTTGCTCTTATAAGTGCCATCTGTGGCCCATCCACCATCTGCTATAGCAGATAGGCTAGCAATACCATTTGTATTGTTTATAGCCCCTTTATAGAGTGTCTGGTGAGCCATAAACTCAGCTTTCCCTACGATCCCTGCATCGTAGCTAGAGAACCAAGTATAAGCTCCTCCTGTACCGTCTCCGACATTCGCTCCAGGCTTTGTCCCACTTAAATCAACACTATCTTCACCATACGTCGCAAGAGTAACTGGAAAATTACTTTTACTAGAGGTTTTAACACCTCCCATATTGTGAGCTTTCCAGAAGGAAGTACCATTAGGATTCGTAAAATTGAACCCATTCTCTATCATCGTTTGAGTGATAGAAGCTGAAGGTAGGAAACCTCCTGCCTTCCAAGACAGGATATAGGCTTCCTTGTGCTTTTTTACAAAGTCATCGATGGAACCATCAGCTGAAGAAACTGTGGAGTCGCCAGTTGAAGATGTTGTTTCTACAGCACCACAATCATTTCTTCCATTATTGGTTACAGCTCCCATTATCCCAACTAACATGGTTATCCCAACATTGATAATTAATAGGAGAGCCACAAAAGGAATGAGGATCTTCAGTTTAAATATTTTTTTCATGGATACCTCGCTTATTTACCATAATCCTAATATTGTTCGCAAAATTCCATAAAAAACTAAAAATACAATAAATCCTATTCCAATCTTCTTGAGACCGTTCAAAAACTCCTTATCTCGTTCTTTTTGTGCTTCCAGGCGTTTTGGATCAGATTCTCCCTCTGAAGCGAAATAATCTCTTTCTTGTTGCATGCGATATTTACGAATCAATACGTATTGATCAAATCTCTGCTTAGTCCTGGCAATCATTCCTAGTTTATTTTTGGCCATTCTGGTTTACCTTCCTTTCTTACTCAATACCGCCATAGCGCTCAACTTCAGGGGCTAACAGCTGTTGGTTAAAGACCAGATTTCCTACCCCTGCAATATTCATGAATAACTGTCCTTTCGCCAGACGAGGCAAAGTCTCTAGTTCAGACTGGTTCATTGATCCAGATAAGGCGTTAGCTAGTAGAGGAACACTGGTTTCGTCCGTCTGAGCAAAAACTCTATATTGCATCAGACCAAAAATCCTCTGGACTGCCGTTACGTACGGATCCTTATGAGTGCCAATCCCCGTCTCAAACAGAATCCCTCGCAGTGAATTAACAGACAATACAACACCAGCAAAGTTTTCGCCCATTGTATCAATCATATCAGCCAGAAGGTTGACACTACTTTCATGCTTAGGGTCAATGAGTGTCTGTGCCCCACTAATATTGACAATATAGTGCTGCATATCCATCTCCGTTAAGTCAGGACGTCTCTTCAGTAATTGCTTACAGCGTTTTCCGTTATTGACAATATCAGCTGAGACAAGTGAAAGAACAGAGAATATCTGAACATTTAACAAATGAGGGGCGTTCTTCAACCCTGAGAAGTCAAATGTTACAACTTGCTCTGAAGAAATATCTTGAAATTCGGTTGTTCCCTCGAAAATTTCTGCGTTTGTTGTCAATAGTTCGTTAAACGTATTGTAAATACGCTTAACAGCCTTGTGTTCGGCTTTATCCGCACTAGTTTGTTCCAGTCGACGTTTGTAGGCATCAACAAACAAAATAAAATCAGACAGAATAGGATACTCTTCCTTCACAATATCCGTCGCTTTCAGTTTTTCTGGATTCAATGAAGGATTTCGAGCCCACAAATTTTCTTCAATGTAAAACTCATTCAGGAGAGTTCCAAATGCGATTAAATCGTCTCCTGTCACTTCATTATTCAGAAGTTTATAGATACTCTTCAGTTTTTCGATATGAAGGTTGTAAGATTTTTTCTTATCGATTTCAGTTCCTGCTTCATTGGTTACTGTTGGAAATACCTGGAAAATATTGATACGGTTAGCTTCACCTGATAAATCAAGAATCAATCCATGTTGTTTTCGTGTCTGATCAAGAAACTGGCCAGTAGCATCAAAGTTACGAATATAATGCCCCTTCGCATAGAGACCGTCTGTGTGTTTCATAAGAAAAGATCTCTGTCCCATCTTTGGATTCCCAGATAGGACCATAAAGGAGCGTGTTCTTTTCTCGTCACGTTCTAGAAAATTGAAATTTACCGCTCCGTTCGTTGGAGTCCATCCAAGATAGAAGCCTTTCTCATCTTCTAGCTTCGTATGATTAAAGAAATATCCACCAGCTATTGAGTGAGCTGGAGTCGGTATCCCTCTTCGATGATTGGGCAAATCAATCTGATATTCAGCTGGAATAAATGGAGCATGGTATTCAAAATCTAATTCTCCAGACAGAATAGTGGATTTGAATTTCGACGTTTTGTCTTTGACCTCTTCAACCTTCTTGAATAATTCTTCTTTGGTTGATGCGAACGTAAAGACACGAATATACATCCCGTACATAGCTATATTTTGCTTATCAATTTCACGGCTTAGTTTATTCAGATTGTCAATTTCATCTAGTTCTTTCCGATTATTGGTTAGTTTGCTATTGTTTGTAATCCGTGTTGACTTCTCTTCAATAGAGTCCTCAATCTCTTTTTGAAGCTGTCTGTTATCCTCCTTGTACAGTGACAGGAAGGAACGTGTTCCAGGAAGCAACAACAATTCAGAAAGCCAAAAACGATCCATCCCTTCAGTTGGATACTCATAATAGTGTAAGACCGTATGGTGCCCATCTCCACTTATCCAGGAGCGGTCATCCTTTTGAAAATCAATATTTCCTTGCGGTTGAATCTGACTAAGAAAAGCAAGGTCGTATCCTTCATTCTTTAATTGTCTTTGTCTACGTTTTGATAAATCAGGCATGCTATCTCTCCTATACTTTCTCATTCATATTGTTGTATTGCTTTATAATCTGAATTTTCTTCCTGTAGTTGATATCTTGTGGAACAAAATCATTATTTCCATAGGTTTTAGCCTTACGAACCAATTCGTCCAATTCGGTTGTTGTAGGTGCAAATAGCCACAGTATGAACTCTGTATTATAGACTTCTTGTCGGATACTTTCTTCAACCTTAATTTGGTTTTGAAGCCAAATTTCACGATCCTTGAGTTGTAAAAAACGTCTATCGTTTACTGATAACTTAGACATATCTTGTCGCACTAAATTCAAATGATGGCGCAAGTCAGAAATTTGCGTATCTGTATTTGTTGGTAAAGTTGTCGTCTCCACTTGGATATTCGATCCAAATCGAGTCAACCAGGTTTCAAAATTTTCAATGGTTCTCATAACCTCGTTATAAGACATCGATCCTAAATCTTTACCTGGTATCTCCATCAGCTGCAAGTAGCCATAATCAACTAACTGAATATAAGCCTGGCTGTTTGGAATGATTGATTTTACATCTAACAACTCAACGCAAGAATGCAAATCAAAATATTCCTGCGTTTGTCTCTTCGTTTCTTGAATACGCCCCAGCGGACGTTTCTCATTTTTGGGGGATTTAATTTGTTTAATCGCCATTATGGTTTTCTCCTTCTGATGTAATTTAAGCTGATATAACGTTTTCTTCTTCGTCTGAAGAACAGAAACATGCTGTGCCAATTCTTTTTGCCACCGTTAGCTGGTAACACCAGATACAAACTCAGAACTGGTGTTAAAAAAATGAATGCGAACATCTGTATCCATTGGCTTTTAGGAAAGATTTTTAAGCCAACGCTCAAAGCGATTACTCCAGTAATTCCTACAAAAGCAATATCTAGGATAAGAAGGCCTATAATCTTGACTTTGGCATAGATATCTCTAGGTACACCGTATTTTTCACCGTACATTGATTTCTCCTTTACATTTGTTTTGACACTCACATTATAATGAATAATCGAAAATATCTTTTAAAGGGACAATAGCATTTTTGCCATTGTCTTTCAGGAAAGAATTGTATAAAAAGTTATATACTTTTTTGAACAATAAAAGAAGCCTCAATCTTGAGACTTCTTAACTAGATCAAAGAATGATTCTTCAGAAAGGAAAGTGATGAATTGACCGTCTGATATTCGTCTAAGCGCTTCATCATGCTTTTTAGACCGTTTATCTGGATCAAAAAGATCCAACTGCTTGTGTCCTAAAACCAATATATCTGTCTTAGAAGATACGTAGTTTTGCACGACAGCTCCTTTACTTTCTAAAAATCGTATGGCTTCTTCTCGAGTTAGAGGACGTAGACTTCCTGTGATAACAATGTTCTTTCCTGTTAAATCCATAGTTCAGCCTATTCTTCTTCGTCCTCACTCTCAGCACCTGTGATATGACGTCCTCCCTGCATACGCTGTCCTGCTTGTTGCATTTGTTGGTTCATGTAATTCATTTGATTCATGCTCTGTTGAAATTTTTGTTGAGAAGAATCAGGCTGTGCTGGTGGTTGTGATTCTGAAACTGGTGCATCTGCAGGTGGATTTGGATCTTGAATTGGGGACTCCATTTCTTCAGCTGAAGGAGTTGGATCGACAATAGGTGCATCTGTTGTTCCTGTATCAATTGGAGGCTCAGGAATATCAATTGGGCCAGGCTGATCAATTCCAGGAACTGCATCATTTTTCAGAGCGTTATAGGCCGCATTTTGAGCAGAGGCAGCCTTATCATCCAGCTTATCTAAAACGTTGCCAACTGCCCCTTTCGTATTTTGCATGGTTTCAAAAGCCTTCCATTCTGCCAAATCAACCATATTGCTTACACCACCTTTGGCCGCATTCATCAAGCCCTGGTCTTTTACAGAGTTCAAAGCACCTTGAATACCACCTCCAGTTCTGGCAAGGCTATTTCCCAGGATCTGACTTCCTTTAGACAGGGCATCTGGAGCTTTTTTAGCCATATCCATACTAAATTGACCAAGTGCCATACCACCATTAAAGAGGCCGCCTGCTCCAGCCGCAAAAGCATTACCCATCATCATAGCACCCAGCAATTGTTGAGCTGTTTCACTATGACCTGTTGAAACTCCAAGCCAGCGCTCGATCATGGCTACTCCTTGCATGGCTGCAAAGAATACTCCAACATAGACAAAGGCAGCTGCGAGACACTGTTCCCACATATTGAGTCCATCAAAGAATCCGCCAGAAAGCTTAGATACAGCTGAAACAGAAAGGATTGGTAAATCTCTGAAAATCTCAAGCGTTACACGCATAATGATGACTTCAAAGAAGATTCCTGCTAAAGCACCGCCAATCGTTCTTAACAACTCTTTATATTTCTTTGAGTTTGATAGAGAACTGTATCCAAGAATCGGAGAGATCATTGCTTCAATCAGAATATCAAAAACTGATTTGACGAGCTTGATGATCATGCTGACCAAAAGAACAACAAGAATAATATACTGGAGGAACATCCCTATCCAGTTGACTTTATAGCGCATATAAACTGATTCAAAAGCACTCAATTGATTAATGACTCGGTGTTCTGTAATGCTTTCAACTCCAGTATTATTGGAATTCAACTTATGGAGGAACAAGCCTTTAATTCCTGCTATTTTGTCGTTTTCCTGTATATCCTTTAACAGTTTTGGATTTGTCGTACCATAGTTTGCCCCAAAATCAATCTTGGTCGCAAAATCAGTCGTATCCCGCTGTGCAGGGTCATCCGTGATATTATTGACAGGAGTAGAGCCTTCCTGAACAGGCTTGATGAAGCCATAATCATCCATTGGAAACAACTCCGTAGAAAAATCTTTGTAGATCAAGACTTTTAAGTCTACCACATTATTTTTCATGGGTTGCAGAGCCAAGGAGGAAGTTGGCTGACTACCAGATGGCGCTTCACTGGAGACCGTTTGGATAGACATGGCATCCTGCGCCACTGCTGTTGAGATGGTGGTCAAAGCTAGTGGCAATACGGCAGTTACAGCAGTTACCAAAAGGAAATTCGTGATGACCCCTTTGTATTTGACTGGTTTTGTAAAAACTCCTGCAACAGCCGACACGACCAAAATCAGGGTGAACAAGGACGTCCCCAATAACTGAAACCAGTAAAAGAACTGGCCTATAATCGTCTTCTGGTCTCCCAGATAACCGAAGAGCCCAAAGAGCTTGAACATATTATTAAAAACATGTTCTAGGCTGGAAGTGATTTGATAAAGAGCCTTAGCAATCCCTCCTGGTAAATAGGTGAGAAATGCCATAAATGCAGGAGTCGGTTCTAAATAATTTCCCCAGTAGGAATAGAACTCCGCTAGCTTTTTTGCATTCTCACCAGTAATCTTGCCATTGAGATCTTTGATCTCGTTCACCAAATCTGAAAAGGTTTGATAGTGCACTAAAGGTACCTTCTTTCTTTCTAAGATACCCCTATCATATTCGATAATGACAAAATCGTTTTTAAAGGGACAATGAAATTCTGACAACAAAAAAAGCCTCAAGTAATTGAGACTTTTGTAAATCAATCTGCGGTTCCGTTGAAATCATAGAAAGCATTGTCTTCTTTATAGCCACGAAGTAATTCAATGACTCTAATTTTTTTACCACCTTCAGTCAATACGACTTGATAGTAAGCACCAGCCTCTTCAGGTTTGTCTGCATTATCACCAACAGCTATAGTAAAATTATCCTTTCCTTTCAGTTGACTTTCTAAACTAACAATAGTTCCTCTGAAAGAGACTGGAATTGCCTTCACTTGTTCTTCTGAAAGAACACTGTACCTAATGCTTCTACCGTCATTATTTGAAATGGTTCGCTTTTCTTTATCGAATTTTAAAGTAGATCCTACTCCACCACTAAAAATAGAACTATCATAACTATCTTCTTGTGAAAAGCCTGTATAGCTATCTTTTAGAACATTTTTAGCAATAGAATCAGGTGATTTTTGACCACATGCTCCTAGTAAAATCAAGGCTAACCCTACTAAAACAATTCTTAAAAAGTGCTTTGCTTTCATCATTTTTTCTCCTGATCATTATTTACTTCATTATAACAAACATCATTTTTTCTTGCAAGTGTTTATATAACTTATTGTACATCTTTTTAGATAACTTCATCCGCAAAGAAGTCGTCTCCGTCATCATAATAATCATAGTCACCTTGAATGACACTAGTCACAGTTGCCTGAAATAGTTCATCTGTGGAAGCAAATGATTGGGATTGTACCTTTTGTCCTTTACTGTGACGGCCTGATAATTTAGGAGTTTCTCCATTGTTGCTGAGGAGAGGCATGGTCAAACGTTGCCTCCAGTCGATGATGTTGTTGAAGGCTGTACCTGCATCAACTGCGATCTCTTGAAGTTCTAGCTCACGGTGTGCACTTTCGACTGGAATATCCGCAAGAGTCATCGATGTATCAAACTCCTCTTGTAAGAACATGTACTTGTAAGGGAAGCTGTTCTTATCATGTGCGAAGATTGGATCCGTTGTGACCTTACGTCCAACATTATCCCGTCCCTTGACCCCACGTAAGATAACCGCTTCTCCTTCCTGGAGCTTGGCCAATTGCGTTGGTGTCAACAACTCTTGTTTTGGATTCTCGACAGCTACATTTGGATTAGCTTCGTCCAGGATATTGCTGGAGCGCCGTCTTCTGGTGATGGTACGTGTACCTAAGTCAGCACTAAATTTCTTATTGGTATCTGAAGATGTTGTTTTAACATAAACCTTCAATGAACAGTTGTCCATAATGGTTCGAGCAACATTTTGGCCGTATTTATCATCCAATTGCTCCAGATTTTGAATCCATAGGTAATAGAGAATGTTTTGTCCCAATCCAATAGATATTTTTGTATCCATGTGAGGAATCGCAGGGATATTTGTAAACTCATCTAAGATATGGAGAATCCGATTAATACATTTACGACCACTTGAGAGAGCAAGCTCATAGTTAGCATTGAATAGCTGATCTAAGAATAACGAAACAATCCCATTATACTCTGTTCGATTTGGCGGTGTTACCAAGTAAATGACTTTCGGTTTATCTGAATAGACCAGTTCAATATCCGACTCCTGAAGAAGATTTTTAGTATCTTCTTTATTCTTAAGGACGGTTATATCGATATGATCTAAAATCGGCTTCTTGCTATACTCATCTAGTTCTAGACTATCTCCGTTTCTTCGATAGACTTTTTCAGCTGAAAATTGAAAGATTTGATCTCGAACAGGGGAATGCCCATTGTTCTTATGATTGAAATCAATCGTTACCGTAAACTGATCTGGAAGTTTAGGCTCAATGGCATAGGTCAGATAGCCTTCCCCATCGACTAAAGCTGTCGCTTGCTTTATATAATCGACTTTCTTTTCGACTTTACCCCACTTCTTCAATCCTGTAATCGTTACTTTAGCAGTTTTGTGCTTAAATTCGTTTTTAAGCTGACTGTTGGTGCTTGATCTGAACTTAACAGATAATCGACGTGGGAAGCCAACAGACTCTAAATCAATAGAGTTTTTAGAAGTCAGTTTGGCCACGTTGTCTTGCAAGAACAGATTGATTCCTGTCATCATGCTAGAGTAGACATTACCTTTAGTCTCATCACCACCAAAGTCTGAAGCACGAAATTCGATATCCGCCATTTGTCTAAATTTCGAGAATTGTTGTTGATTGACTTGTCTCAAATTATCAAAATAGACTGTGATTTTTGACTTTTTCGACACTTGTTGTTCTCTGCTTGGATTCTCGACGATTTCTCCAGCACCATCTACAAAGACTTCTTCAGACCCCATTGTCGCCAAGAATTTCGCAACGTTAGGGATCGTAATGGTATCCCAGGCATCGTCTTCACCATTTTGAACGGTTTCATTAGCTCGATCCATCAAAGCCATTGTAAGAGCATTAAACAGGGATATAGAAGACTTACGGAAGTATTCCGCATTTCCCTTCTCTCCACCTTTTTGTTTCGGATAAATGGATTCTGCGACTGCATTGACATAGGTTTGAGTTTTCTCATAGTAGCCCTTCTTTGCGGCAGCGATGGCTAGAGCTAGCGGATTGAAAGACATAGACCAATCCATATTTTGGAAAGAAAGAACATTGACATCATAGTCACGTTGCCTCATGAGTTTGTAGGAGGCTTGATAATGTTCCCCTTTCGGGTCTGCTAGTACCATCGATGGTTGCAACTCCGCACGGCTATTGATTTCAATTGCTGGAGTTATATGACCCTCCCCTTTACCTGAGCGAGTCATCCCAATCCCTAACAGATTCGTCGGCTTATCTTCAATATAGTAGTAACCTGAAGGAAAAGCTAACGTGCCTAAAATCCGCTCCGCATTAGTCACGTATCGGCTCATTTTTCTATTTTGCCATAACATTTGAGTTCTCAGTGTTTGTCCTGCTAAATCATGAGTCAGTTCATGAAGTACAGGAGCTCCACCTTCACCTGGATAAGTTAAATCTTTATTGGGGATCTTTTTGTATTGACGACGAATTTCATCAATCGTCACAAAACGGTCATCTCCTTCTTCATTGTTGTTATAGTCTCGAAACTGCTCGAAGTTCACCCAGGCAGATTTCCAGGCGATAACTAATCCCAGTAAAAAGATTGGAAATGCTAAAATCGGTGCTATCAAGAAGACTTTAGCATTCAATAAACTTTGAAATAAGAGGCTGTTTAAGTCAAAGTTTACGGCCTTACTAGCATCTTTAAACGACCAAATACTAAAATAGAGAAAGCGGATTGTAGCTCTCAAAACAGTAACCAGGTAATTGGTTAAGATAAAAGCAATAAAGCTAAAACCTAATCCCATATAAACGAAGCTGCGGTAACTTTTAAAATAAAGAATGGGTTTCATTTCTTTATCAAAACGTTTCCGTTCTCGTTTAACAAAAGGGAGGGTATAGAATATCCTGAAGAAAACATTCCAAAGAATGAGAGAGACAAGCGCAAAGATTTTAGGTAAGAATGACTTCATTCCATTGAGCAGCCCTCTAACTGATTTGAACCATACTTGTTTCCAATCAATTCCTTTACGATTTTTCCAACCTCTTTTTATTGCTTGCCTTAGACTACTCTTTCCTGCTAATAACCTTTGATAGCTTCTTAAAAAATACGGCTGGAAGAGTTTGAATAGGTAATAACCTGCTACCCCTAGAAAAAGGAAGGTATTGAGCAAACTGGCTCGAATCAGTTGGATAAGGGTATAAAATACTACTTCAAATAACTCAAACAAACGACTACCCCCTTACACCTTCCAAGAACCATTCCATTTTTCGAGTATAGAAGCTCGAAAAGAGAAATATGTGAAACTGTAGCCTTGGAGAGGCTTTCTCATAACGGTTAAAGTAATTTTCTAACCATTTCTCCCCATCCAACTGTAGAACATTCAATCGACTAGATCGACTTTGTTCTAAGTAATTGGTCACCTGAAGAGATTCTGCAATCAATTCATCAGACAGATAATTGTATTTTTGTCTTGCCATTGTTGCACTCCTTTCTTATTATTTCTTAATTCCTCTCTATTCTAAGGGATAATATCAAATTCTTTGTTAAAGGGACAAAAGATATTGTTATATCATAAGTTATATAACTTTTTGTACAACAAAAAAGCACACAAGTGTTCTTGTATGCTTTCAATCCCTTTAGAATGGGGATTCTACATCCATTGGTTCAGGATAAGATGGAGGAATAGAACTTGGTATCGGCTGAGAAAAGCCCTGTTGTTCCTGCTTACGTCGGTTAGATGCTTCCCTATTTTCAAGGAAAGAAATTCCTCCTTGTTGATTTGGCGAAATAAACTGATACGTCCGACGTTGACCTTGTTCATCATTATAAGGTCGTTGGATAATTTCTCCTTTTAAGAGGATTGGAGAGCCTTTAGATAGGCTCTGAGCCATCAATTCTGCTTGTTTTCCGTATACTTGCACATGGAAGAAACTAGAAATTGGTTTATTTGTATCATCATTCATACTCGAATCACAAACAAACTCAAATTTGAAACTGGCATGACCATTTTTAGTTTGACCTACTGCATCACTTGGGATGAATGCAACACGTCCAGAAGCGATAAATACTTGCATTTTTTCTCCTTTCAATAAAGACCACAAGAGAGTCTTTATTCAACTTGTGGTCATCATTTCATTTTAGTTCGTCAAATTAGTTTTCTTTCGACTTACGAAGGCCTGCAAGACTCAACAATCCCAAAATCATTCCCACAACTGGAAGCATGCTTGCTGCTGTTCCTGTGTTTGGTAGTGACGGCTGAGGTTGTGGCTTGCCTGGTTCTTTAGGCTCTGGTTTTGGAGGTTCCGGCGTTGTTGTTGTAACTTTAGCCGTCATCTCTTGTAAATTGACTGTATTGATAAAGGTATTTTCAACCTTACCAGCCTTGATGCGTTCGACTTCTAGATAGAAGTCTGCATCGAAGGTGCCTTTTACACCTAAAGAATTTAGGAAATCCTGGTTAATAACATACGACCATTTGCCTTCCTTTTCGTTCCATTTAACGGTCACAATTTTCTTGAGGAAGTTAGGATCCGTATCCTGGTTCACTTCAAATAAGAAGGCATAAGCTGTACCTTTGGCGATCTTGTCGCCAGCTTTGACTACTTTTCCATCCTTCAGGATGACATCATAAGTCAAGATAAGGTCCTTCTCAGCTGTGTACTCTGTACCCTTGAAAATACCTTCCCACTTACCTGTGAATCGATCATGAACCACATCCAACTGATCACTACCATCATATTGGAAGAGGCTATCATGTTTAGTAGGCACGGTTACGCCATCAAGTAGATAGCGGATGTATTGGCCAATCTGTACTTCTTGGCCATCCAAGACTTTTTTATTATCCTTTTGGTCCACAGCGTGTTTCTCTGGCTTCACATCAGGAACTTGAACAGTCACCAAGTTAGAAATATAGCTATTTCCAAAGTCGATTTGCTTAAAGCTATTTTCAACTTTCTCCCCTGCTTTAACCAAGAGTTTAGCTGGGAGATCAACAGTAACATTCTTATTTGGTTTCACGTAGTTTTGATAGAAACTCTTGGAATCTTTTGCTACCCAAAGATAAAACTCACCTTTAGGATTCAAGTTCAATTCCTTCAGGATTTTATTGATTGCATCTGTACGACCTTTGTCTGAAAGGACGTGATACATGTCAAACATGTTTTTCACGTCTTTACCTGCAGCAGTCATCTTAATCTTGCTGTGGTCAACTGTGAAGGCTTTGTCTTGAACATCATCCAGGATTCCAAACTTCTTACCAAGTGCTTGCGCTGAAGCAAGTGTTTTGGTATATGGGCTGTAATCTGTCATCAAGCGGAAGGTCACGTTGCGATCAAATGTTGTCGCTGCGTTTATATTCTTACCAGAACGATCCAGAACAGCTTTGACTGGTTTTGGTGGTTTCGGTGTGTAGTTGGTAACAGTATTTGAGTACACCTCGTAGTTATTCACTAACACTTTATAGGTGTTATCATAGAAACCTTTATCATAGACTGGCTTCCAAGTAATCACAGGAGCTTCTAAGCGTTTCCCTTCGTAAATTGCAGTAAAGGTGTAAGTATTCCTTCCTGCATCGTAAGCAACGCCCCATCCTGCTTTCTCTGCAGCTGCCTTTGTAACAGCTACATCAGGAACTGCTCCAGCTTCGAGTGGATCAATGATGGTAATCTTGTCCCCTTTTTTAAGGTTCGCATAGATATTTTCATGGGTCAATGTATAGGTCTGAGTAGCGTTTTTAACTACTGTTTGACCATTTGTGTTGGTCTTATCTGTATCTGCTACAGATTTGCTGACAACTGGCTTATACTGCAATTTATAGCCGTGATAGTTTGCTGATAATTTCTGATTTTTCGTCTCAGAAATAGTTTTAAGCGCTAAAGCTGGTTTTGCTGGATTTTTCGCATTGACCAGATTAGCACTGATTGAATCAGGTTTGACAGGTTTCACAGTTGTTTTAGTGATAGTTGCAGTAGCTGGAACTTCAACGACTGGCGCTACAACCTTTGTATTCAAAGCAAACCAATAGGTTTGGCCATTTGGACTTTCTGGTCCATCCCATTGAATAAATTCGGTTGTGAAGGCTGTCCCTTCCTTAAAGACTCCAAGAGCAGCACCCTTGTACTGATATGCTGAAGAGGAAGTATCCCAAAGATGACCTACCTCTTCCTCACGGTTATAGTCTTCTGCATAAACATAGCCATAATCCTTGTTTTGAGTAACAGTTGAGCCATTGATTTCAACATGTGTCCCATTGATGGCTTTTGCACCTTCCCACCCGATAGGGTTGTGGTTTAGAGACGAGTAGGTTAAGGCTGCAGGTGTCTTTTCAGAAGCCTTGAAAGCTACTTCTTGGCCTTCCTCATTGTTGTAGTAGTAGGTATCTGTAACCAGGAAGTTCATGTAGTCCGCAGCTCCACCTGTTCCATCGTTTCGAGCTACTACAAAGCCCTCAGTCGGATCATTTAAGACATAGACATCATTTAGGCCCGTTTTACCTTGGTTTACAATTTGAAATTTTCGATGGATACGAGAAATATTGTGTTGTTTCCCATCCTCCGTTGTGACTGTTAAGCCGTTTAACCCAGTATAATCAATTTCTGTTGTCCAACCATTGCCCACATCTTTGTATTTCAAGACTTTGGTTGAGTCTAGAACGCGAGAGTACCCAGATCTGCCACTTGATGAGGCGATATAATCCGTAGTCAGTTCTTCTGCTCCTGAAGCTGTAGACTTCACAGTTGCTTCAGGATTAGCGGTCGAAAGACTTAGAGCTTGTAGTACAACTTCTTTTGTGTATCCTTCAGTGCTTGTTTTAGACTGAAGATCGTTGTACTTCTTCTGCCATTCAGCTTGGGCCTGCTTAGCTTGATTATAAGCCGCCTGGTTTTGTTTGGCAATTTGGTTAGCCTCATCTACTGTGGAAACTTCTTGGGTTTTAGAACTGAGAAGTACACCTGAGTTTTTCAATTCAGCGAACTTACGGTCAGCATCCTGATTGACTTGTTCACTAGCAGATTTTTTCTCTGTATAGGCAGCCATAATAGCTCTGTTAAGTTCCACTTTGCCTTTTGCAGTCGCAATAGCCTGGTCATTTTGTTTCTTCAATGCTTCTACTTCTGCGACTGAAGAGACCGTACGTGTAACGACTTTAACGTCAACCTTTTCTTTCTTCAGCTGTTCAGATGCGCTTTCTACCGCTTTGTTTAGAGCAGTAGCTTGTTCAACAGTAGCATCATACTTAGCTTTTTCACCCAGGTAGGTTGAGACAGCTTGCTGGTTTTCTTCTAAGACTTTCTTAGCTGTTTTAGTAGCTTGCTTGTTTTTGTCAGCAGTTCCATCTGTGGCAGTCGAACCGTCATTCGTCACTGTGACAGTTGTTGATTGTTCGTGCTTGCCTTTTTCAGTGGCCACAAAGCTATTATTAGCTCGAATGGCTTCCTGCGCTTCCTTGAAGGCTGTATTGTTTTCGACTTGTTTTGCAGTCGTTTCTTCAAGTGCCTTGATTTGCTTATCCTGGTCTTGTTTAATTTCACCCTTAGACTGATCAAGACTTGATGAAGTAGTATCTGTGCCCTTATCAACGCTTGATGTCTCAGACACAACTACTCCAGCTTGTTTAGCAGTTGAAGCAGCCTTTGTGACTGCACTATTATCAATCGCTACAGGCTGGCTTCCTGTTGCCTTACCAGCTTGTTTAGCGTATGTGTTGTTGTCGTTTTTGCTTTCAGGCTGTACTGCTTCATCCGCCAATACAGAACCTGCAGAGAAGGCTACAATACCTGCAACTGCAATTCCTGATACTAGGCCTTTAGCCCATTTTTTCTTACGGAAATATCCGTGTCCTTGTGTTTTTTCTGTCATTTAATTGTTTCCCTTTCCATTTCACCTTAAAACATTTTCTTCTTGTAGACGTAGCTGACTGCTGTCAACAACATAGCCCCAATAGCACCCAGAATGCTTTCTGCCGTTCCTGTGTTTGGAAGTGTTTTTAACTTCCCATCTTTATCAGTAACAGAGATAGTCTTATCTTCATTGACAGTACCTCCGACCTCTTCAGGAGCAACCACTGAACCATCTGAAAGAACTACGTTTCCGCCTTGGGTGCTAACAATTGACGCACCTGTATTTGTTTCAACAGGCTCTTTTGTCACATCATGAACTACTTGACCTGTTGAGGTTGAAGTGGTTCCAATTTGTGACTTCCCTTGCTGGTTCGCTTGATCAGTAGTTTTTGGCTTTTCATCCGGAACACCATCTAAACTACCTGCATTATCCTTGTCTTGTGGCTTATCTGAAGGTGCTGGTTTATCAGCTGGCACTCCGTCAAGGCTACCTGCGTTATCCTTGTCTGAGGGAGCTGTTGGGTCAACTGGAGTAACTGAAGGCTCTGTTGGCTGAACTGCTGGAGCCTCTGTTTCTGTTGAAGCGCTTGGCGCTGTTGGCGTAACTACTTCTGTTGTTGGTGCTGAAGAGTCAATTGGTGTTACTTCATCAGCTGATACAAATCCAGCTTGTGCAAGTGCGATAGTTGAAAGTGCTAATGTAGCTAATACTTGTTTCTTGTTCATTGTGATTTTTCCTTTTCTAATTTTTAAGATAATTTGATTCTTTTGGTTCTGTTTCTACAACAAATCCATATTTTGAAGAATCAGAAGCTTTTACATCAAAAGTTAATCTAACGCTAGATGATTTATCCCCTCTTTTGACAGACAGGATATAGGAAACCGTATATCTTTGAGTTTCTGAATCATAATTCAATTTCTCTAAAATAACGGACTGTAAAATTCCTTCTTTCGGTTTGGTAAATTTTGCATCACCTTCAGAAAGAAAATCTACTAGGTTTTCTTTTTTGCCCGAGTAATAAGAAGGTAAGAAATAACGGCTAAATACATCAACCTCATTTTTCGTTGAAATGATAAGTTGGGTATTTTTTTGTTCCTGGTATAAGAAATTTACTTTTTCGGACTGGCTTGATAGTTGAGCGAAAGCAAAAAATACGCAAGTGATATTTATTACTGACAACACTCCCAAACCACCTAAAAATAGATAAATTTTCTTCAGGGAAACTGACTGCTTTTGAACAATAGGAGGGGCAACAGCTATTTGACCTCCTGCTTTTAGATCATGTGATGGACGATTTGGTTGTGAAACAGCCATCGTCTCACCTTCAGCTGGGAAAAGAGGAAGAGAAGAATTGGACAATCCCATACTTTGTTTATATACAGGATAAATCTGGTTCTCAAAATACTCCCTTTTTTCTTGATAGCTGTAATTTGCAAATTCAGAGCGAGTAAGTATCGCTTGAATGAGGGGAAGCAGGAGATTTTCATAGTCTTCAGTAATCAGAAATGGACTAGCATAAACCTCCCCTTCTGTCACCACGCTTTTCCCTTCCAGATGGGCGATTGCCACTTTTTTCAGCTGAAACTGACCATACATCTGTTTCAACTCTCTAAATAACAACTCGGCCTGTTGAAATGTGAGGTAGGGTAAACTTTTTGAAATCGGCTGAGAAAAATCAGAAAGATGACCCAATCCCTCAATGATATCAAGTAATTCACTATCATCTTCTGGACCTCTTCCATCTTCCCAGGAGATTTCTAAAAATAGATCATCTGTAATCGTACAGCAACCTTTATTAAAGAGTGAAAAAGCCATAAATCACCACCCCTTAACTTTTCACGAAATCAAAAATCCATTCAATAATACTTGGTCCCGCTGAAACACCAATAATTGCAATTGCAATAGACACCCAATTTTTTTTCATTGAGGCTTTTAACTCCCGTCCACCAAACGCATAAATGAGCGAAGTGACAACGGCAGCTAGACCAAATAGCGCAACACTGACTAGCTGAACTTTTGTAATTCCTTGTCTTGCCAAGTTATCCGACTTAGCAAATGGATCGTCCGCATAGACTGTAGATCCTGTTAGGAATAGGGAAAGGCTCAATAAAAACATCTGTGATTTTGTTTTTACTTGCTGAAGTTGTCTTGTCAAATAGTTTTTCATAGAAATCCTCCTTTGTTTTTTTGACAACGTTAGTATAATAGATAATTGAAAAAAATTTTTTAAAGGGACAATCATTTTTTTTAAGGTGAATTTTAAGAAAATAATGCTTCACCAAATGACGTTTTTTCAGCTTCGACATCGAATAATATTTTTCTTTTATCTTCACGATGGTGTTCATCTGGTGCATCACCTTCTACCCAAAGATGAAAATGATACTCTTGGTTGTGATCAGATAAGTTCAGAAACTCTTTAGAAATTAAAGGGAGAACCTTATGTTTAATCACTCTTTCCAGTGGCCGTGCACCATCTTTTATATTTGTTCCTACATCCAATAAATAAGTAACCAAACTTTCTTCATAAGAAAGAGTCAACCTTTGGTTCTTCATTCTTCCTTCAATTTCTGATAGATGTTTGACAATAATTTCCTTATTCACTTCCTCGTCTAACATGTTGAAAATCAATTTATATTCAATTCGATTGAGAAATTCTGGTCTGAACCTAGTTTCTAACTCCAACGTCATGCTCTTTTCAAACTGAACCTTATCCCTGTCGGTTAGCTTTTTAAAATTCCCTTTTAATTCGTACTGCTTAATAATTTTTTGAGAACCAATATTCGTAGTAATAATAATAATCGTATTCTTAAAACTCACTTGCCTTCCAGTTGAATCAGTCAAACGTCCTGCATCAAGCACCTGCAAAAATAAATCTACAACTTCTGAGTGTGCTTTCTCCACTTCATCGATCAGGATAACGCTATAAGGTTTTTGTTTAACCTTCTCAGTCAATTGACCTTTCGTTCTAGTTTGACGATCGCCAATCAGCTTTGTAATATCTCCTTTTTGCTTATACTCAGACATATCAAAACGAATGATTGCCTCCTCATCATCAAACATCCCCTCTGCCAATGCCAGGGCAAGCTCTGTTTTCCCAACTCCTGAAGTGCCTAGAAACATGAAGGAAGATAGGGGCTTTCTTTGATCCTGTAAACCAGCTTGTGCAACAGTTATAGCGTTCACAACAGCATCTACAGCCTCATCTTGGCCTTTAACACGTCGTGATAGCTTTTCTTTTAAACCATCTAGCCTTTCCTTGTCACCTTTCAAAATCGTCGTGACAGGAATACCTGTTTTATTTTTCAGCACCTCTGCAATTTCTTGCTTCCCGACATGGGCTAATCCATTTGTAGAACAAATTGTCGCTGCTTCATCTATTAAGTCGAAGGCTTTATCAGGTAAAAATTGATCTGGTATGTAGCGAACAGATAGAAGTACAGCTTGTTTTACAGCGTCGGAACTAATAGACACCTGGTGAAAACTTTCGTAAATAGCTTTAGCTTGTTCAAGAATTTCAATCGCTTGAATAGTTGTTGGTTCATCAACCATAATCGGCTGCATTCTTCGCTCTAGCGCTCGGTCCGTTTCAATATATTCATGAAATTCATCTAAAGTAGTTGCGCCAATCAATTGAATCTCACCACGTGACAAAACTGGCTTAATAATATTTCCAGCATCCAGAGCCCCTTTATCTGAACCTCCAGCACCAACAATTGTATGAATTTCATCAATAAAGAGAAGGTTTTCTCCTTTGGTTTCTACCATCTCCTCAATAATTTTTTTAAACTTAACAATAAATCCTCCATCCTCATCTGACATTAAACTAGATAATTCCAAAGATCGCACTGTCAAGTTTTTTAATTTTGGAGATACCTGGTTTCTTAAAATGGCTAAAGCAAATCCTTCAACAATAGCTGTTTTTCCAACTCCAGCTTCTCCTACCAAAATAGGATTATTCTTAGTTCGTCTGAGAAGAGTGGTCTGAACAGCTTCTACTTCTTTATCACGTCCGTACACCTGATAATCTTCTGCTTTTTTTGAAACTTTTTCTGTCAAATTATCTGTATAACGATCTAAATAGGGTGTTTTTTTCTTTTCTTCAGTAGTCACACTTAATCACCTCTTTCTTTTACTTCCTTGATTTGAAGAGTGAGCTTATCTTTTATCGCATCCACAAATTCTCTTGGATTAATTTTCCCTTCCCCTATCTGAGATAGAAACATTTCCCAGCCTCCTGATGTCCCTGGATCAGAAAACTCATTGTCATAGAGATAATTGATAAGTAGATAGGCTTTGTTGGTAGGCGTTAGTTGACCTGTTTTTTTATCTTTAACAACATAACCCTTACTTTGAATTTTTTTAATGATTTCTCCTCTAGTGGCTTGTGTTCCCAAGCCATATTTAGGAAATATTTGGCCAATCAATTGGCTTTCAGTTAGTCTTTTAGGTGGTTTTGTTTCACCCCCTAAAATATGAACCTGCGTATCAATTTTATCTCCCACTTGATAATCAGGAACTTCAACAGGACCTCTTACCTTTCGTGAACTCCATTCAGCCCATCCCAACTTATGAAGCGTTCTACCCTTTGTTTTAAAAACAAAACCATTATTTTCTACTTCAATTGTTTTGGTTGAATAATAACAATCATCCGCAAACATCAAGATTGCCTGCTTCACAACTGCTTCATAAATCAGTCGTTGGTCAGTTTTTAAATTTGAAAGGTTTGGAATTCTTTCAGTCGGAATCAAGGCTGAGTGGCTCGTGCCAGAAACTTTTTCATCATTAACATAATTTTCTCTAGGCTCCAAAAACGCTGGCTGAAAATGACAATTAATGGCCCTTTGATAGACAGATAGATTTTCTTTTAAATCATCAAATTCAAAACGACTGATGTATTCTGAGTCTGGTCGTGGATAGGAGAGAAAACCTTCCAAGTACAGCCCTTCAACAATGCTCTCAGTTTTATCTGAGTCAAATTTCCAGGCGCTTGCTGCAAAACTTTGTAATGCTGACAAGGTAAATAGTTGTGGAGCGGATTTCTGTTGATTTTCTACCTCAACTGAAGAAATAACAGAGGTGGTTGATAACTCCCTTGAAGAGGCTAGAATAGCCTCACTATCTTTAGTTTTATCTTTGGTCGTAAAGAATACCCCATTTCCCTTATCCTCCAGCTGAAGCTTCCAATATTTTTCTGGAGTAAAGTTGCGAATCTCTAAATCATTCTCACAAACTAGTCTGACCGCTGGTGTTTGCACTCGGCCAACCGATAGATGGCTACCTTTTGTTCGAGAGAGTTGTCCTCTTGCTTGAAGATCAAGTGTTGCAAGAGGTGATAGGTTCATTCCTACCAACCAATCACTTTGTGCACGTGCTTCAGCTTCTAAATAGTAATTGTAGGTTTCTGAAGGTTCCTTCAATTCCTGAAAAGCTTTTTGAAGAGCTTTCTTTGTCATGGAGCTTGCCCAAAGACGTTTCCAAATTTTCTCCTTCCCCCCCGGTATGTGCGATAAAATAGAGTACGCAATCCGTTCTCCTTCTCTATCAGCATCCGTCCCAATAATCACTTGATCCGCTGTTACCACTTCATCATAGATTCTCTTGAATTTTTCTCTTGAATTCTTGTCCTCTTTGAGATGTTGCTTAAATGAAACATTTGTCAGAGGTAATTTATCAAGTGACCAGTTGTCTGGTTCACTGTATTCAAATAAGTGCCCTTCAGCAGCTACCACATGAACTTCAGCTGGAAAATAGGGTGATTGCCTGATAACATAGACACCTTTCTTTTTACTAAATTGTCCCAAAGCTGTAGCGTAAGCTTCTGCCTGTTTCTCTTTTTCAGCCAGAATAACTATAACCATATCATTCTCCTTCTACTTCATTTTCTGTCATTGTAAGCTATAATTAAAAAATATTTTGTAAAGGGACATTGACACAGAGTAGAACGAGTTCATATCAAAGAACAACACAAAAAGTTATATAACTTTTTACACAAAAAAGAGGCTCACAAAGAGCACTCTTTCTATACTTTAAGCCCCTTCTTTGGGCTTTGGATAAAATTTTGATTTTGTCCCACCTGTCTATTCAACTGATAGGGCTTTGTATATTGTTCAACACTTTTTACAATCTTAGATACTGTTCCATGAATCCGTTTCATAGATTGCGCTAGTTGTTGATCATCAAGAGAGGTCAAATTATCAGTCCAAATTGCCATATAGCGAATGGCTTTTTCAGAGGTATCTAACCCAAAATGGTTAGAAACGAGATAACTTGTCATCTCAGCTTCAAGTTCTCTACGATCTTTTGAGACATCTTCCTTATACGAGTTAGCAAATTTAGGGTTATGTAGACTAGCATGCGCCAACTCGTGAATAGTAGTTGCAACGACTTCTCCAGGAGTATTATCTGGATTCAAAAGTATCTTTTGTTCATCTGGATAAAAAGATCCTTTCGCACTTCTCAACTCTTTTGCATCGTCTTGATAGATTGTTACCCCAATACCCTTAGCATAGTCTGAAAGTCCTTCAAGTACCTCTTTTGTACGAATATGATCCATATTGAAGTCATAGTGACGATTTGGCATCGCTTTGGGATAAAATTCAGGTTTCAAGGTTGTTTGAGACAACTCAAATACCTTATACGTAGCGAATTTAGCTAAGCCTGTATTTGAATCTCTTTCTTGGAAGAAGCGAGATTTCAATTTTCCTTCTTTCTTTAACGCCTTTTCTTCAGGTGTCGCTTCAGAAAGTCTTTTATATTTTGGATTGCCTTTTCCATTTTTTACCTGGTTCCCATTTTCATCCAATACAGGAATCATTTCAACCATCATAGGTCTAAACAAGGTAATATGTGATTTTTCTCCTGTCTTAACCGAAAGATTGTTATGGGTAACTTCTCTTGTTCGACCTGTTTTTTTATTGGTATAGGTATTTCTAGTTTCAAATACCTGATCTGAAGTAATCCCAAGAACTTCCCCCATCGATTGCCATTGATTATAGGTTGCGACTGCATTCGCTCCTGGCCACTGTTCCTGAATCAAAGCGACATTTCTAGGTGAGAGCTCTGGAAACTTACTCATAAAATTCAGATACTCTTCTAACCGTTCTGGTGTTTCTGTGTACTCTCTCACTTTTTGAAAAGCAACCTCACTCAATTCGTGAGGTGTTAAAGTAGCATAATCAATACTACTTGAATTTACTTCAGGAGTCTCCAAATCCGAAATAGGTTCCTCTTTCAGAATCTCCTCTACACGCTGAAGCAAATTAGTTTTAGTTTCTTGCTTAGAAGATTGAAAAGCTACCGTTTCTCTTGTATCAGGAGTTTGACCTGCTACTTCTTCAGTCAATCGAGTCGATTCATTTGCTTCCTGGGAAATTTCCTTATTCACCTCTCTATTTTCCAGCTGAGAAAGAATTTCTTCATCCATCGATGCTAGTTCAGATTGACCGTTGAGTCGACGATATCCTAATCCTAGCATTTGTGAAATTGGTGTAGTCTCATCTCCAATATCATATCGAATTCCCTCTTTGATCACTTCACCACCTGGAGCATAGACATCAAACTTAATTTTGGTAGGAGGGATATAGCCTTCAGTATTGCCTGCTGTTACTTGTTTCATTCCTTCTTGATGAATTGGATAAAAGTCCTGATTGGCCTTATATAGCTCCCTAGCGAAATCTTGATAAGATATCAGATCTGTCTCTTTAAATGGCAATCTAGGGCCTTCTGGGCGTTCCTCAGACCATTGAAGGCGTACATGGTAGTTTTCCTTATAGATAT
>ERZ772945.754-NODE-754-length-25041-cov-46.920596_pt1 | contig 25041 bp, 24 predicted proteins | sample MGYA00511681_ERZ772945 | MGnify/ENA primary metagenome ERZ772945 (study PRJEB29015, sample SAMEA2737943) | human oral metagenome | biome: human oral; feature: human-associated habitat; material: dental | place: China | collected 2143 ...
GTCGGGCTCGGCATCCTCGCGCGGACGATGCCGCAGCTCAACATCTTCGTCGTCGGCCTGCCGCTGCAGATCGTCATCGGTGTCGTGACGCTTTCGATGGTGCTGCCGTTCTATGTGATTTTCCTGGATGTGCTGTTCAATGAGATGTATGGAAATATCCGCATTGCGCTCCGTGCCCTGCAGTAGCGAGGAGCTCAGCCACCCGCGCTTCGCGTTTGACCTCCAACTCTTTGCCGACGGGGACAAGACGGAAGAGCCGACGGCGAAGAAGCGCGCCGACGCGGCGAAGAAGGGCCAGGTCGGCAGAAGCCAGGAGATGAACACAGCGTTCGTCCTTCTCGTCGGCTTTTTTTCCATCCAGGCGCTCTGGGACTACATCTACACGAATATCGCGGACTATACGGCGTATATCTTTTCCAATATAAACCAGACGATCGATACGGAGACGGTTCTGCACCTCTTTATCGGCATCATGGAGATCCTGGCGAAGACGGCGCTGCCGATCATGATCGCGATCATGATTATCGGGCTCGTGATCAATTTCTTCCAGGTCGGTCTGCTCTTCAGCACGGAGAAGCTTGAGCCGAAGCTCAGCAATCTCAATCCCATCAACGGCATGGGGCGCATCTTCTCGAAGCGCTCGCTCGTCGAGCTCGTGAAGTCCCTGCTCAAGATCCTCATCATCGGCGCATTCCTCTACCTCGTCCTGAAAGACGAGTTCCTGCATATCCCGCAGTTCATCTACTACGATCTCGCGACGAGCCTGGCGAAGATTTCGGACATCATCTTTGCGATGGCGTTCAAGATCATCGGCGTCATTCTCATCATTGCGATTCTCGACTACGCCTATCAGAAGTGGCAGACGACACAGGACCTCAAGATGACGAAGCAGGAAGTCAAGGACGAGATGAAGCAGATGGAAGGCGATCCGCAGATCAAGGGAAAGATCCGGCAGAAGCAGCGCCAGATGGCAATGGCGCGCATGATGCGGGAGGTCCCGAAGGCGGATGTCATCGTCACGAACCCGACGCATTTCGCCGTCGCGCTCAAATACGAGAAGGGCATGACGGCGCCGCTCGTCGTCGCAAAGGGACAGGATCTCGTCGCGCAGAAGATCAAGGCAATCGCGCGCGAGAATCGCGTCGCCATCGTCGAGAACAAGCCGCTCGCGCGGGCGCTCTACGCGAGCGTCGAGCTCGGCGGCGCTGTGCCGCAGGAGCTCTACCAGTCCGTGGCGGAGGTTCTCGCCTACGTCTACCGCCTGAAACATCGCAGGCGCGCATGACAGTACCTATCATAGCAAAAGGAGCATGATTTATGGCTGCACCACAGGCGGCCGCCGCACCATTTGGCGGAGGTTCTCTTATCCAGAAATACAGCGATGTGCTCATCGCGGTGGCGATCGTCACAATCGTCATCATGATGATCATACCGCTGCCGACGATTCTTCTGGATCTATTGATCTGCCTGAATATCACGATTGCCCTGCTCGTCATGATGTCGGCAATCTACAATGTCGAGGCGCTCGACTTGTCGGTGTTCCCGTCGCTTCTCCTCATCACGACGCTCTTCCGCCTCGCGCTCAACATCTCCTCGACGCGCCTCATTCTCTTGGAGGGCTACGCGGGCGAGGTCATCACGGCATTCGGCAACTTCGTCGTCGGCGGCAATGCTGTCGTCGGCATCATCATATTCGCGATCCTCGTCACGATCAACTTCATCGTCATCACGAAGGGCTCGGAGCGCGTCGCAGAGGTCTCGGCACGATTCACGCTCGACGCGATGCCCGGCAAGCAGATGGCGATTGACGCCGACCTCAACCAGGGCGCAATCACGGATGCAGAGGCGAAGAAGCGGCGCGAAAAGATCCAGCGCGAATCCGACTTCTTCGGCGCAATGGACGGCGCGTCGAAGTTCGTCAAGGGCGACGCGATCGCCGCTATCATCATCATCCTCATCAATATCTCGGGCGGCTTCATCATCGGCATGGTGCAGCGCGGCCTCGACGCTTCGCAGGCGCTCACGCAGTATACCCTCCTCACCGTCGGCGAGGGGCTCGTCTCGCAGATCCCGGCGCTGCTCATCTCGACGGCGACGGGCATCATCGTCACGCGCAGTGCGGCGGAAGGCAATCTCGGCGGCGACATCGTGAGGCAGCTCTTCAACAACGCGCGCATCTTCTTCATCCTCGCGGCGATCCTCATTTTCATGGCCGTCATGCCGGGACTTCCGGGCGTGCCGTTTCTCGTGCTCTCGGTGACGTGCGGCTTCATCGGCTGGAATCTGCGCCGCAAGGATGTGGTGCAAACCGAGTCGGAAAAGACGGAGAAGAAGGTGCAGGAGAAGCGGCAGGCGACGACGCCCGAAAACGTCGTCTCCCTGCTGCAGGTCGACCCGATGGAGCTCGAGATCGGCTACTCGCTGATTCCGCTCGTCGATACGGGGCAGGGCGGCGATCTCCTCGACCGCATCGTCATGATCCGCCGCCAGTGCGCCTTGGAGCTCGGTCTCGTCGTGCCGACCATCCGCATCCGCGACAACATCCAGATCAAGCCGAACGCCTACATCATCAAGCTCAAGGGCATTGAGATCGCAAAGGGCGAGCTCATGCTCGATCACTATCTCGCGATGAATTCCGGCACGGTATTTGAAGAAGTGCCGGGTATCGAGACGCAGGAGCCGGCGTTCGGGCTGCCGGCGCTCTGGATTCCGGAGGCGGAGCGCGAGCAGGCGGAGCTCAACGGCTATACGGTCGTCGATGCCGTATCCGTGCTCGCGACGCACCTCACGGAGGTCATCAAGCAGCACGCGTCGGAGATTCTCGGGCGGCAGGAGACGCAGAATCTCATCGACAACCTCAAGAAGACGAATCCCTCGCTCGTTGAGGAGGTCGTTCCCGAGCTGCTGTCGGTCGGCGAGATCCAGAAGGTGCTCGAAAATCTCCTCGAGGAGCGCGTCTCGATCCGCGATATGGCAACGATCCTCGAAGTGCTCGCCGACTACGGCCGCGCGACGAAGGACACGGAGATTTTGACCGAGTACGTCCGCCACGCGATGGCGCGCCAGATCACGCAGATGTATGTGCAGAACGGCGCACTCCCGTGCATCACGCTCGACGCGGCGCTCGAAAACCGCATCGCGGGCGCAGTGCAGCGCACGGACCACGGCTCGTATGTGAGCCTCGATCCCGACTCCCTGCAGCGAATCGTGACGACGCTTAGCACGGAGCTTGAAAAGCTCACGAATATGGGCTATCAGCCCATCGTCCTGACGAGCCCTGCCGTCCGCCTGTACTTCCGCAAGCTCGTCGAGCGCTCCGTTCCGGGGCTCATCGTCCTCTCGCAGGCGGAGATCGATCCGAATGTTGAGATCCAGATTCTAGGGGTGGTGAAGGTTTAAGGTGCAGATCAAAGTAGTCAAGGCTCCGACGATGAAGGAAGCGATGGAGCAGGTCAAGTACGAGCTCGGCAAGGATGCCGTCATCCTGCATACGAAGCGGTACAAGGAGAAGAGCGGCATCCTTGGCATGGGGGCGGTGCAGGAGGTCGTAGAGGTCACGGCTGCCGTCGAGGATGAGCCGGACGCAGCGACGGCAAAGCGCGCAGCGCGCACGGTGGAGGAAACGCCGCCCGTCAAAATTGCGCCGCCGCCCGCGAGCGTGCTCGCCCAGTATCGGACAAATGGGACGGAAGAAGGCGTGCGCCTCGCGGGGCTTCCAATCCAGCCGCCGAATTTCACGCAGCAGCCCGCCGCACCGATACCCTTTCCGCCGCTTCACGTAGGAGAAGTGCAGGGGGGAGGGCAGGGAGAAAAAGAAGCTGCTACGCCAGATGCAAAGGCAAAAGCGCAGGCAGAGCCCGTGCAGGAAGAGCCAGCCCACGAAATGAGTGAAAGGACCGCCATGCAGGAAGGAAAGCCGCAGGATGCGGAGAAGATACAGAAACTCGAGCAGGAACTCGCACAGATGAAGACGCTTCTCGCGCAGGTCATGAGCAAGGATACGTCGCATGGGCAGGTGACGCTCCAAGAGGCACTGCGCCGGCAGGAAGTGCACGACGAGATCCTAAAGGAAATGGCGGCGACGCTTCCCGCAGGCGACACGCTGATCGACAGCCTAGACGACCGCGCAAATGACGTGCTGGCGGGATACCTCGGGCGCGTCATGCACTTTTCAGAGGGGATCGCGCTCAACAAGCATGGCGTCCGCGTCGCTGCGCTTATCGGCGCGACGGGCGTCGGAAAGACGACGACACTCGCGAAGATCGCTGCGCGGTTCGTGCTCGAACGTGGCATTAAGGTCGCGCTCATCACGGCGGACACGTATCGCATTTCCGCCGTCGAGCAGCTCAAGACGTATTCGGACATCCTCGGCCTTCCCATCGAGATCGTCTACTCGCCCGACGAGCTCAAGGTCGCCATCCACAAGCATCGTGACAAGGATCTCATCCTCATTGACACGGCGGGAAGAAGCCAGCACAACGCGTATCAGATGAAAGAGCTGCAGGACTTCCTCGCCGTCTATCCGCATATCGAGAAGCACCTCGTCCTCTCTGCGACGACGAAGGAGCGCGACGCGGCCGATATTCTCGAGAAGTTTTCCGTCTGCGAGCCAAACCGCGTGATTTTCACCAAGACGGATGAGACGTCGAGCGTGGGGCTTATCTTGAATCTGCTCGCCACGCGCGAGATTCCGCTCTCGTACTTCACGATGGGGCAGAGCGTGCCGGATGACATTGTGCCAGCAGCGCCAAGTGAGCTCGCGGCTGTTTTTTTGAGGGAATGACATGGCAGATCAGGCAGCAAGGCTTCGGCAGATGGTCGGAACGAAGTCGGAGAGTGCATACGAGACGCCGCAGAAGGTTTCTGCCGGCAGCTTCGGCACGCGCGTCATTGCCGTCACGAGCGGCAAGGGCGGCGTCGGCAAGACAAACCTCACCGTCAACCTCGCTATTGCGCTCGGCATGGCAGGGAGCCGCGTGCTCGTCATCGACGCGGATCTCGGCATGGCAAATGTCGATGTCGTACTCGGCAGCCGCTCGAAAAAGCATTTGCTCAATCTCCTAGAGGATGGGACGGAGCTGCAGGACGTCCTGCAGGAAGGCCCTTATGGCGTGCGTTACATATCGGGTGGCTCGGGTATCGAGAAGGCGGCGGCCTTCACGTATGAGGAGCGCCAGCGGCTGATGGGCAAACTCGCGGGGTGCTCGGACTTCGCGGACATCATCCTCGTCGATACGGGCGCGGGGCTTGGCAAGAACGTCATGGACTTCATACTCGCCGCGGATGAAGTCCTTCTCATCACGACGCCCGAGCCGACGGCCTTGACGGACGCCTATGCCGTGATGAAGGCATACAGCATGTATACTGCATCGAAGAATCTGAAGCTCGTCGTCAATCGCGTCTACGATGAGGCCGAGAGCCGCGAGGTCGTCGCCAAGCTGCAGCAGACGGCGGAGCGCTTTTTGAATATGCCGATCGACTGCCTCGGCTATATCTTCGAGGACAGCGCCGTCATGCGCGCCGTGCGCAAGCAGAAGCCATTCGTCGTAGCGCATCCAAGCTCGGTCGCCGCGCGCTGCGTGCAGGGGCTTGCGAATGCTGTGCTCTATGGCAGCCGCATGACGGTGAAGCGCGGCTGGAAGGGATTTTTAAATCAAATTTTTAGATTTTAATGTTAAACATGGAGGAACTTTGTCATGGCGGGCGAAATAATAGAAGCGAAGACAGTCTTGAAGGTTGGCCAGCGCATCGAGCTCTACACGGAAAACAGCGACACGCGCTATTCGAGCCGCATCGAGGACATCACGAAGGACGATCTGGTCATCGCGATGCCCGTCGACAGCAGGCGCGTTCCCGTCATCCCGCGCAAGAATGAGCGCATCTACACGCTCGCCGTCGGCAAGCAGTGCCGCTACCGGTTCTTCGCCGTGTTCAAGGGGACGGCGCGCCAGGACGGGCGCATTCCCGTATGGAATATCACGAAGCCCGAGACGGTCGAGCGCCATCAGAACCGCGAGTTCGTGCGCGTGCGCGTCAACCTGCCGCTCCGCGTGCGCCTTATCGACAGGCAGGGCACGATAGCCGATCCGCTCGTCACGCGGACGGTTGACCTGAGCGGCAACGGAATCTGTTTCGTATCCGCGAAGGAAGTCCCCGTCGATACGCAGGCGGGCATTGAGATCGACAACATCCCGAACATTGGGACACTCGAGGTCATGTGCAGGATCGCGCGCTGCTCGTGCATTCCGCTTGATGACGAGCGCGTTATCTACCATGTTGGGGCGGGTTTCCAGCATCTTTCGCGTTCGGTTAGCAACAAGCTCGTGAACTACATCTTTGAGGTTCAGCGCAAGGAGCTCGCGCTGGGGATAGACATCTAGGTCGTATATTGAGGTGAGGGATATGATGTGTCGCGTCAGCCACGGGAAGGCAAGACGCATGGAACGCCCGTTTCGGCGTGGCCCATCGGCGAGAGGGCGCTCTATGACGCATTACGATAAGGAAGGTTTCGCGACAATCGATTAGGGGGAATATCAATGGAAAATCAGTATATGGAAATGTTCTTGGATGAGTCGCATGAACATTTGCAGTCGCTGAATGAAGGTCTCTTGAAGCTGGAGGAAAACAGCGAGGACGTATCGGTCGTCAATGACATTTTCCGCAACGCGCATACCCTGAAGGGCATGTCGGCAACGATGGGGTACAATAAGATTGCAGAGCTCACACATGAGATGGAGGACGTGCTCGACCTCATCCGCAAGGAGCAGTTGAAGCTCAGCGAGGACATCATCGACATCCTCTTCAAGTGCCTCGATTCCTTGGAGCAGATGGTCGACAATGTCGGCAACGGCGATCCAGAGGATCTCGTCGATGTATCGGATCTCGTCGCAAAGCTCAGCGCCATCTCGAAGGGCGAGCCCGTGCCGGCAGCAGCTGCTGCACCGGCTGCAGGGGCTGCACCAGCAGCGGCTGATGCACCGGCTGCGGCGCCGGGCATCGAGCTTGAAGACGTCGACCGCGATGTCATTCGCCAGGCGAAGGAGAGCGGCCTGCAGGGCATCCACGTCAAGGTTACGCTCGCGGAAGCCTGCGTCTTGAAGTCGGCGCGCTCCTACATGGTCATGAACGCGCTCGATGAGCTCGGCGACGTCATAAAGTCCGTCCCGCCGGCAGAGGATCTCGAGCAGGAGAAGTTCGAGCATAGCTTCGACGTGCTCGTCGTGACCGATGCCGAGCCGAAGGCGGTTGAAGACGCACTGACCTCGATCTCCGAAATCGAGAAGGCGGAGTGCACCGTCGTCGATCCCGACGCGAAGCCCGCTGCGTCCGCAGCAGCTCCAGCGCCTACACCTGCAGCAGCCCCCGCGCCAGCCGCAGCAGCTCCTGCACCTGCTGCAAAGCCGGCAGCGAAACCAGCGGCGAAGCCTGCCGCAAAGGCCGCGCCGAAGAAAAATCATCAGAGCCAGTCCGTTCGCGTCGACATCGAAAAGCTCGACACGCTGATGAACCTCATGGGCGAGCTCGTCATCAACAAGGTACGCCTTGAGCAGATTGGGCAGACCCATCGCCTTGCGGAGCTCACGGAAACGCTCGAGCAGATGGATCGCGTGACGACCGATCTGCAGAACATCGTCATGAAGGTTCGCATGGTCCCGGTAAGCGCCGTGTTCAACCGCTTCCCCCGCATGGTGCGCGACGTCTCAAAGGAACTCAACAAGGACATCAACCTCACCATCGAAGGCGAGGAGACGGAGCTCGACCGTACCGTCATCGACGAGATCGGCGACCCGATCATGCACCTTCTGCGCAACTCGCTCGACCACGGCGTCGAGCACCCAGACGACCGCGAGAAGAAGGGCAAGCCACGCACGGGCGAGGTCGGCCTCATCGCGCGCCACGAGGGCAACAACGTCGTCATCATGGTCACGGATGACGGCGCGGGCATCAATGCCGACATCATTCGCCGCAAGGCAGTCGAGAAGGGCATGATTTCCGAGGAAGAGGCAGGAAAACTCGACGATGCCGATGCGGTTCGCCTCATCTTCCTGCCGGGCTTCTCGACAGCTGAGCAGATTACCGATATTTCGGGCCGCGGCGTCGGCATGGACGTCGTCCGCAGCAAGATCGAATCCCTTTCGGGGCACGTCGACGTCGAGACGCAGATCGATAAGGGCTCGGTATTTAAGATCAAACTGCCGCTGACGCTCGCCATCATCCAGGCGATGCTCGTCAAGGTGCAGGAAGAGATGTACGCGATTCCGCTCGGCTCGATCGACAGCACGATCAACATCCAGCCGACGGACATCAAGACGGTTCAGAACAAGGAAGTCATCGTTCTGCGCGGCGAGATCATTCCAATCATCCGCATGGAGGAGACGTTCCAGGTGCCTCATGTCAAGGATGCGGACGAGCTCTTCGTTGTCGTCGTCCACGCGGGCGAGGCGAAGGCCGGCATCGTCGTCGACAATCTCATCGGACAGCAGGAAATCGTCATCAAGACGCTCGGCAATCTCTTTGCAGGGCTCAAGATGTTCTCCGGTGCGACGGTGCTCGGCGATGGGCGCGTAGCGCTCATTCTCGATGTCGCCACGATGATGCAGTAAGAGGAGGAACGAACGATGGCAAACGAAGAAAACAAGCAGAGCGTCAATGATATGCAGGTCGTAGCGTTCAAGCTGCGCGACGAGGAATACGGGGTAAGCATACTGAACGTGCAGGAGATTCGCAACCTGACCGACATCACGCGCGTTCCGTTCTCCGCCGACTTCATCAAGGGCGTCATCAACCTGCGCGGCTCGGTTTTGCCGGTCATTGACCTCAAGCAGCGCCTTGGCCTCGCCGAGATGCCGTACACGGACAGCACGCGCATCGTGACGGTGACGATTGACGATCTTCACGTCGGGATGCTCGTCGATGCGGTAACGGAAGTCCTGACGCTCGAGAATCGCCCCATCGATACGAAGAAGGCAATCAACAACAAGGAAGGTTCCCGCTTCCTAAGCGGCATCGGGAATATCGACGGACGGCTCATCATCATGCTGAACCTCCCCGAGATCATTGGGCTGCCGCAGGAGTAAGCAGTTCACAAAAAGATAGGCGGACGTGTCCATACGGCACGTCCCGTTTGTGTAAACATTACTTGAATGAGGGGTCATGGAACTATGTCAGAAAAAAATGAACTGGATTTGAGCCCGAACCAGCTCGATGCGCTCCGAGAAATCGGCAATATTGGTGCGGGTAACTCTGCAACAGCCCTGTCGCAGGTCATAAACAGGCGTATTGACATGAATGTGCCGAAGGTCGATCTCGTGCCCATCACGGATGTGCCCGATCTCGTCGGCGGCCCGGACGCGATTGTCGTCGGCATCTTCCTGCGCGTTTATGGCAAGGCGCCTGGCAACATCCTCTTCCTGCTCCCACAGCACAGCGCGTTCTACTTAGTCGACACGCTGATGGGGCGACCGCAGGGCACGACGCAGCAGCTCGACTTCATGGATGAGTCGGCGCTGATGGAAATTGGCAATATTCTCTCCGGCGCGTATCTCAATGCGTTCTTTACCTTTACGGGGCTCGCAATGCTCCCGTCTATTCCGGCGCTCGCCATGGACATGGCCGGCGCAATCTTAAACGTCGTCCTCGTCCAGCTCGGGCAGATGGGCGATCAGGCGCTCGTCATCGAGACGGAGTTCCTCTCTGAAGATGACGGCATCAATGGACATTTCTTTCTCGTGCCAGATCCAGGTTCCTTGGGGACGATTATGAATGCAGTAGGGGTGGAGTAATATGGCAGAACTGATCCGAGTGGGCATGGCGGACCACAAAGTCGGCCGCGCGCCCGCAACCATCATCAGCTATGGCCTGGGCTCCTGCATCGGCGTATCCATGTACGATCCCCAGGCAAAAGTAGGCGGGCTTCTGCATATCATGCTGCCAGACAGCAAGCAGGCAAAGCAGAGCGAGAATCCCGCGAAATTCGCAGATACGGGCGTGCCGCTCATGCTCGACGACGTGCTGAAGCTTGGCGCGGTCCGCAGCCGCATCGTCGCAAAGATGGCAGGTGGCGCGCAGATGTTTGCCTTTGCCAACGCGACGGACATCATGCGCGTCGGTGCGCGCAATGCGGAGGCCGTCAAGCGTATGCTCCGCGAACTCAATATCCGCCTGATTGCGGAGGATACGGGAGCGAATTACGGCCGCACCGTTCAGATCAATCTCGAGAACGGCGTTTATACGGTCAAGACGATCAACAAAGGCGAAAAAGAAATTTAAGAGATCCATGGGCATGGTCTTGCCTCGTGGATTGAAATTAGGTGAAATGACTTGTTCAAACTAGGTATGTCCCTCGTTGCGGCGGCTATAGCGGCTCTCGTCGTGTTTATAGCGGGACTGGTCAGCGACGCGCGCATCGGGACAATCCTTTTGCGATGTATTGGCGCTTTTTTCGCGGCGACGGCAGTCGTCTGGCTCATCGCTTTTGTGCTTGAGGCAAAGGAGATCGTCGGATTCGATTCCAATATTGAAATGCCAGAGCCCGCAGATGAAAAAGCGCAGGCGAAGGAAGGCGCAGAGGGGCAGCAGGAGACGGGATCAGAGGCTGCTTCCGAAGAAGGCGGGGAAACGGGCTTTACCCCGCTTGCAGATACTCTGCGCCATATGGAAGCGCCGCCGAAGTCGTAAGGGGAGAGCTTTCATAGAGAGAAAGGAGGACATCCTATGAGCCAGGTGGAAACGGAGCGCGAGCACGAGGATGTCCAGACCCTTTGGACACAGTATCGTGAGACGAGGAGCATCGAGATCCGCAATGCGCTCGCCGAGCACTATCTGCCGCTCGTCAAGATCGTGACGGGCAGGCTCGCAATCAGCCTGCCGCAGCACGTAGACCGCGACGACCTGCTGTCGAGCGGCTTTTTTGGTCTCCTCGATGCGATCGACCGCTACGATCTCGATCGGAAAAATAAGTTCGAGACGTATGCAGGCGTGCGCGTGCGCGGGGCAATCCTCGATTACTTGCGCGCGAAGGACTGGCTCCCCGTAGCGCTTCGCCAGAAGATCCGACGCTACGAGCAAGCCGTCTCCGCAATCGAGGGAGAGAGCGGCCGGGCGGCGACGAATGAAGAGGTCGCGGATCGGATGGGGATTTCGATCGATGAGCTCGCCGCCCTCGAGAAAAAGGCGAGCGCTGCGACAGTCATCCCGCTCGATGATTACCTGCGCACGGACTCGCTCGTCGAGTCGGAGGACGGCCCGTCCGAGCACCTCGAAAAAGAGGAGCTGAAAGAGACGCTTGCCGCAGCGATTGAACGTCTGCCGGAAAAGGAGCGAAAGGTCGTCGCGCTTTACTACTATGAGGAACTGACGCTGAAGGAAATCAGCCTTCTGATGAATCTGTCGGAGGCGCGGATCTCGCAGCTGCATACGAAGGCGGTTTTTCGCATGCGCGGCTACCTCGCGCGCATGAAGGCAAGTCTCGTTTGAGGGGGGCAAAATGGCTGAGAAAGATACCATGGAGCAGAATGAGCCGAAGGCTGCCATACGGATTGAAATTTCGAGTGACAAGATGGAGGCGCGTGTCAGCTTTGATATCACGAAAGGCACGCGCCTTTCGAGCGAGGAAGAGATCATTGAGGCGCTCGTCGAGAAGAACGTCTTTTTTGGGCTTGACCACGAGGCGATCCGCGGCGGGGCTTCGAGCCTCGTCCCCTTCGTCGCGGCGCGCGGCGTGCGCCCCGTGCATGGGAAGGACGCCTATATCGACCGGAAGTTCGATCTCGGCGTCAAAGGACGCCCGAAAATCGACCAGTTCGACAGGGCGGACTTCAAGGATCTCAATCTCTTCACGCTGACGAAAGCCGGCGACGTGCTCGCCGAGCGCATCCCGGCGACGGAAGGCACGCCGGGGCGCAACGTCCACGGGACGGACGTCCCCGCGCACAAGGGAAAGCCCTGCATTTTGCCGCAGGGGAAGAATACGAAAGTTGAGGGCGACCACATCCTGTGCGCGGCGATAAACGGGCAGATCGTCGATATTGGCAAGAAGATCGGCGTCGATCCCTGTCTGATCATCAAGGGAAGCGTCGGCGTCGGTACGGGCAATATCGACTTTGACGGGAGCGTCGAGATCGGCGGCGACGTGACGCGCGGCTTCGTCGTGAAGGCGACGGGCGACATTTCGATCAAGGGCTTCATCGATGCGGCGGAGGTCTCGGGGCGCAACGTCTTCGTCGAGGGCGGCATCAGCGGCGGCGTCGGCGGAAGCGCGCTGAAGAAAGGCCTCGGAAAGGTCACGGCGAAAGAGGACGTGCGCGCCCTCTTTGCGACGAACGGCACGATCGAGGCGGGACGCGACGTCTACATCCGCGACGCCGTGCTCCACTCGGAGATCTACGCGGGAAACAGCCTGCTCTGCGTGGAAAAGCGCGGCATGATCATCGGCGGCTCGGTCACGGCGAGCGTGGCGATACGCGCGAATACCACGGGAAATCCGGGATCGGTGCGGACGTGCGTCGCGGTCGGCGTCGACCCGCTCTCCGAGCGCCGGAGCGTCGAGCTAAGGGCGCAGCTCAAGGAGGACAAAACGGAGCTTCAGCGCCTCTCGCAGGCGCTCAAGTCGCTCGACAGCGCGCATATCGCAGCGCTCGCTCCTGAGCGCGCGGCGCGCTTCACCGAGATGACGCGCAAGCAGTTCGTGCTCGCCGGCGAGGTCAAGCGCAAGGAGGACGCGCTGCGCGAAGCGGAGGAAAAGATCGCGCGGGCAGGAGCGGGCAGGATTCTCGTCCTGGACCGCGTCTATGCAGGAACGTGCTTTTCCGTGCGCTCGCTTTCGCGCACGGTGGAGCGCCAGCTTCCCGCGACGCTCGTCACGCTGAAGGACGGCGCGATCGACATTGCCCCGTATATCAAACCGTAAGCCGTTCCCGCGTCGCGGGAGCGAATCGAAGGAGGGAGCACGATGGATGTCAGCCCAATGAGCATGCAGATGATGGTGCCGCGCTCGGCCGAGGTCGCACAGACGCAGAGCAATATGAACCAGGCCATCAATATGCAGCAGGACTTCCAGGCAATCGAGCAGAAGGCCGACGACAAGCTCAAGCAGAGCCAGGTGCGCGGCAAGGAAAACCCCGAAGACGGCCGCATCAAGGACGATCCCGACAGGCAGAAGAAGCAGGGCGGCTACGCAGGAGGCGGCAGGCGCAAAAAGGCGCAGCAGGAGCAGGCGGAGGCGGAGACGGAGACCACGCGCTTCGCTTCAGACCCTTCGCGCGGACATTTCTTGGACATCAGCGGCTGACGCCTAGTGCACTGGCGCGTATGAGCGGCGAAGGTTCGCCGCTATGGAGTGATTATGATAACAGAACTTTTGGCTGCCCTGATCGTCACGGGCGCCATCCTCGTATTCGTCGGACGCTACTACGCGCACCGCAAGGCAAAGCCGGAGCAGGACAGGAAGGAGCTCGCCGCCTCGACGGACAAGCTCAAGGAGGAGCTCACGCGCTCGGCGGACGCCGTCATCGCGCGCATGGGCGACCACGTCGAGCAGCTTGAGGGAATGCTGCGCGAGGCAGACGCGAAGAATGCCGTCTTTGAGGCGCTCCTTCGCGAGGCGGATGAGAGCCGCAAGGTGCTCGAAGTATGCCTGAAGGAAGCGCAGGAGACGGCGCGGCAGCTTAAGGGCTTCCAGTCGACAGCGGCGGCGCAGCGCGCACCGCTGTATCATGTGGAGCCTCCGCCACCTGTCTCCGGGCCGGCCGCGACGTATGAGAGAGAGGAGCAGGCAGACACGCCTAAACCGCTTGCAGAGGAGCGGCAGGATGCGATGGAGTTTGCCGCCGTCCTGCAAAATTCCATTGCGCGCGATGCCATGGAGGAGCAGGAATTTCCGGTTGCGTCCGCACAGATTGCGCAGGAAGAGGCTTCCCCTGTGGCGCAAGTGCCGCCAGCGCCCCGGCAGGCGCCTGCAGAAGCACCGCCAGATCCCGCGCCGCGCGAGGCGACGGCGGCGGACAAGGCAAGAGCACTCCTTTTAAGCGGCGTCCCCGTCGAGGAAGTCTCGCGTCAGACGGGCATGGGAAAGGGCGCGGTCGAGCTCGTCAAGGAACTCAGCCGCCGCCAGCTCGCGCATATAGATTAGCTTGCCATTAAAATGATTTCCTTTTTGCGAAACATCGTGTATAATAAGCAGGAAAAATGGGCAGTTTGTACGGAGGAGTGCACTTTGAATACGGCAAAATACGAACGCGTTGTTCTAAAGCTCAGCGGCGAATCGCTCGCGGGCGAGCAGGGATTTGGCATCAATCCGGCCGTCGTCGAGGACATTGCCTCGCAGATCCGCAAGGTGCGCGAGCAGGGCATCGATGTCGCCATCGTCGTTGGTGGCGGCAATATCTGGCGCGGGCTCGCGGGCTCTGCCAAGGGCATGGATCGTGCCGCGGCAGACTACATGGGCATGATGGCGACGGTGATGAACGCGCTTGCCATGCAGGACGCGCTCGAGAAGCAGGAAGTCGACACGCGCGTGCAGACCGCTATCGAGATGCGCCAGGTTGCCGAGCCGTACATCCGCCGCAAGGCAATCCGCCACATGGAGAAGGGGCGCGTCGTCATATTCGGCGCGGGCACGGGCAATCCGTACTTCTCGACCGACACGACGGCGGCGCTTCGCGCGGCGGAGGTCGAGGCCGACGTCATCCTGATGGCGAAGAAGGGGACGGACGGCATCTACGACTGCGACCCGAACAAGAACGCGAATGCGAAGAAGTTCGACACGCTGACGTACATCGAGATCTTGAACAAGGGCCTTCAGGTCATGGACACGACGGCGACGAGCCTCTGCATGGACAACAAGATTCCGCTCGTCGTATTCAACATCGACGACCACACAAACATCGTCCGCGCCGCCCTCGGTGAGGACATTGGCACGACGGTAGGAGGAAATAGCTGATGGTAAAGGACATTCTCGCTTCGCATGAGGAGCGCATGGCAAAGACGATTGACGCGCTCAAGCACGAGTACGCATCACTGCGCGCCGGGCGGGCGACGCCCTCGCTCCTCGACAAGGTCATGGTGAACTACTATGGCGCGCCGACGCCCGTCAACCAGGTCGCGAAGGTATCCGTCCCCGAGGCGCGCATGATCGTAATCCAGCCGTGGGAGAAGACGATGCTCCACGAGATCGAGGTCGCCATCATGAAGTCGGATCTCGGGCTCTCGCCGAACTCGGACGGCACGGCAATCCGCCTCGCCGTGCCTGCACTGACGCAGGAGCGCCGCCAGGAGATCGTCAAGACGGTCGGCAAGAAGGCAGAGGAGGCGAAGGTCGCCCTGCGCAACGTGCGCCGCGACGGAAACGATGCCGTAAAGAAGTTCGAGAAGGCCAAGGAAATCACCGAGGACGAGTCGAAGCAGGGGCAGGAGGCCATGCAGAAACTCATCGACAAATACGTCAAGCTCGTCGATTCGACGAAGGCGGCGAAGGAAAAAGAGGTCATGGAGGTCTGATGGCGGTCGATGTCGTCGGAATCCCGCTCCATGCGGCAAAGCTGCGCCTGCAGGAAGCGGGCATGCCCTACAAGGTGGAAGTGACACGCCCCACGCGTGATTATTTCAAAATAGACGAAAGCTGTCCCTACGTCGTCCGTGAATGTGTATGCGCGGATGGCACGGTCTGTCTGACTGTCGCGTATAAGCAGGTCAGGCAGGAGGCATCTTAGGAGAGGAGGAAAATACATGGCTTACAAGATTGGAAGCGACTGCATTTCGTGCGGTTCGTGCGCGGCTACGTGCCCCGTCGAGGCAATCAGCGAGGGCGCAGATCAGTATGTGATCGACCCGGAAAAGTGCGTTGAATGTGGTGCTTGTGCAGCGGGCTGCCCGGTTTCTGCAATCGAGGCTCCCTGATGCAATTTTGCGGCCCCTCCTCGAACTTTCTGGGAGGGGCTTGTTTTATCGATTTTTGGGCGTGCAACGCAACAAGATGTGCACGCTTTCATATAGAACGGATGAGAGATATGTGGAAACGGATTTTCGGCGGAGGGAGGGAAAACTTTGAGATCCCGACGGCCGATTCTCCACTCTTTGCGCAAATCGACTGGGAATGCCTGCCGCGCCACGTAGCCGTCATCATGGATGGAAACGGGCGCTGGGCGAAGGGGCAGGGGCTTCTTCGCACAGCGGGCCATACGGCAGGCGTCAAGACGCTCAAGAATATCTTAAAGACGGCAATCGGGCTGAAGCTCGATGCGCTCACGGTCTACGCGTTCTCGACGGAGAACTGGAAGCGCCCCGCAGCAGAGGTCGACTTTCTGATGAACCTTTTCTCGGAGTACCTCAAAAAGGAGCTCATGGAGATGCACGAGGACAACGTGCAGATTCATTTCATCGGGCGCATTGATGAGCTCTCCGCAGGGCTCAAACGCCAGATGCGCGAGGCCGAGGCGCTGATGAAGGACAATACGGGCGTGAAGTTCAACGTCGCCGTCAACTACGGCGGGCAGGACGAGCTCCTGCGCGCGGCGCGAAGCCTTGCCGCAGATGCGGCGGCTGGCGCAATCCAGCCGGAAGAGATTGACGCGGCGGCGCTCGAGGCGCGCCTTGACACGGCGGGCAGTCTTCCCGTCGATCTCGTGATCCGCACGAGCGGCGACGAGCGCCTGTCGAACTTCCTGCTCTGGCAGTCGGCGTATGCCGAGTTCTATTTTACGCCCGTCAACTGGCCGGCGTTCACGCCGGAGGACTTCGTCGCGGCGATGGTTGACTTTGCCGGGCGCGACCGCCGTTTCGGCGGGCTGACGAATAAGTGATTTCCGAAAAGGAGGACACGGTTTGCTCACACGAATTATTACTGGCATCGTCGGCATTGTAGTCGCGGCGTTCGTCATACAGGCGGGCGGCGCGTATTTTGCCGCCGTTGCGCTCGTCCTTTCCCTCGTCGCGTTCTTTGAGTTCGTGCACGCCTTCGATGGGCGCGGCGGCGATCTGCCGCTCGTCACGGGCGCTATCGGGCTCATTCTCATCTGGGGCTGCGCGTGGCTCGGCAACAGCGATGAGATGCTGGCGGTCAGTATGGGGATTGTCCTCGTCATCCTGCTCGAAACGGTATTCTTATATGGCAGGGTGCGCTTTAGCGATGCCTGCCTTTCGATTGCGGGCGTCTTTTACTTCGGGCTTCCGTTTGCGCACGTCATCCTGCTGCGTTTCTTGAATCCCGCTATGAGCCTTGATACGCCGCTCGGCCCGTTTGCGTTCGGCTGTGCGATGATCTGGATCACGTTCATCGGAACGTGGGCGAGCGACACGTTCGCCTATTTTACGGGATCAGCCATTGGCAGCCACAAGCTCGCGCCTGCCATCAGCCCCAATAAGACGATAGAGGGCTTCCTGGGCTCGGTCGTCGGCACGACGGCGACGCTTGCCGGACTCGGCGTTTTCTTTGGCCTCCCGCTTGCGGAAATGGCAGGGCTTGGTTTTGCGATCTCCATTATCGCGACGCTCGGCGACCTCGTCGAATCCGTTGCGAAGCGCGAGACGCGCATCAAGGACTCGGGGCATATCATTCCGGGACACGGCGGCGTATGGGATCGCTTTGACAGCGTGCTCTATACCGCGCCCGTCGTCTATTATTTCGTCGTGCTCTCGAATCTCGCGGCGAAGTGATGGGAGAAGTGACTATGAAACAGATTGCAGTCTTAGGCTCGACGGGCTCGATTGGCACGCAGACGCTCGACGTCGTGCGCAGCCATCCCGAGCTCTTTCATATCGCCGTGCTCGCGGCCAATACGAGCGACGAACTCTTTGAGCAGCAGGTCTTGGAATTTGAGCCCGATCTCGCCGTGCTCGCCGATGAGGCGGCGTATAAGAGGCTGAAGAGCCGCTATACGGGAAAATCGGAACTCGCGGGCGGCAGGCAGGCGTTTATCGATGCGGCGTCGCATCCGGCAGCCGACATCGTCGTGACCTCGATGATGGGGTTCGCGGGGCTTGAGCCGACGCTCGCGGCAATCGCGGCGGGCAAGGACATCGCACTCGCCAATAAGGAGACGCTCGTCGTCGCGGGCGAGATCGTCACGCGGCGCGCGAAGGAAGCGGGCGTTAAGATCCTGCCCGTCGACAGCGAGCACTGCGCGCTCTTCCAGTGCCTGCAGGGCGAGCAGCGCGCGAAGGTCGATAAGCTCCTGCTGACGTGCTCAGGCGGTCCCTTCCGCGGGAAGACGCGCGACGCGCTCGCGCACGTGACGAAGGAGGCCGTTCTCGCGCATCCGACGTGGCAGATGGGGCAGAAGATCACCGTCGACTCGGCGAGCCTCGTCAATAAGGGGCTTGAGGTCATCGAGGCGAAATGGCTCTACGGCGTATCGTACGACAAGATCCAGGTCGTCGTCCACCCGCAGAGCATCGTGCACTCGATGGTGCAGTTTGTCGATGGCGCGGTCATGGCGCAGCTCGGCTCGACTGATATGAAGCTCCCCATTCAGTACGCGCTAACGTACCCGGAGCGCCAGCCGTCCGCATTCGCGCGCCTCGACTTCTGGAAGATGAAGGATCTGACATTTGAAGCGCCCGACATGGAGACGTTCAAGGGGCTTCGCTTCGCTTATGAGGCGGGGGCGATGGGCGGCACGATGCCATGCGTGTTCAATGCGGCAAACGAGGTTGCCGTCAGCGCGTTCCTGCATGACGAGATCCATTTCCTCGATATTTACGACATCATCGAACAGACGATGCTGAAGCGCGAATGCGTGCTGAATCCGGCGCTTGGCGACCTCTTTGAAGAAGACCGCTGGGGCAGGGCGTTCGCGCGCGCGTGCATAGAAAGCAAGCAATAAGCAACAAGTAATAGGAGGAATCTATGGTACTTACGATCGTAGCGGCGATTTTCGTCTTTGGCCTTTTGGTGCTCGTCCATGAGCTCGGCCATTTCATCACGGCAAAGCTCACGGGAATGCGCGTCGATGAGTTTGCAATCGGTTTCGGGCCGAAACTCGTGAGCTTCCAGCGCGGTGAGACGGTTTACAGCATCCGCGCCGTGCCGCTCGGCGGCTTCAACGATATTGCGGGCATGAGCCCCGACGACAATGACGCGGGGGAGCGCGGCTATTGTGCAAGACCCATACTCTCGCGCATGATTGTGATTGTCGCGGGCTCGGCGATGAATCTCATCCTGCCGATCTTCCTCTTCTTCGGCATCTTCTTCTTTTCTGGCGTCACGACGCCGAGCACGGAGCCCATCCTTGGCACGGTGCTCGAGGGGCAGGCGGCAGCGCAGGCAGGCCTTATGAGCGGCGACCGCGTGCTCGCGATTGACGGCAAGCCCATTGATACATGGTCGGACTTCCTTACGGCAGTGCGTGAAAAGGGCGGCGAGCCGCTAGACTTCCGCATCTCGCGTGACGGCGAGGAAATCGAGGCGACGGTGACGCCCGTCTACGACGCGCAGGAAAAACGCGCGATGGTCGGCGTCATGGGCGCGACCGATACGCGCCACCCCGGATTCTTTGAGTCGGCAGCGCTCGCTGTCGAGCGCACGGGCACGATCATCTACATGATGCTCGATGCACTCTACAAGATCCTCCTGGAGCTTTCGGGCGCGCAGCTTGCTGGCCCGTTAGGCGTCGCGCAGATGGCTGGCGAGGTCGCGCAGATGGGCTTCGTGCCGCTTCTGAACTTCGCCGCATTCCTCTCGCTGAACCTCGGCCTCGTGAACCTCTTCCCGATTCCCGCGCTTGACGGCGGCCATTTCCTGCTGCTCTGCATCGAGGCGGTGCGCGGCAAGCCGCTCGGGCCGACGGCATTCCTATATATCCAGCGCGTGGGCATAGTGCTCCTCTTGACGCTCATGCTCTTTGCGACGAAGAACGACATCGTGCGCGTGTTTTTTGGCGGGTAACAGCATAGAAAGAAGGAAGCGTTTTGGCTGATTTGTTCAGGCGGAAAAAGACGCGGCAGATTCATATCGGCGACGTCGCAATCGGGGGCGGCGCGCCTATATCGGTGCAGTCGATGACGAATACGAAGACGCAGGACACGGAGTCGACCGTCCGCCAGATCCGCGCCCTGCGCGCGGCGGGCTGCGACATCGTGCGCCTCGCCGTGCCCAATATGGAAGCGGCGAAGAACCTCGGGAATATCCTGCGCGAGGTGGACGTTCCGCTCGTCGCCGATATCCACTTCGACTACAAGCTCGCGCTTGAGGCAATCCGTCAAGGCATCCATGCACTTCGCCTCAATCCCGGCAATATCGGCGGCGAGGAGAAGGTGCGCGCGGTCGTCCGTGCGGCGAAGGAGGCGGGCATTCCGATTCGCATCGGCGTCAATGCCGGCTCGCTCGACAAGAAGCTCCTTCAGAAATACGGTGGCGTCACGGCGGAGGCGCTCGTCGAATCGGCGCTGGAGCACGTCCGCATCCTCGAGGCGCTGGACTTTTACGACATGAAGATATCGCTCAAGGCGCACGATGTGCCGCTGACGCTCGCCGCCTATCGCCTGATGAGCGAGCGCGTCGACTACCCGCTCCACCTCGGCATTACGGAGGCTGGCACGGCAAAGACGGGCATCATCAAGTCGTCCGTCGGCATCGGCGCGCTGCTTGCCGAGGGCATCGGCGACACGCTGCGCATTTCACTGACGGGCGATCCCGTCGTCGAAGTGCGCGTCGCCAATGAGATCTTGAAGTCGCTTGGCTTAAAGGAGTACGGCCCGACGCTCGTCGCCTGCCCGACGTGCGGCAGGACGAGCATCGACCTCCCCGCGATTGCCGACAAGGTCGCAGATAAGCTCGCGGGGCTTGACGACCCGATTGAAGTCGCCGTCATGGGCTGCGTCGTCAACGGTCCGGGCGAGGCGCGCGGCGCGGATGTCGGCATTGCGGGCGGAAACGGCGAGGGGCTGATCTTCCGCAAGGGCGAGATCGTCCGCAAGGTGCCCGAATCGGAGCTCCTTTCCGAGCTGTTCAAGGAAATTGATACGATACTGGAGGAACGCAAGAACCATGAGAGCAAGTAACCTGTATGCGCCGACGCTTCGCAATACGCCTGCCGAGGCGGAGATCGCAAGCCACCAGCTCATGTACCGCGCAGGCATGATACGGAAATCTGCGGGCGGCATGTATACGTTCCTGCCGCTCGGCTGGCGCACGATCCGCAAGATCGAGCAGATCATCCGCGAGGAGATGGAGGCGGCAGGCGGGCAGGAAGTCATGATGCCTGTGCTGCAGCCTTCCGAACTTTGGCAGGAGAGCGGGCGCTGGAGCGTCTACGGCGCGGAAATGATGCGCATAAAGGATCGCCACGGGCGCGACTTCTGCCTTGGGCCGACGCACGAGGAGATGATTACGGCACTCGTGCGCGATGAGGTGCGTTCCTACAAGCAGCTTCCGCTCATGCTCTACCAGATTCAGGACAAGTTCCGCGACGAGCGCCGCCCGCGCTTCGGGCTCATGCGCAGCCGCGAGTTCATCATGAAGGATCTCTATTCCTTTGACAAGGATATAGCGGGCATGAATACATCGTATCAAAAGATGTACGACGCCTATACGAACATCTTCACGCGCTGCGGACTCACATTCCGCGCTGTCGAGGCGGACAACGGCGCGATCGGTGGCGGCCGCTCGCACGAGTTCACCGTCCTCGCGCCCGCAGGCGAGTCGAATATCGCCGTCTGCACGAAGTGCGACTATGCGGCGAGCGACGAAAAGGCAGAGCTTGCCGTCATCGAGGCGGCAGATGAGCCGCTTGCCGTGCGCGAGAAGGTTGCGACGCCGAATGCGACGACAATCGAGGCCGTGAAGGACTTCCTCGGCGTGCCCATCGAGAAGACGATCAAGGCCGTTGCCTACCAGACCGATGCAGACGAGCTCGTGCTCGCTTTCGTGCGCGGCGACCATGAGGTCAACGAGGTCAAGGTGCTCAATGCCATCGAGGGCGCAATCGAGCTGCGCATGGCAGACGAGGAAGCGATCCGCGCGGCGGGCGGCTGTCCCGGCTTTATGAGCCCGATCGGGATTCAGGCAGGCACGCATATCGTCGTTGACGCGACCGTCATGCAGATGAAGAACGCTGTCGCGGGCGCAAACGAGAAAGACGCGCATTTCACAGGCGTCACGCCTGCGCGCGACTTTACGAATGAGGGGATCCTCGTCCGCGACATCCGCCTCGTGCGCGAGGGCGACGCCTGCCCGCACTGCGGCGCGCCGCTAACAATGACGCGCGGCATCGAGGCCGGGCAGGTCTTCACGCTCGGCACGAAGTACAGCGAGGCGATGGGCGCGACGTTCCTCGACGAGAATGGCAAGGAAAAGCCGCTCGTCATGGGCTGCTACGGCATCGGCGTCGGGCGCACGATGGCGGCTGCCATTGAGCAGCTCAGTGATGAGCGTGGCATCGTCTGGCCACGCGCCATCGCGCCGTTCGAGGTCGTCGTCGTCGCCGTCAACGCGAAGAAAGCGGATCAGCTCGCGTATGCGGAGGACGTTTACGCGGAATGCAAGAAGGCAGGCGTTGATGTTCTGCTCGACGACCGCAAGGAACGCGCGGGCGTGAAGTTTAACGACTGCGACCTCATCGGCTATCCCGTGCGCGTGACGATCGGCCCGAAGGCCGTCGAGAGCGGCACGATTGAGATCAAGGTGCGCAAGACGGGCGAGGTATTGGAAGTGCCGCGCACACAGTATCTCGCGAAGGTGCAGAAGCTTTTGAAGACGCTCTGATAAAAATAAAAATCAAAACAGGGTCAAAAAGTCAAAGAAAGTATTTGACTTTTTGACCTTTTGCGTTATAATAGGGATTAGAAACGAAATGATAGAACATGACCGGAAAGAATCACGTTAGAAAAATGGAGGATAAAAGCTATGGGACAGGAAAAGTATACAGCCAAAACGCTGGCGGCGCTTCAGTCCGCCCAGCAGATTGCCGCGATGCGGTATCATCAGGAAATCACGTCGGCACACGTCCTGCTCGCGCTCGCAAAAGAGCCGGAGGGGCTTCTCGCGACCATTTTCGAGGAGTGCCAGACCGACCTTCCGATGCTGAAGACAAAGCTAGAGCAGCAGCTCGCGAAGATTCCGAGCGTCAAGGGCAGCGACCGCCTCGGCATGGGAATGGACATGGTGCGCGTGCTGGGGCGCGCCGAGGAATCAGCGAAGGCGATGAAGGACGACTACGTCTCGACCGAGCACCTGTTGCTCGCGCTCGTCACGGACGGCAGCGAGGACGTGCAGCAGATCGCGCGCGCGTTCAAGCTCACGAAGTCCGCCATCCAGAGTGCGATCAAGAAGAACCGCAAACAGAACGTCACGAGCGAGAACCCGGAGGAGGGCTATAAGTCACTCGAAAAGTACGGCCGCGACCTCACGGACGCGGCGCGTCATGGCAAGCTTGACCCGGTGATCGGGCGTGACGAGGAGATTCGCCGCACGATTGAAATTCTCTCGCGCCGCACGAAGAACAACCCCGTGCTCATCGGCGAGCCGGGCGTCGGCAAGACGGCGATTGTCGAGGGGCTCGCGCGCCGCATCGTCGCGGGCGACGTGCCGGAATCGCTCAAGAACAAGTCGCTTTATTCGCTCGACATGGGCGCGCTCGTCGCGGGCGCGAAATTCCGCGGGGAATTTGAGGAACGCTTGAAGGCTGTGCTCAACGAAATCGTCAAGTCGGACGGGCAGATCCTGCTCTTCATCGACGAGGTGCATACCGTCGTCGGTGCGGGCGCGGCAGAGGGCGCAATGGACGCGGGCAATCTCTTAAAGCCCATGCTCGCGCGCGGTGAGCTTCGCTGCATCGGCGCGACGACGCTCAACGAGTACCGCAAGTACATCGAGAAGGACACGGCGCTCGAGCGCCGCTTCCAGCCCGTCATGGTCGGCGAGCCGACGGTCGAAGACACGATCTCCATCCTGCGCGGGCTCAAAGACCGCTACGAGGTGCATCACGGCGTCCGCATCCGCGACGCGGCGCTCGTCGCGGCGGCGACGCTGTCCGATCGCTACATTTCCGACCGCTTCCTGCCGGACAAGGCAATCGACCTCGTCGACGAGGCGGCGGCAAAGCTGCGCACGGAGATCGAGTCGATGCCCGGTCCCTTGGACGAGATTCGCCGCAAGATCATGCAGCTTGAGATTGAAGAGCAGGCGCTCAAGAAGGAAACAGACGAAGCGTCGGCAGAAAAGCTCACGCATATCACCGAGGAGAAATCCGCGCTCCAGAAAGAGGAAAGCGAGCTAAAGGCGAAGTGGGAGGCGGAGAAGAACGCCATCCTGCGCGTCCGCGCTATCAAGAAGGAGATTGACGAGGCCCGCAGCCAGATGGAGGCGGCGGAGCGCGCCTATGATCTCAACCGCATGTCGGAGCTCAAATACGGCAAGCTGCCGGAGCTCACGAAGAAGCTCAAGGACGAGGAGGCGATCATCGCCGCCAAGTCGAAGGATGAGCAGCTTTTGAAGGAAGAAGTCGGCGAGGAGGATATTGCGAAGGTCGTAAGCCGCTGGACGGGCATCCCCGTGACGAAAATGCTGACGGGCGAGCGCGAGAAACTGCTGCACCTAGAGGACGTGCTGCATGAGCGCGTCGTCGGGCAGGAGGAAGCCGTCACCGCCGTCAGCGAAGCAATCCTGCGCGCACGCGCGGGCATCAAGGACCCGAACCGCCCGATTGGATCGTTCATCTTCCTTGGCCCGACGGGCGTCGGCAAGACGGAGCTCGCCAAGACGCTCGCAGAGGCGCTCTTTGACGACGAGCGCAGCATGATCCGCATCGATATGTCGGAGTACATGGAAAAGCACAGCGTCGCGCGCCTCATCGGCGCGCCTCCGGGCTACGTCGGCTACGACGAGGGCGGCCAGCTCACAGAAGCCGTGCGCCGCCGTCCGTACAGCGTCATCCTGCTCGACGAGATCGAGAAGGCACACCGCGACGTATTCAACGTCCTCCTGCAGATCTTAGACGATGGGCGTTTGACCGACGGCAAGGGACGCGTCGTGAACTTCAAGAACACCGTCATCATCATGACGAGCAACCTCGGCTCGCACGAGATCCTCAACAAGGATTACGAGGAGGC
>ERZ772945.756-NODE-756-length-25010-cov-54.759487_pt1 | contig 25010 bp, 20 predicted proteins | sample MGYA00511681_ERZ772945 | MGnify/ENA primary metagenome ERZ772945 (study PRJEB29015, sample SAMEA2737943) | human oral metagenome | biome: human oral; feature: human-associated habitat; material: dental | place: China | collected 2143 ...
CTCTAGCGACTGACCTCTGGGGAAGCCTACACCACAACATTTGACAAAGAACCCCAAAAATAAATGTTGCGATGGCATAGCCGAGCTATGCACCACAACACTTATTATAGAACCGAAACAACCTGCATTTCAATCTTACAAGTTAAACTTCTTTTTCAGATTATCTAGGAAGCTCTTCTGTTCGGGGTTGACCTTATCGCCGCTCAGCTCGCCGAACTCGCGCAGGAGCTCTTCCTGGCGGGCGCTCAGGTTCTGCGGGGTCAGCACCTTGACGATGACGTGCTCGTCGCCGCGCCCCGCACCGCGCAGGAACGGGATGCCCTTGCCTTTGAGTCGGAGGATGCGGCCGCTCTGCGTGCCTGCGGGCACTTTCATATCGACTGCGCCGTCCAGCGTAGGCACCTGCACCGTCGCGCCGAGCGCCGCTTGCACGAAGGAGATGGGCACTTCGACGATGACGTCCGCGCCCTCGCGCCGGAAGAACTTATGCGGCTTGATGATGATGTAGACGTAGAGGTCGCCGCTTCCGCCGCCGTGCGTGCCGGCATTGCCGCTGCCTGACATGCGCAAGCGCGTCCCCTGGTCGACGCCCTTCGGCACGCGCACCTTGACCTTGCGGCGCACGCGCTTCATGCCCTTGCCGCTGCACTCGTGGCACGGCTTCTTGACGACCTTGCCCGTGCCGCCGCAGCGCGGGCACGTCGTCTGGTTCACCATGCGCCCGAACGGCGTGTTCTGCACCTGCTGACGCATGCCCGTGCCGTGGCAGTCGGGGCACGTCTCGGGGCTGGTCCCCTTCTCCGCACCCGTGCCGTGGCACGCGGAGCATTCTTCCGTGCGCGGAATCTCAAGCTCGATTTCTTTGCCATTCGCCGCTTCCTCGAATGTGATCTCGAGGTCGTAGCGCAGGTCGGAGCCGCGCTGCGGCCTAGATCCTGCGCTACGTCCGCCGCGCCCGCCGCCGCCAAAGAACATATCGAAAATATCGCCGAAGTCTCCGCCGCCGCTGCTGAATCCGCCGAAATCGCCAAATCCGCCGAAGCCGCCCGCGCCGGCGCCGCCGCCCATGCCGCCCTCAAATGCCGCATGGCCGTACTGGTCGTAGGCGGCCTTTTTCTGCGGGTCTTTCAGGACTTCATACGCCTCGTTGACTTCCTTGAACTTCGCCTCGGCCATCTTCGGGTCGTCGCGGTTGAGATCGGGGTGGTATTTGCGCGCCATCTTCTTGTAGGCTTTCTTGATCTCTGCCTCCGAAGCGCCCTTCTCTACGCCGAGCACCTCGTAGTAATCGCGTTTCTCGCTCACCTTGCACCATCCTTTAGGATTAGGAAAACCACCGATTGGCGAGCGGCACGCCGCCTGCCAATCAGTGGTTTCACCCCATCAAAGCATTTTACTTCTTACTTCTTGTCGTCTTTGACTTCCGTGTACTCGGCGTCGACGACGTCGTCATCCGCTTTCTTCTCGCCCTGCGGCGCGTCTGCGCCCGGTGCGCCCTGCGTGCCTGCTGCGCCGCCGGCCGCCTGCGCCTGCTGGTACGCTGCCGCGCTCATCTCGTAGAGCGGCTTCTGGAGTTCTTCCGTCGCCTTCTTAATCGCGTCGGTGTCCGTCCCCTTCAGCGCTTCGCGGAGCTTCTTGACGGCATCCTCGACCTTTGCGGCCTGCGCCTTGTCCGCCTTGTCGCCGAGATCTTTTATCGTCTTTTCCGCCTGATACGCGAGGGCTTCGCCTTGATTCTTCGCGTCGACGGCTTCCTTCTGCTTCTTGTCCTCTGCCGCGTGTGCTTCGGCTTCCTTGACCATGCGGTCGATGTCGTCCTTGCTCATGCCGCTGTCGGACTGGATCGTGATCTTCTGCTCCTTGCCCGTGCCGAGATCCTTTGCCGAGACGTGCACGATGCCGTTCGCGTCGATATCGAACGAAACCTCGATGCGGGGAACGCCGCGCGGTGCGGGCGGAATGTCGGAGAGCTCGAAGCGTCCGAGCGTCTTGTTGCCTGCCGCCATCTCGCGCTCGCCCTGCAGGACGTGAATGTCGACCGAGGGCTGATTGTCCGCCGCCGTCGAGAAGACCTGGCTCTTATGCGTCGGGATCGTCGTGTTGCGCTCGATGAGCTTCGTGCAGACGCCGCCAAGCGTCTCGATGCCGAGCGAGAGCGGCGTGACGTCGAGGAGCAGGACGTCCTTGACTTCGCCGACGAGGACGCCGCCCTGGATCGCCGCGCCGACCGAAACGCACTCGTCAGGGTTGACGCCCTTCGACGGCTCTTTCGAAAGCGACTTGCGGATCGCTTCCTGCACGGCGGGAATGCGCGACGAGCCGCCGACGAGGATGATCTTGTTGATGTCGCTGCTCGTAAGGTCGGCATCCGCCATTGCCTTGCGCATCGGCTTCATCGTGCGCTCGACGAGGTCTACCGTCAGCGCGTCGAACTGCGCGCGCGTCAGCGTGAGGTCGAGGTGCTTCGGGCCGGACGCGTCCGCCGTGATGAACGGCAGGTTGATGTTCGTCTGCGTCATGCTCGAAAGCTCGATCTTCGCCTTCTCCGCCGCTTCCTTCAGGCGCTGTGCCGCCATCTTGTCCTTGGAAAGGTCGATGCCGTTTTCCTTCCGGAACGACTCGACCATCCAGTCCATGACCTTGTTATCAAAGTCGTCGCCGCCGAGGTGCGTATCGCCGTTCGTCGCGAGGACTTCAAACGTGCCGCCCGAAAGCTCCAAGATGGAGACATCGAACGTGCCGCCGCCGAGGTCGAATACGAGAACCGTCTCGTCCTCGTCCTTGTCGAGGCCGTAGGCGAGCGCCGCCGCCGTCGGCTCGTTGATGATGCGCAGGACTTCGAGGCCTGCGATCTTGCCCGCGTCCTTCGTCGCCTGGCGCTGGCTGTCGTTGAAGTACGCCGGGACGGTGATGACCGCCTGCGAGACCGTCTCGCCTAGGTACGCCTCCGCGTCGCCCTTGAGCTTCTGCAGGATCATCGCCGAGATCTCCTGCGGCGTGTACGACTTGTCGTCAATCGTGACCTTGTAGTCGCTCTCGCCCATGTGGCGCTTGATCGATGCAATCGTGCGGTCGGGATTCGACACCGCCTGGCGCTTTGCAAGCTGGCCGACGAGGCGCTGCCCGTCCTTCGTGAAGCCGACGACGGACGGCGTGATGCGGCTGCCTTCCGGGTTCGTGATGACGGTCGGTTCACCGCCTTCCATAACCGATACGACGGAGTTCGTCGTGCCTAAGTCAATGCCAATTACCTTCGACATAATCATATCCTCCTAAATGTATATAAAACTCGAAATCAACTATATTAAGAAATCCGCTATGCTAATTGGAAACAACCTGTACCATGCTCGGACGGATCACGCGCCCCTGCGCCGTGTAGCCGCGCTGGAGCTCCTGCGCGATCATGTCGTCCGCAAGGTCGGGATTCGCGACGCGCATGACGGCCTGATGGAAATTCGGGTCGAATTTCTTCCCCGCCGTCTCAATCGGCTCAAGCCCATTTTTCTTGAGCACCTCGCCGAACTGCGTATGAATCATCTCGACGCCCTTCTGGAACGCCTCGCCATCCGTCTTTTCCGATGCCATAGCGCGCTCGAAATTGTCGAGGAGCGGCAGCATATCCTTCAAGAAATCCTGCTTGACGACATCGGCGATCTCGATGCGCTCCTTGCTCGTGCGGCGGCGGAAATTCTCGAAATCCGCCTGCAGGCGCAGGATGCGGTCATCCTTTTCCTTCAGCGACGCCTGCAGGCTCTCGATCTGCGCCTTTAGCGCGTCCGCTTCGCCTGCCGCGTCCACCTGCTCTGCGGTCTCCTGCGGCGCTTCTGCCGTTTCTGCGTCCGCTTCGCTCTCCTCGGTCGCCTGCTCCTCGGCTAGCTCCGTCTCCGCCGCGTCGATCTCGCGCTGCATTTCTTCCATCCTCTGTGCATCCTTTTTCTTTTCTTCCTTTATGAATGATGGCAAGTCCGTCACCTCTTTCATATCTCGGTCCCTAAAGCTCCAGCCGCTGAATGACATTCGTCAGATTCACATTCATGTATTCGAGGAGGCTCATCGCCCGCTCGTATTCCATGCGTGTCGGCCCTAGGACGGCGATTGTCCCCAGCAGCTCGCCATTTAGATGGTACGTCGCCGTGATGACGCTCGACTCCTTGAAATGGCTGTCTGCGTTCTCCTGCCCGATCGTGATGGCGAGTCCGTCGCCCATGTGCGCGTGCAGGAGATCCTTGACAAGCTCCTCTTCTTCGAGCACGAGCAGGAACTCCTTGACGCGCTCCACATCGTGGAACTCCGGCTGCTCGAAGAGCTGCCGCGTCCCGCCGAGGTAAAGCCGCTCCTCGCGGCTCTCATCGAGCGCGCGGTGGATAACGGAGAGCGCCGCCTCATAGAGCGGCTCGTCGCCGATCGCGTCGCGAACCGCGCGCAGGAGGCGCGGGTGGAGCGCAGCGAGCGCCACCCCCGTCAGGTTCTCATTGATGACACCCGCCATGCGCTGGAAATCGGCGAAATCCGCCCCGGCGGGAATCCGCACGATCTTGTTCTCCACGAATCCCGCGTCCGTCATCAGGACGGCGACGACGCGCTCCGCATCGAGCGGCAAAAACTGCAGCGCGCAAAACTTCGTGCCTGCCATCTGCGGTGCGAGCACGAGTGCGACGTTTTTCGTCACCTTCGAGATAATCCGCGCCGTCTCCTGAAAGACCTCGTCAATGCGGCGCACGCGCGCCCGATACCATTTGTCGATCTGCGCTTTTTCCGCGTCGCTCACGGGCTTTGGCGGAAGCAGCCCATTGACGTAGAATCGGTAGCCCTTCGAGGAGGGGATGCGCCCCGACGACGTATGCAAATGCTCCAGATAGCCGAGCATTTCGAGATCCGCCATCTCGTTTCGGATCGTCGCCGGGCTGACGCCGAGATCGTACTTGCGCGCGAGCGTCCGCGAGCCGACGGGCTCTGCCGACGCCACATAGTCGTCGATGACCGCCCGCAGCACGCGCTCCTTGCGCGCGTCCAGCTCTCCCGTCACAACCATCCCCCCTGTTCGAAGTTGTTAGCACTCACTACTTGCGAGTGCTAACCTCGAATCTATAAAAAATATACACCGTAAAAAGTAAAAAGTCAATAGATAAAAGTCAAAAAGTCAAAAGTATTTTTATCCAACAATTTTCATGCACGCATAAAATCGCTCGGACCGACGCCTTTGCGCCAAGCCGAGCGATCTTTTCCTCATGCCTGAATGTCGATGTTCGTGCCGAGATCCGGGTCGGCGCTCTGCGCCATTTCGCCCAGAAGCTCCTCCGTTCCCTCCGAAGACGTCTCCATTGCCATCTTCAGCACACCGACGCCGAAATCCTGCATTGCCTGCTGCTGATGCATCCCGACGGACAGTGCTGCGATACTCATATCCATACGCTCACCTCCATGCAATCTCCCGCTACTACCTATATCGAGGATTTCTACTGAACGATTAAGGAAGTGCTGATTAAATGAAGTTGCTCAGATTCACACAGATGCGCTGTATCTATCTAGGAGACAAACCACAGGCGTAGTGGTGCTACGCCGCGGATTTGTCGACGACGAAAGGACAGTGCAGATGTGTGAAGATGGGCGGCTGAATGAATCAGTGCTTCCTTAAGCGAATGTCAAGCGATTGCGGCGGCAAACGCCTTTTCGACTTCTGCCTTAATCGCCTCGTAGTTTTGACCGGGCTGCGCCTCATAGAGTTTCTTGCCGTCCGCGAAAAGGCTCGGCACATAGTAGTAGTCCTGCGCAAAGGGCTTCGCCTTCTCCGGCTCTGCCGTCTCGTCGATATGCTCGACCTCGACCTTTGCGTAGTCGCTATTTTCCGCGCGCAGCGCCTCGATTGCACGAAGCGCATTCGCGCAATAAGGGCAGCCCTGCATTTCAATCATCGTGATTTTCTTCATAACAGATTCTCCTTTTCGTTTCAATAGATGGGTTGGCGTTCACGCCTCACCCTGCACGCTGCGCCTTAGCCATGCCTGCAAGACGAGCGCATGGTTCTCCTGCTCGTTCTTTGCCGCATAGAGCAGCGTGACGTTTTTCTCCTTGAGCCAGTCTTTGCATTTCTCGACGAATGACGCCGCGCCCTCGCTCGCCGAAAGCTCCTCGATGTAGGCTTCCGAAAAACCCTCGTAGGGCATTTCGCCGTTATGCCATAGCTTGCGTATCTCGGCGGACGGGGTGATTTCCTTCGCCCACGCGTCGTATTTCAGATTCTCCTTCTTGATGCCGCGCGGCCACAGGCGGTCGGCGAGCACGCGCACGCCGTCGTCCTCTGCTGGCACCTCATAGACGCGCTTGATGCGGATCTCGTGCATTGTTCCTCACTCCTTCACAATAAAAACGCCTCAAAGGCGAGATTGCCCCACTTCATGCCGAGCGGCGTCAGGCGGACGTGCGTCGGCGTTTCTTCCAGCAATCCTTTTTTCCTCAGCTTCTGAATGGGTTCGGCGTAAACGCTCGCGAGCGTCACGCCGAATTTTTTTGCAAAGCGCGCGCGGGAGATGCCCGCCGCCGTCCGCAGTGCGAGAAAGGCGAACTCCTCCATTTGATTCTTGCGCGTGGAGGGCTCTTCGATATGGCGCGCCGCGCCCGTTTCCGCTCCTTTGCAATAAGCGTCAAGGTCTGCCGTGTTCGCATAGCGCACGCCGTCCAGATACGAATGGGCCGCCGCGCCAAGCCCCAGATACGGCACGTCCTGCCAATAGGAAAGGTTATGGCGACTTGCAAAGCCCGCCCGCGCAAAGTTTGAGATCTCGTAGCGCGCATAGCCTTTTGCAGGCAGATACGCTACCATAAGGTCGTACATCGCCTCGCTCTCCTCTTCGCTCGGCAGGACGAGCCCGCCCTCTTCCTGCCAGCGCGCGAATGGCGTCCCGTCCTCGACCTGCAGGCCGTAGACGGAGATATGCTCCGGGGCAAGCGCCGTCATCACTTCGAGATCGTGCCGAAAGGCGGCCAGCGTCTCGCCGGGCAGGCCGTAGATGAGATCCATGCTGATATTGGCGAAGCCTGCCGCGCGCGCCCACGCGAGTCCCCGCCGCACGTCACGCGCCGTATGGATGCGCCCGATGCGCGCGAGGAGCGCGTCGTCAAAGGTTTGCACGCCGAACGAGAGGCGGTTCACGCCATAATCGTGCAGCAGCGAAAGCCCTTCGGGCGTAACGGTGCCGGGATTGCACTCAACCGTCGCTTCCTCTGTCGTGCCGCCGTCAAACAGCACGCCTTGCAGGGCGGCGATCAGACGCTTCATGAGCGGGAGCGGCAGGACGCTCGGCGTGCCGCCGCCGATGTATAGCGTTGCGGGCGCGCCCCATTGCGCGCGATAGCGCGCTCCCTCGCGCGCAAGCTCGCCGCAGAGCGCGCCGATATACGCCTCCTCATAGCGCTCCCGCCCCGCATACGAGGGAAAGTCGCAGTAAAAGCATTTCTGCCGGCAGAAGGGGATATGGACGTAGACGCCCCATGCTCGTTCTTCCATGTTCAATCAGTCGATTTTGAGGATTGCCATAAACGCCTCCTGCGGGATCTCGACGCTGCCGACCGCCTTCATGCGCTTCTTGCCTTCCTTCTGCTTCTCGAGCAGCTTGCGCTTGCGCGAGATGTCGCCGCCGTAGCACTTCGCGAGGACGTCCTTGCGACGGGCGCGCACGTTCTCGCGCGCGATGACCTTGCTGCCGATTGCCGCCTGTATGGGGATCTCGAACATCTGCTGCGGAATGATCTCCTTGAGCTTCGCCGCGAGCTGCCTGCCGCGTGCCTGCGCGCGGTCACTGTGTACGATGGTCGAGAGTGCATCGACCGGGTCGCCATTTAGGAGAATGTCGACCTTGACGAGGCGCGAGGTCTGGTAGTTCGTGAGCTCATAGTCGAGCGAAGCATAGCCGCGCGTCGCGCTCTTCAAGCGGTCGAAGTAGTCGAAGATGATCTCATTGAGCGGGATATGGTAGGTAATCAGCACGCGGTTCGTGTCGATGTAGTCCATGCCCTTGAACTCGCCGCGCTTGTCCTGCGAGATCTCCATGACTGCGCCGACGAAATCGCTCGGCACAATGACCGTCGCCTTGACGTACGGCTCTTCGATGTGGTCGATCTCCGTCGTCGGCGGAAGCTCGGCGGGGTTGCTGACCTTCACCATTGTGCCATCCGTCTTGTAGACGTGATAGATGACGGACGGCGCCGTCGTGATGAGCTTCAGCTTGTACTCGCGCTCCAATCGCTCCTGTATGACATCCATGTGGAGAAGGCCGAGGAAGCCGCAGCGGAAGCCGAAGCCGAGCGCGACCGACGTCTCCGGCTCAAACACGAGCGCCGCGTCATTGATCTGCATCTTTTCGAGCGCGTCCTTCAGATTGTCGTAGTCGGCGCTCTCGACGGGATAAAGCCCGCAGTACACCATGGGATTGACGCCGCGATAGCCGGGGAGCGGCTCGGCGGCAGGGCGCTCCGCAAAGGTGATCGTGTCGCCGACGCGCACGTCGCGCACGTCCTTCAGCGAACCCGCGACGAACCCGACCTCGCCGACGTCCAGATGGCCGATGTCCATCGGCTGCGGCTTGAAGCAGCCGACGTCCGTGACCTCGAACACCTTGCCTGTCGCCATCATCTTGAGCTTCATGCCCTTCTTGATGTGCCCCTCGACGACGCGGACGTGCGCAATGACGCCCTTGTACGAATCAAAGAATGAGTCAAAGATCAAGGCCTTGAGCGGCGCATTCGCATCGCCCTCTGGCGCGGGGATATAATCGACGATCGCATCGAGTATCTCCTCAATGCCGACGCCCGTCTTCGCCGAGGCGAGGACGGCATTCGACGTGTCAAGCCCGATCGTGTCCTCGATTTCCTGCTTGGCGCGCTCCGGCTCGGCGCTCGGCAGGTCGATCTTGTTGATGACGGGCACGATTTCGAGATTGTTTTCGAGCGCCATGTAGACGTTCGCGAGCGTCTGTGCCTCGACGCCCTGCGCCGCATCGACGACGAGCAGCGCGCCCTCGCACGCCGCAAGGCTGCGCGAGACCTCGTAGGTGAAGTCGACATGACCCGGCGTGTCGATGAGGTTGAGCTGGTACAGCTTGCCATCCTTACCCTTGTAGTCGAGGCGCACGGTCTGCGCCTTGATCGTGATGCCACGCTCGCGCTCCAAGTCCATGCTGTCAAGCACCTGCGCCTCCATCTCACGCGCGCTGAGCGTCCCCGTATACTCGATCAGACGATCCGCAATCGTTGACTTGCCATGATCGATATGGGCAATGATGGAAAAATTGCGGATGTTCTCATTCGCCATATTTTCGTTCCTTTCCTTGTTTAAGAAGTACGCTCATTATACCATTCCTGCCACGCCTCCCGCAAGATTTCTGCCACCATGCCATGAAGAAAGACTTGACCATAATCCATTTGATATAGTACCATCGAATTACGACAATATTTTGAAAGGAGCGACCTTCTATGCGAAAAAGACTGAACTTCTTCCTCGAGCCATTCCGCACCTTCCTGCGCTGGGAGTCGAGCAGCGGCATCCTCCTGCTCGCCTGCGCGATCCTCGCGCTCATCTTCGCGAATTCCCCGCTTGCCGCATCGTATGAACGCATCCTGCATCTGCCGATTGCCCTGCGCGTCGGGGACTTCCATTTTGAGCTCAGTCTTCTGCACTGGATCAACGATGGGTTCATGGGCGTGTTCTTCTTCGCGATCGGCCTTGAGGTCAAGCGCGAGTTCATGTACGGCGAGCTGCGCTCGAGGAGCGCGAGCCTGCTTCCCGTCACGGCGGCACTTGGCGGCATGGTCGTGCCCGCGCTCTTCTACGCCGCGATCAATTTCGGCACGCCGACCTTCGGCGGCTGGGGCATCCCCATGGCGACGGACATCGCCTTCACGCTCGGCGTCATGGCGATGGCGGCGCGCTCCGCGCCGATTGGGCTCGTCGTATTCCTGACGGCGCTCGCCATCGTCGACGACCTCGGCGCCATCGTCGTCATCGCGCTCTTTTACAACACCGCGCTCAATTCCTCCGCTTTGCTCCTCGGCCTCTTCGCCGTTTCCTGCGCATTCCTCTGCGGGCGCGCGGGCGTCCGCACGATTGGCGCCTACCTCATCATCGGCGCTGCCGCGTGGCTCTCCTTCTTCTATGCGGGCATCCATCCGACGATTGCGGGCGTGCTGCTCGGCTTTGCCATTCCGATTGCAAAAGATCCCGAAAAGTCCCTGCTCCATAAGCTCGAAAACCAGCTTGAGCCGTGGTCGGCCTACGTCATCATGCCCATTTTCGCGCTTGCCAACGCGGGCGTCGCGATCTCCTTTTCCTCGTTTGACTTCGCCTCGCCCATCCTGCTCGGCATCGTGGCAGGCCTATGCCTCGGCAAGCCCCTCGGCATCGTCGGTGCGGTCTTCCTGATGAACAGGCTCTTCCATGTCCCCGTTCCCGGCGCGGCGTCAAACGGACAGGCCATCGCGACGGGAATGCTCGGCGGCATCGGCTTCACCATGTCGATCTTCATCGCCTCGCTCGCCTTCGACGACGCGGCCATGCTCGATCAAGCGAAGATCGCCGTCCTCTTTGCCTCCCTCCTGTCGGGCGTCATGGGCTCGATCGCGTTCCGCCTTGCGCGAAATACGGCGGCGGAATGACAAGCAATAAAAACGCCCCCGAATTGTTCATTCCGACAATCGGGGGCGTTGCTTTTTGCCGCTTGGGCAATTACTTCACGCTCATAATCCCCAGCGCATAGCAGACGATGCCGAGTGCGAAGAGGCCGAAGATGATCCAGATCGCGTTGACCTTCTTGCGCAGGAGCGCCATGCAGGCGAACGTCATGAGGAGCGGCACGAGCCCCGGCATGAGCTGGTCGAGGATGCCCTGCACGGTCGTGACGACGACCTCGCCTTTCGCGTTCGTGATCTGCGACACGACGACGGGGATGTTGACGCTCGTCCACTTGTTGACGAGCGCGCCCATGACGAAGAGGCCGAGGATTGACGCGCCCTCCGTGATCTTCTGCAGCTTGTTGCCCGCGACGTCCTGCACGATGTCCGTGCCCTTGCTGTAGCCGTACCGGATGCCGTACCAGCGGACAGCGAGGCGGACGGCGTTGAAGAGGACGAAGAAGAGCAGCGGGCCGATGATGCTGCCCGTCAGCGCAAACGACGCGCCGAGCGCCGCCGCAATCGGGCGAAGCGTGCCCCAGAAGATCGGGTCGCCGACGCCCGCGAGCGGGCCCATCATGCCGACCTTGATGCCGTTGATGACGCTCGGGGAAATGTCCGCGCCGTTTGCTTTCTTCTCCTCGAGCGCCGCCGTGATGCCGATAATCGGCGCGGTGACGAATGGCTGCGTGTTATAAAACTCGAGGTGGCGTTTAAGCGCCTGCTTGAGCTCCTCGCCCTTATAAAGGCGGCGCAGGATTGGCACCATGCCGAAGCAGTAGCCAAGCCCCTGCATACGTTCCATGTTCCACGATGCCTGAAGCGTATTCGAGCGGACGAATGCCCAGAAAAAATCACTCGATGTCAGTTTCTTTTCCATTGTCTTAATCCTCCCCTCTCTCAGTCAAGCTCATCGTCGAGATCGTCATCCGCGCCCGAAGCAGCTGCTGCCGCCGGCGCTGCCGTGACCTGTTGGTACTTCGGATTGAGCTGGACGTAGACGATAGCGAGGACGAGGCCGATGACGCCGAGCGCGACGAGATTAAACGACGTGTACGCCGCGACGACGAAGCCGAGGAAGAAGAACGGCATGAGGTAGCGCGCGCCCATCATGTTGATGACCATCGCGTAGCCGACGACGACGATGAAGCCGCCCGCGACCTGAAGGCCACCCGTGATGACGGGCGGGATCGCATTCAGCATATCCTGCACCGCGCCCGTGCCGACCGACATGGCGACGATGACGGCAGGGATGCCGACGCGCAGCCCCTGCAGGATGAGCGCGCCGTAATGGCAAAGGTCAATCCCAAAGATATTGCCTTCTTCCGCATAGGCGTCTGCCCTGTGCTGGAATACGACGGAAACCGTCTTGCAGATGATGGCGAGCACCTGGCCTGCCGCCGCAATCGGCATCGCAATCGCAATGCCTGCCGCGATGTCCTGCCCGCCCGCAATGACGAGAATCGTCGAAATGACGGACGCAAGCGCCGCATCCGGCGCGATTGCCGCACCGATGTTCATCCAGCCAAGCGCAATCATTTCCAGCGTGCCGCCGATGATGATGCCCGTCGTCATATCGCCGAGGATAAGTCCCGTAACCGTGCAGGCGATGAGCGGGCGATGCGTCTGCATCTCGTCGAGGCAAGAGCCCATGCCTGCGATTGTCGCAAAAAGAAAGATAAAGAGTATCTGAATACTGCTAAGTTCCATTGTGTCTCCCTCCTATCGGTAGACTGCCGCGCGCCATGGTCGGGCGCATCCACGCAAGATCCGCCCACGGCAGCGCAGGCAGGCATTACTTCAAGACGTCCATGAGCATGACTTTCTTATCCGTGTCGACCTTGCGGATCTCCAGCTCGATACCCTTCTCGTTCAGCTTCTTGAAGGCATCAATATCCGTGTCATCGACAGAGACAGCGCCCGTGATCTGATGCTTGCCTTCCTTGAAGCTCATGCCGCCGATATTGACGCTCGTGATGGGAACGCCGTGCTCGACGAGGTAGAGGACGCTCGACGGGTTCGTGAAGAGGAGCAGGCAGCGATCGTTCTCGTACTTCGGGTTCTCGTAGACGCGGATCGCCTTGTCGAGATCGACGACGTGGCTCTTGATGCCGGCCGGCGCGACCTGCTTCAGGAGCGTTGCGCGGATCGTGTCCTTGGCGACCTCGTCGTCGCAGACGATGATGCGCTGGCAGTTCGTGACCTTCGACCATACCGTTGCGACCTGCCCGTGAATCAGGCGGTCATCGATGCGTGCTAGTACGATTTTCATTATAGATCCTCCTCATCTTCATCCGATACTTGGCTTGCATGGAACGTCTGCGTCCCGTTCTTGCCCGCTTCCACGGCCTTTTCCATGAGATCCTGGATCGAGGACGAGCCGTCGTCCATGAGCTGTGCGCTGCACATCTCGATGAGCATGGGCAAGTTGACGCCCGTCACGATGCCATACGCCTCGTTCCCAATGACGAGACGGCATGCCGCATTGTACGGGCTGCCGCCGAAGAGGTCGTTGAGGAAGAGGACGCCGCCCGCACAGTCGAGCTCCTCGATTGCCTTCTCGTACTTCGCGACGACATCGTCTGGTCCTTCGCCCGGGACGAGTGTGACGGCGCGAACATTTTTCTGCTCGCCGCAAATCATCTCGCACGACTTCACGAGCTCTTCCGCGAAACGCCCATGTGTCCCGACAATGATACCGAACATAAGAATACCTCCTTTGAACCATAGAGAAATCCTGACGCCCATATAATAAGCAAGACGCGTGCCAACTTTGTGTATCACGGAAAGCATTTTTTCTGATTCCCGATAAATCAAGGGATTCTTCACGCAAAAAAATATTTTCCTCGATCCGAAAAGCGGCGTGATTCATCTATTTCGATACTCTTTCCGATTCATTTTGATACACTATGTGCTGCCTTCATAAAATCTTCATAAAAATAATACACTACGATACATTCGATACCATAGTGTATTTTGTGTATTATTGCTTAGACCATCGTCGCTATAAAGTCGAGCTCGCTTTCCGCGATAGAAAGCTTCAGCGTCTCTTCAAAGACGCGCGCTGCCTTTCGCACGGCCGCACATTTCTTCGCCTCGAGTGCCGCAGGATCGACCGTGTATGCGAGTGGGCTGCGCGTCACCGTGCGCTCCAGCGCGCAGCCGCAGTGCACGATGAGCCGGATGCGCAGGGGATTTGAGAGCGAGAGCGAGAGTTCCGCTTCGAGGATGCGGTCAAAATCGATCAGCACGCCGATGACCTTCGCCGGATTGAGATACGTCAGGAAGCGCTGCAGCGATTCCTCGCAGAGATTGCGCACGACGAGGTCACCCTTTTCCTGCACGTGCGGCCGCCACGCGCCGCCGACGAGTTCGAGGAGGCGGCGTTCTCCCGCGCCGCCCATCATCTCCTCGAGCGGGATGAACGGCACGCCGAATCGCGGGCGCTTCATACCGACGGCGGCGAGCAGGCGTTTCTTCGCCGCGATCTCCCGCAGGCGCTCCTCCATGCCCGCGATCCCGACGGGAATGACCTCGACGGCGCGCCCCGCCTTTTGCAGGATGTCCTCGACGAGCGCCTTCAGCTTCACCGCCGCGCCCTCGCCCGACGAGCAGATCGTCACGATTGCCTCGTCCGCGTGGACGGGCGCGCTGCCCGCATCGACCATCTCATAGCCGCGGAAGCTCTGCAGGGATTCGTAGATGCTCGTGAGATCCATGCCGAGAATGTCGACCTTCCGCATCGCCTCGAGGACGAGCGGCGTCGAGACCATGTCGAGCGTCCGCACGGGGACCTTGATGCGCTCTTCGAGCGCCGGGCCGAAGCTCACGAGCGACCCCATGTCGGCGAGGACGAGCACACCGCGGCGGCAATCCCGCGCGCGCAGCATCGCCGCGACCTTTTCGAGGATGTCCTGCGGCGCGACGTCGAGCGGCATATCGACGGCAAGCAGCTCCGTTCCCGAGCCGCTGAAGAGCTTCTGTGCGACGTCGACCATCGACGTCGCCGTGCTCGTGCCATGCGTTGCGACGACGATGACAATGGGATCGTCCATCTCGTCATCTTCCGCCGATTCGAGCAGCAGGGCAATATACTCGATCTCGATGCGCGGCACCTCGACGCGGAAGCGTTCCTCGATAAGGTCGCCGATCTCCCGCGCGACGTCCATGCTCAGCGCGTCCTGATCGACGGCCGCGCCGAATCCCGCGCGCGGGATCGTCTCATTCGCCTTGACGCGCTTGAAAAAGGCGGATAGATGCAGGCTGAACGCGTAGAGAAAGCGGTCGCGGTACGCGCGGCTCATGCGCTTTTGCACGTAGAGCAAGACTTGCTCGGAAAAATCGACGAGCGAAGCATCGACGATTTTCAAGAGGCGCTCGCGCGTCGTCATATTGACGGAGTGCTTCTTATTGTAGATTTCCTTGACGTAGACATTGACGTCGGCCGCGACGATCTGCTTGATAAGCTCACTGCTGATGCCCTCGCCCTTTAATAGGTCGACCTTGTCCTCGACGACCTGGTAGAGGTTGAAATGGCTCTTGTCCGCGCCGTCCTCCTCCAGCTCGATGCGGTGGCCGGGCGGCATGATGATAAAGGGGTCGGAAAGGTGCTCCGTCAGCTCCGCGAGCGCCTGACGGTTCGCCGAGAGCGTCAGAAGGCCGTCCTTGATTTCCTGCGGCAGCATCTTGAAATCGATCTCGATGTAGTCAGGCTTGTCGATACAGGAGAGAAACGCCTGCGCGCAGAGCAGTTTGATATTCGATTTGAGCTGCCCGACGTTGCCGCCTCCGATGCTGCCGACGAGCGCCTTGACACATTCCATGCCAATGCGGATCGGCTTCTTGATGCGCTGCACCTCGTCCTGAAAGAGCAGGTGGATGATCTCGATTTTTTCCTTCATCGTGCGCTCGACGAGCGGGCGGATCCGAATGATGTTCGGGATGCGGCGCATGAACGTCTTCGTCAGCACCGAGTCGGGATCCTCCGTCGTCGCGCCGATAATGAGCACCTTCGCGCGGCGGTCGCGCCGCGTCTCGCCGAGGCGGTTGTACGTGCCCGTGTCCATGAAGTAGAAAATCATTTCCTGCCCTTCGGGCGGCAGGCGATGGATCTCGTCGAGGAAGAGCACGCCGCCGTCCGCCGCCTCGACGAGCCCGCCCTTTTTCGTGTCCGCGCCCGTGAATGCGCCCTTGGCGTGCCCAAAGACGTGCGAGATCAAAAGCTGCGGAGTATTGTAATAGTCCGCGCAGTTGAACGTCACAAAGGGCGCGTCGTCCGCAAACCGCTTCATCAATCGCCCGTACTCAAACATCAGATGGGCAAAGAGCGTCTTTCCGACACCCGTCTGCCCGACAATCAGCGTATGAAGCCCGTCGGGCGGGTAGAGAATCGCCGCCTTTGCCTGCTCCACTTCGTGCTTCAGGCTGCCGTCTGCCCCGATGAGGCGCGCAAACGGCTGCCCCTCCTCCGCCCGCTCCGCGCTGCGGACAAGCACCGCTTCCTCGGACGGCGTCCCTGCCCTTTCTCCCATAAGGCGCGCATAGGCGTCGCGGTCGAAATAGCGCACGGGACGCCCCGAGAATTTCACGATGCGCCCCTCGCGCACGAGCTCGTTGAGCTCCTTTGAGGCATTGTTGCGCAGGATGGCGAGCGCGTCCGCGATCTCCTGTGCCGTAAAGCCCGCGCCCGCCTGCACCGCTTCCTTATTGCACGATGCGGAGCGCTCCTTGATGTAGTCGTAGACCCGTTCCCTGCGATTCATTTGATCCCTCCGTCGCCATTTTTCTTTAGGAAGCACTGATTAAATGAAGTTGTCCAGATTTACACAGATGCACTGTATCTATCTAGGAGACAAACCACAGGCGTAGTGGTGCTACGCCGCGGATTTGTCGACGACGAGAGGACAGTGCAGATGTGTGAAGATGGGCAGCTGAATGAATCAGTGCTTCCTTTATTTTACTATTATAGCATAATCGCATAAAGAACGGCATAAGAGCCGTTAAAGCCCTTATGCCGCCTTATCCTTCTCTATGGTATTTTAGCCGACGAGCTCGTAGCCTGCGTCTTCGATGACCTGCTTGAACTCCGCCTGCGGGATGTCGCGCCCTGCCGTGACGGTCGCCTTGCCGCCCTCGAGGTCGACGCTGACCTCCGTCACGCCTGCCATTTTCGCGAGCGCGTCGTGGACGTGCTTCTGGCAGTGCGCGCACATCATGCCTTCGACTTTGATTGTCTTTTTCATACCATTCTCCTCTTTCTTTTCTTCTTGGTGTTCTTCTGCCTGCGCCGCTTCATGCGCCTCGCTTCCCGCCTGATGGTCAGGGTGGAAGAAGCGGAGGCGCAGAGCGTTCATCACGACGCAGAAACTCGACAGGCTCATCGCCGCCGCGCCGATGGCGGGCGACATCTTGAGCCCAAAGGACGTGTAGAGCGCGCCTGCCGCGAGCGGGATGCAGACGGCATTGTAGAAGAACGCCCAGAAGAGGTTCTCCTTGATGTTCTTGATGACGGCCTTTGAAAGGCGTATCGCGCTGACGGCGTCCAGAAGGTCGCTCCGCATGAGCACGGCGTCGGCGCTCTCGATGGCGACGTCCGTGCCCGCGCCGATGGCGATGCCGAGGTCGGCGCGCGCGAGTGCAGGCGCGTCGTTGACGCCGTCGCCGATCATCGCGACCTTATGTCCTTCCGCCTGCAATGCGGCGATATGCTTTTCCTTGTCCTCCGGCAGCACGCCCGCAATCGCGCGCCCGATGCCGAGGCGGCGGCGGATTGCCTCTGCCGTGCGCTCGTTGTCTCCCGTCAGCATGACAACGGAAATGCCCATCGCCTCGAAGCGGCGAATCGCCTCGGCGCTCGTCGTCTTCTCCGTGTCCGCTACGCCAATCACGCCGATCACGCGGTCATCTTCGGCGAAAAAGAGCGGCGTCTCGCCATTGTCGGCCATAGCGATGAGCGTATCCTGCACGGCTTCCACGGAAATGGCGTTTTCCTCCATAAGCCTTGCATTTCCTGCATAGTAGCGGTGTCCGCCCGCCTCCGCAGTGACGCCGCGGCCGAATACGGCGCGGAAGTCCGTGACGGGCGCGGGCGCCGCGCCCTGCTCCTTTGCATAGCGAAGGACGGCCTCGGCGAGCGGGTGCTCGCTGCCTTTTTCCAGTCCTGCCGCAAGCGCGACGAGCTCCGCCTCGCGCACCTCACCGAGCGTGACGACCTGCGTGACGCGCGGCTTTCCTTCCGTGATCGTGCCGGTCTTGTCCATGACAACCGTGTCGACCGCGTGCCCGATCTCGAGCGCTTCGCCCGACTTGATGAGAATGCCGTTTTCCGCGCCCTTGCCCGTACCGACCATGATGGCGACAGGCGTCGCAAGGCCGAGCGCGCAGGGGCAGGAGACGACGAGGATGGAGATCGCAATCGAAAAGGCGAACTCGACGCTCGCGCCCATCATAAGCCACGCGCCGCCCGCGATGAGCGCAATCGTGATGACAGCGGGGACGAAGACGCCCGCGACGCGGTCTGCCATGCGCGCAATCGGCGCTTTCGACGCGCTCGCCTCCGAGGCGAGGCGGATGATCTGGCTGATGGCCGTGTCCTCGCCGACACGGCGCGCACGGAATGTCAGCGTGCCGTTCTTGACCATCGTCGCCGAGGTCACGCTATCGCCTGCCGCCTTCTCGACGGGGATGCTCTCGCCCGTGATCGCCGCCTCGTCGATGCTCGCCGTGCCGCTCTCGACCGTGCCGTCCGCAGGGACGCGTTCGCCGGGCCGCACGCGGATGAGGTCGCCGACGGCAAGCTGCTCGACGGGGACGACTTCCTCGGCCTCGCCGCGCACGACGCGCGCCTCGCGCGGTGCGAGACGCGTCAGGGCTTCGAGCGCGCTGCTCGTCTCGCCCTTCGCGCGCGTTTCGAGGTACTTGCCGACCGTAATCAATGTGACGATCATGCCCGCCGACTCGAAGTAGAGATTCGTGCTGTACTCCGTGACGAGCGCCATATCACCGTGGCCAAGCCCCCAGCCGATGCGAAAGAGCGCGAACGCGCCGAAGAGCGCCGATGCCATCGATCCCATGCCGACGAGGCTGTCCATATTCGGCGCGCCGTGGAAGAGATTGCGGAAGCCCGCGATGTAGTAATGGCGGTTGAGGTACATGATCGGCAGCAGCAGCAGGAGCTGCGCAAAGGCAAAGGCGACGGCATTCTCCGGCCCGTCAAATACCACGCGTACCGCGTCGGGGACGGGCAGCCCGAGCCATGCAAGCTCCGCGCCGTGCATCGAGATGTACATCATCGGAAGCAGGAACACGATTGACCATACGAGGCGGTGCTTCATGTCGGCAATCGCCTTTTTCGCGGGGTCTTCGCCCGAAGCCGCCCCCTGCTGCGCCGCCTTGCCTTTCACCGACGCGCCGTAGCCCGCCTTTTCGACGGCCGCGATGATCGCAGCGGGATTTGTCACGGCCTCGTCATACTGGAGCTGCATGCTGTTCGTCAGCAGGTTGACCGTGACGTCCCCTGTGCCGTCCAGCTTTTCGACCGCCTTTTGCACGCGCGCCGAGCACGCCGAGCACGTCATGCCCGTCACGGAAAATTTTTCCTTCTTCAAAGATAACCACTTCCTTTACTTCATCACTTTTTGCAGCAGCGCGCAAAGCTCGTCGACCGCCGCCTCGTTGCCATTTTGGATGTCCGCGACGACGCAGCCGTGGATGTGCTGCGAAAGAAGCTCCTTCGTAAAGGCATTGAGCGCCGACTGGATCGCGCTGACCTGCGTCAGGATGTCGACGCAGTAGCGGTCGTCCTCGACCATGCCGCGCACGCCGCGCACCTGCCCCTCGATGCGGTTCAGGCGGCAGAGCAGCGACTTGTACGCCTTGCCCTCCTTGTCGCGGTACTTGTGGCGCACCGCGCCGCAGCAGTTTTCGCTTTCCATAGTTCTCTCCTAAAAAAGAATACCGACAGGAAGCCATACCCCCTATCGGTATCTATTGTATACCCCTCTATGGTATTTGTCAAGTGGCAATGCCCCTTATGCGCCGCGCTCGATCTTCTTGATGAGAGCCGTGATCGCGTCGCGCTGGCGCTCGCCCTCGGCATTCACGGATTCGAGCGCCTTGACGGACTCGGCCGAGTCCGTGACCTCCGCGACGCTCTCCTTCAGCGTGTCGTGGAGCGTCTTGAGGCGCTCGTTGAACTTACTGTCAAACGACTGGATTTTCGCGCTGATCTCCTCGTTCGCCGCCATAATGCTGTCGATCTGCTGGACGTCGCCGAGCAGCTTGTGGACCGCCTCGTTCGACGCGGCGAGATTTTCCTGCGTGTTCTCCGCGAGCTTCCGGACCTCCTGCGCGACGACGGCGAACCCGCGCCCCGCCTCGCCCGCGCGCGCCGCCTCGATCGCGGCATTGAGCGCGAGGAGATTCGTCTGCGAGGCAATCGCCGTAATCATGCCCATGATGTCGTCGATGCGCTGCGTGCTCTCCGAGAGCGCCTTGAGATTCGGGCCGACCTCGCCCGCCTGCCCGACGATCTGTGCGAAGAGCTCCTTCTGGTCATTCATGCCAGCAGAGAGCTCGCCCAGCGACTCCTCGATGTGGTCGAACTCGCCGATGATGCGCGAAATCGACGAGACGATGCCCGGCATCTTTTCCTGATAGTTCTCGAAGAACTCAATGAGGCGGATGCGCTGCGATGCGATGTGCATCTGGCGATCAATCGCGCGCTGGAAGAAGAACGAGCGGCAATCCGAGTAATTGCGGGCGAAGTTGTCGAGATACGCATCCGAGAAATGCGCGCCCTCCGCGACGCGGTAGAAGAAGATCGCCGTCAGCGTCTCATTGACGTGCAGGCCTGCAATCTCGCCGAAGCACGAGAAGCCCGCCACCGGGAATTCCTTGAAGAGCGTGACGTTCTGCGGATCGCTGCCGTAGGCGATGCGGCGCAGGATGCAGTCATTGAGGAGACCGCCGATCGGCTCGGGCTTGCCCTTTGCATACGCCGCGTAATCCGCCGATGCCGTCTGCGGCAGCGAGACGCGGCGCATGACGTGAAGGCGCTCGCCCGTCATGACGTCGCAGTACACGGCGACGCGCCCCACAGCATAGTCGATGTGCTGGATGGAGCGGATGAAATACGCTCCATTGATATTCGCCGCGAGCGTGTGGCGCTCGAGCGCCTTATCGAGCTCCGCATCCGTCGATACGCCGAAAAGCTGCTTGAGCCCGTCGACGGCCGTGACCGTCTCGTCGGAGTCGAGCTGCACTGTTTCGATGTAGCGCAGCATCGTGCTCGCGTCGGTGATCTGGAAGCTCTTGCCCGTGTCCTCGACGGCCTGCGATTTGAAGATGCCGTAGCGATAGCCTGGAGCGAGGCGGACGAGCGTGATAACGGCGTGATGCTCGAGCGTGCGCTCGCCGTCGTAGATATACGTATGCGAGAAGTCGCTGCCCGCACTCGACCCGCCGATATACGGGCAGGGAACCATGCCCGTCTCATAGAGCGCCTTCAAGAGGAACGTCTCCGTGCGCGACGCGCCGTCGACGTAGACGAAGGCGAACGTGTGGTTGACGCTGAGGCGGAACGGGATGCGGTGCTTCTCGATCTCACGGCGTATGCGCTCCGTGCGCTCGTCAATCGTGACATCAACCTCGTCCCGGCGCAGATCCTCGTCGCCGAGCGGGATGCTCATCGTGTACGACGCCTCGATCATGCGATTCGAGAACGCCTGCAGGAGGACGCGCCCGCGCCCCTGCGCGGCATCCTGGTAGAGCGACTGCGAGCCCTGCGCATGGCAGAGCTCCCCGACGTCGGCGAGCAGGATGAGCTTCGCGCTCGGCGCAAGCGATTTCTTGATTGCATTTGCGACATCGGTGAGGTCGAGATCCGTCGAGACGAATCCCATGACGAGCGCCGTCCCCTCCGGCAGCGAGAAAAACTCCTTGAGCGCGCCGTCCGTCAACTCATTGCGGCGGAAATACTTGACGCGGACGTCCTCCGCATTGTTGATCGCCGAGTGGACGGGCCCCGCCGGCTTCGCGGCCTGCGGGGCAGGGCTCGCATACGCCTTGCGCGGAGCGGGGAAAAGATTGAACATAAAGAACCTCCTGCGGCCTATCGGACCGCTTGCGGAAATGCGGCGCACTTCCTTGAATCATATCTGCCTATCTTATTTGTAGTTGCCTTAATCATATCTTAAGATATTCGACACGGAAAATTATTCTCCTTCTTTAATAACGCCTTGAATCCGATTTTGTTACAGGCAAAATCGCGGCAAATCGCCTGCACAGGGGTTGACATTGCCGCTGCCCTATCCGTTATAATGGTCGATAATATCTGCACGAAAGGATTGATTTTATGAACGCGCTCGCCAGACGCTTTACGCGCGGCGGACTCCTGCGCTTTGCCAGCCCCTCGGTCGGCATGATGCTCATCATCTCCATCTACACGGTGACGGACGGGATCTTCATCGGGCGGTATGCGGGAAGCGAGGCGCTCGCGGCATCGAACATCGTCTATCCCGCGCTCAACCTCGTATTCGGCTTCTCCATCATGCTCGCTTCGGGCGGATCGGCGCTCGTCGCGAAGACGATGGGTGAAGGCAATCTGCCGCTCGCCCGCAGCCGTTTCACGCTGCTCGCCGTGACGTGCGCAGCGCTCGGGCTCTTGTTCGCGCTCGCCGCCTTCGCCTCGATGGACGCGCTCCTCCCCGCGCTCGGCGCGTCGCCCGCGATCTTGGACGAATGCCGCGACTACCTTCTCGCCAACATCCGTCTTACCCCTAACTTTGATACAATCTAACGATGCACCTCCTATATCCAATTAACGATGCGCCCCCTAGGTCGAGATTTTGCACACCCTAGGCAGAAAAACTGGACACGAGAATCTAAAAATTGGTCATGGAATCTGGATGTCGAACAAGACTGCTCGAAGAGCTGTACATACGCTAACAGACTCCATAGACTATAAGACTACATCTACCCTTTTCCTTCCCCATTTTGCTCTCTTGAAAGAATTATTAAAACATGCTATCATAATTTTATTCATTTCGTGTTTTACATCACTCAAGGAGGCTCTTATCGCGTAAAAAAGAAGGAACTGGCAAGAAAGATTACGAGCTGGCTCACCTTGGGCGCATTCTCTGTGCAGCCGATGCTTGCTTTTGCAGAGGAAATTCTTCCGGACAACAACGCCCCAGTTGCGGAACGCCCTCTTGTAACGGAAACGGCAAGCGGCAATCCCCTCGTTCAAATCACAGCGCCCACGGCAGGCGGCGTGTCTGTCAACCGCTATGAATTCTTTAATGTTCCCGAACGCGGCGCCATCCTCAACAACAGCTACAGCCTCACCTCCACCGAGCTTGCGGGATACGTGCAGGGGAATCCAAATCTCACCGCAGGCACGGCACGCATCATCGTCAACGAAGTCACGAGCGCCAATCCGTCTGAACTGCACGGCTTTTTAGAGGTCGCAGGCGACAGAGCCGGCATCGTCATCGCCAATCCCAACGGGGTTCTGGCAGACGGCGCCGGCTTTTTGAATACCGCCAGAGTGACGCTTACCACCGGGCGCACCGAGATGGATGCATCGGGCAATCTCGCTGCCATCCGTGTGGAAGGCGGCAATCTCTCTGTCACAGGCAACGGTCTCAATGTCCAAGGTGTAGACTCTGCGGAAATCTATGCCCGCGCCATCGAAATCAATGCCGGACTCTGGGCGAAAAACGCCAAGTTCGCTGCCGGAGCCAACGAAATCCGCTATGCAGATGGCACCATCACGCCCATAAAAGGTACAGAGGACACACCGACTTACGCCCTCGATCTCGCTGCCATCGGCGGCATGTACGCGAACCGCATCGAGCTTATCGGCACAGAAAAAGGACTCGGCGTCAACCTCGCGGGACAGATCACGAGCACGGAGGCCACATCCCTCGACGTCAACGGTAACCTCAAGACATCGGGCAACCTCTACACGGACGGCTCGACTCGTATTCATGCAAACGAAATAGAAAACAACGGCGCTGTTTACAGCAAGGAAAACACCGTCCTGACGGCTTCATCCTTGCAAAACAGCGGCAAGATCGTCGGCGGAGCAGATACGGCAATCCATGCCTCAGCCATCGCCAATACCGGCACACTCGCCGCCGCCATCGCTCCCTCGGGCAAAACAAACGAAGCTGGCACGCTCACTGTTACGGCAAAAGAATTCGACAACAACAATGCCCAACTCCTCAGCGGCAAAGATATCACCGTATCCGCCGAAAACATGCACACGCGAAACAGCCGCATCGCGGGTAACGGGGATATTTCCCTCGTTTCTCAAAATGCCCTGACCGTTGAAAACAGCACCGTCCAAAGCGGCAAAGACCTGTCCATCGAAGCGAACGCCATGCCTCTTGGCGGCAATCTCTCCAGCGGCAGGGATATGACCATCGCAGTGAAAAGCGACCTTTCCAACGAGGCGGCGTCCGAGAACTTCGGCAATCTCCATGCGGGAAGAAACCTCACGGCAAACATCCGGGGAAACATCCGCAATCAAAAAACGATGAACGCAGGCGGCACGCTTTCCCTTACGGCAGACGGAAGTCTCACGCAAACCGCTGTGGGAGAACTCTCAGCGGAGCATCTCCATGTCAAGGCAGCAGATGTAGAAAATCACGGTCTTGTTCAAGCGAAGGAAGAAACAATTCTCCACACTGCACAGCTCAAGAATGACGCCACCGGCAGAATCTATGGCAGGAGAATCAACGTACAGGCAAAGAACGGCACGGAAGAAGACATAGCTGCCGCCGCGCTTTACAACAGCGGCAAGATCATCAGCGAAACCGATACGACGATTCATGCTGCTTCCGTCGTCAACAAAGGCACGCTCGCCGCCGCCATCGCTCCCTCGGGCAAAACAAACGATGCCGGCACACTCACGATTGCAGCAAAGGAACTCAGCAATAATAACGCGCAGATTCTCAGCGGCAAAGACATCGTCGTATCTGCCGAAAACCTCCACACAAAAAGCGGTCAGATTGCGGGCAACGGGGACGTTTCCCTCACTGTCAAAAATGCTCTCGACATCTAAAATGCCGCTCTTCAAAGCGGCAGAGATCTTGCCATCGAGGCAGATGCTATGCCCCTTACCGGCAATCTCTCTGCCAACCGGGATATGCGCCTCACGCTCCATGGCGACCTCTCCAATGAAAATGCTGCAGAAAACTTCGGCAATCTCCATGCAGGAAGAAACCTCACGGCAAATCTTCGGGGAAACGTCTACAATCAGCGAAAGCTGGAAGCCGGCGGCACGCTTTCCCTTGCAACGACAGGAAACCTTACGCAAACGGCTGCGGGAGAAATCTCCGGAA
>ERZ772945.765-NODE-765-length-24744-cov-3.245858_pt1 | contig 24744 bp, 13 predicted proteins | sample MGYA00511681_ERZ772945 | MGnify/ENA primary metagenome ERZ772945 (study PRJEB29015, sample SAMEA2737943) | human oral metagenome | biome: human oral; feature: human-associated habitat; material: dental | place: China | collected 2143 ...
AGGAGCCGCAAACATCAGTACGATACGCAGCACAAAGCCTATAAAAACATACAGCGAGAGCAGTTCGCAAGCCATCAGACGGATAGGATTACGCCCCATCGTTCTTCTATTTCCTGTCATCATCGAAATATTATTGTATAAGGTGGCATGATAAAAACAATTGTAAAACGCAGCACCTTACCCCATCATTTTACAGCTTTTAAATAAAAAAAGCGTCTGTTCCATGTTGTTCAGCCTACAGGACCGGCATGGAACAGACGACCTGAAATATCAGCAACCCTTGCCGTCGAGGCCACAGGCAGGACCATCGGGCATCGGTTCCAAACCTACATCAGCCGACGAAAGCGTTACCGTTCCGTCTTCCTTTACATAACATGGCACCCCAACATCGCCCGTTCGGCGGGCTTCTTCGAAAGCCGCATTGTGGTCGCGCAGCTTCAAAAAGGCTGCCAGCTTATGCACATGCGTGCTGATATCAATTACCTCAAAACGCTTATCGCCTGCAACTTGCTTCTCAACATATTCGCAATAAGGGCAGGTTTTCATGACATACATTTTTATCATTGCTGCTAATTTTAAAATAATGAGAAATAATTATCGGGTATTTCATCCCGTCGGCAAAGGCTTATGGTATGCGGAACCTTGCAGCCTGGTCAAAGTTAATGCTTTTAATTTATATAGGTTATAAGGGGTAACCTTTTTTTAATATAAAGGTGTAAAAACATGAAATAAGAAGAACGATAAAGGATAAATGTAATATTCTTAGTGTTTTTTAACACAAAGGAACCTGCCATTTCGGTTGAATAACCTAAATTTGTTACCAAACAATAACACATCAAACCCTGTAAACTATCTGCCGTTTGAAGATGAAGAAACTATTTTTGTTCGCATTTTTCCTCCTTAATTATATGGCCTCACCGGCCCGGAACCTCGATATTGTTGCGCCTGAAGCCGTAGGGCTCGATGCCGCAAGGCTTACGAATGCCGACCGTGCCATCGAGCAGGCCATTGCAGATAAAACTATTCCCGGAGCCGTGCTGTGCGTAGTGCGCCACGGTAAAACAGGCTATCTGAAGGCTTATGGCAACAAACGCGTATACCCTAAAACGGAAAAGATGACCACGGGCACCGTGTTCGATATGGCATCGTGCAGCAAAGCCATGTCGACGGCAACATGCGCGATGATACTCGTCGACCGCGGACTGCTGCGATTAAACGACCGTGTAGACCAGTACGTAACGGGATTTGAGAACTGGAAGGACAGCATTACGGGCGAAACAGAGGCTATTCGCGTCATCGATTTGATGACACACACCTCGGGTTTGCCTCCATACGCACCTGTTCAGGAGCTGAAAGAGAAGTTCGGATCACCGAATCCGCAGGCCGTTGTCAATTGGATTAGCCATTGCAAACGCCTTTATGCACCCGAAACAGGGTGGACATACAGTTGCTGTAACTACATTATGCTGCAGCAAGTTATAGAGAAAATAACAGGGCAGACACTGCAACAGTTTGCCCACGACAATATTTTTGCACCGCTCAATATGCGTCATACCGACTACCGTCCGTCGAAAGAGCTGGCCGCTCTTTGCGCACCCACCGAGAAACAAGCCAATGGAAAATGCCTCCTGGGCGTGGTACACGACCCGCTGGCTTGCGTAATGATGGGCGGATTATCGGGTAATGCCGGACTGTTTTCGTCGGCCGAAGACGTGGCTACCTATTGTGCCGCCATATTAAATAAAGGTGAGCTGAACGGGAAACGCATATTAAGTCAGCTCGCCGTAAGGTGTATGGAAACGGTTCCACGCTCATTGGCACAGTTCGGACACACGCCGGGGTGGGGCATTTCAACCCCCTACTCGTCCAATTCAGGCGACCTTCTCAGTGCCCGGACGTTTGGACACACGGGCTATACAGGCACAAGCATTGTTATTGACCCCGCTAACGACGTAGCCATTATTCTGCTGACCAACTGCGTCCACCCCGTTGACAAGGGCAATGTAGTGCGTCTTCGCGCGCTGGTTGCGAATGCCGTGGCCGGGGCAATATTAAAGTAAGGCGTACCCTGCCTGATGCAGGACAGCCACACAGCAGGCAGAATTTTCAAGGCACAACAAAACAACAGGCTGTACAGCAGGATGCGTTCTCTTTACTTCTACCGCTTACCCGCCTTATAATAATAGTATAGACAGGCACAGTATGCCTCGAACCGAAAATCTTTTTATATCATAAACCCAATAACTATGAATGAAAACCTCTCTGAAAAAAGCATGACCGTCAGGCTATGTGCCACCGTCGTGCTGGCCACTCTACTGCTGAGTGGCGGGACGCCTGTTCAGGCATCTCCTACCCTTACAAGCACTTATGCTGCACAACAGCAGGCAAAGAAGGTTACCGGTAAGGTTACCGACACCGGCGGCGAGCCTGTAATCGGTGCTACCGTAACGGTGAAAGGTACGAAAATTGTTACCGTAACCGATGCCAACGGCAATTACACCATCAATGCTCCGGCAGGTTCACAGCTCGAGGTAACGTATGTAGGCTTCGCACCGCGCACCATCAACGTGGGCAAAGGAGGCACTTATAACATTACCATTAGCGAAGATGAGCACACCACCGGCGAAGTAGTCGTAACGGCTATGGGTATTAAAAAGGAGAAGAAAGCCCTCGGTTACGCAGTGACAGAACTTAATTCAGCCGAAATCTTAAAGAACAAAAACACCAACGTTATCAACTCACTGGCCGGCAAAGTACCGGGGTTAAACATTACGCAAAGCTCGGGAGCGGCCGGTGCGGGTGCCACAATCGTCATGCGTGGAGCCAATTCAACGGCCGAAGGCAGAAGCAATCAGCCGCTCTTTGTCGTCGATGGCGTCATCTATGATAACTCTACTCAGGTGACGGGTAACTCGGGAACGGATGGCATGACGCGCAATAACACCACGTTTTCGAACCGTGCAATGGACATCAATCCTGAAGATATTGCCGATATTTCCGTGCTGAAGGGTGCGGCTGCAGCGGCTCTTTACGGTTCGCGTGCGGCCGATGGTGCTATCATTATCACCACAAAGAAGGGTGAAGCAGGCTCTACCCGCATTGACTACACGGGCAAAGTGAGCACCTCTTTCCATACAAAGCTGCCCGAAGCACAAAAGATTTTCGGACGCGGTGCGTACAGTACGAACGGCGTTTTCAGCGATCAGACCTACAATTCGTGGGGTAAAGCCTACGACGGAACGGAAAAATTGTACGACAATATCGGCGATTTCTTCCAGAGCGGACGTATATTTGACAACAACGTTTCGGTGTCAGGCGGTTCAAAGAACAATAGTTTTTATCTCTCGTTATCGAACTTTAACCAGGAAGGTATCGTCAGAAAGACAGGCTATGACAAGACTACTGTGCGCTTCAATGGCGAACAAAGATACGATAAATTAACCATTGGGGCCAATGTTACCTATTCAATAGCCAAGACAAATAAAACGCTAACCTCGAGCGGATTATGGGGTAGCGGCGGCACCGGTACGATGAATGCGCTCTACTCATGGCCGCTAACCGAGGACATGAGCCACTACGAAAACGAGAACGGTACGAAGTATCGCCTTTTCGATGGCATCTGGGAGCTGGCGGATGACATGGAGAATCCTTACTGGATTCTGAACCGCGACAAGATGAAAGACAAAACAGAGCGATTCACCGGAGGCTTAAGTCTTCATTACGATATTACGTCGTGGTGGGATGTTACCGGACGTTTGGGCTATGATAACTACACTACTGACGCCTACACTTACATTGCACCGGGCTCGGTAGTAAGCGAAATGTACCAGAACGGACGTCTGGCAAAGAGCGACTTCAGGTATGAATACTGGTCGACTAACTTCATGAGCAACTTCCATAAACGCTTTGGCGACTTCGACATGCACCTCATGATGGGAACAACTGCCGAAAGTACGAAGCGCATGAATCAGACTCATTGGGGATACAATTTTATTACAGCGGGCACCGTCAGCTTCAATAACATTGCCAAAACCAACCAGTTTTTCAAGGACGGTACAAGCCGCAAGCGTCTCGTTGGTCTTTATGGCGAGTATGGTGTAAGCTATAAAAACATGGCTTATCTTACGGTAACGGGCCGAAACGACTGGTCATCGACACTGCCAGTCAATGAGCGTTCTTACTTCTATCCATCAGTAAGCGGCTCTTTCCTCTTCTCAGAGCTGTTGCCAAAAAACTGTCCTGTATCCTACGGAAAGGTGCGCGCGTCGTGGGCTAAGGTTGGCAAGGACGCCGATCCATACGCTACACTCACCTACGTTACGCCGCCAATGATATACGGTAACTTCATAGGCGTGGGTAATCAATATACAGCAGGCAATGCCTATTTAAAGCCTGAGATTCAGACAGCATGGGAGATTGGACTCGAAATGAGGTTCTTAAATAACCGGATTGGCTTCGATTGGACCTACTATCACAGCTCTACAAAGAACCAGATTGCACAACCCCGACTGAGCAATGCCAACGGTTACATTCTGTCATCCATCAATTCAGGCTCGGTAATTAACAAGGGAATGGAAATTTCCATCACCGGCAAGCCCGTAGTTAAAAAGGATTTTCGCTGGGATATGGCGTTGAATTTCTCGTATAACCGCGGCACGCTGGGCAAGTTCTTAGATGGTGTAGGCATGTTCTATCCGACGGATGCACAGTTCGGCAGCATCAAATCGGCTTCGGTTCCCAACGGTGGAAACTTCATGGCCATGGTAGGAACGCGCTACGAATACGAGCACGACGCCGATGGAAAAGAGATTATCGGCGGCCGCTATCTGGTTGATCCTAACACCGGTCTTTACAAAATCCATAACTCTGGAAACGATGTTGTGGGAAACCGCGAGCCGAAATTGATAGGTGGTTTCGCCAATACGCTCACGTATAAAGACCTTTCTTTATCGTTCTTACTCGACTTTCGTCTGGGCGGTGACGTCTTTAACGGCACGTCTCAGTATATGGTTAACAACGGCTTAAGCCCGCTCACTACCGAAAACAACCGTGAAAAGGCAACTGTTACAGGCGTTATTCAAACGTTCGACAGCAACGGAAAGCCCATCTCTACTACCGATTACAACCAAACTTATGAGGCTTCCCAGAGTTACACCTTTGGCAGCACCACCTATGACGGCAAGGCTATGATACAGCGTTACTGGAGCAATTACGCCAACCAGTCGTACAATTTCATACAGAAAGTAAACTGGTTGAAACTGCGTTCCATCTCATTAACCTACGACCTTACGCGTCTCATCAGTCGCCAGAATATCGTCAAGCGCCTCTCTGTAAACCTTACAGGCCAGAACCTCTTTACCATAACCAATTACAAAGGCATGGATCCCGAGGTTAGTACAGCCGGTGGAACCGGAGGCTCCGGCGCAACAGGCATCGACTATTGCAGCGTGCCCTCGGTGCGAAGCATTACTTTTGGCGTTAACGTTTCTTTCTAAAATCCACGAAAAAACTATTTCATCATGAAAAGAATATTATCAAAGATAGCTCTGGGATGCATGATAGCAGCAGGCCTTACCGCTTGTTCCGACTGGCTTGATGTCAATACTGATCCCGACAATCCGAACAATAAGAGTCTGCTTGTCAGCAACCGCCTGCCATGGTTACAGCGCATGTACATGTATTCAGCGGGCATGACCAACTTCCGTACGGCGGCAATCGCCGGATGGCTCTACAGCAACAGCGGGTCAGTAAACACGTGCACTACCACCTGGAACCTCGCCAACAGTCTTACTACCGCACCTTACCAGACCTGGTTTGTTGAATCGGCATCGAACCTCAACGACCTTTACGAAAAGGCCAAAGAAGAAGGAGCCTTCCACTATATGGCGGCAGCCGATGTTTATTACGCCCTCGGCTTTATGGAAATGCTCGACCTTTACGGAGAAATACCGTTTACCGATGCACTCGGTTCTTCCCCCGTTCCCAAGTATGATGACGGTAAAACCATATACAATGGCATTATGGCGGAGCTCGACGAGGCCATTGAGCTGTTCGGAAGAACACAGGGACCCACCGCCACACCGCTGGCAAACGGCGACATGCTGAACGGTGGCAACGTGAGCAAATGGCTGAAAATGTGCTACGGACTGAAAGCACGCTATCTGCTTAAGCTCTCGAAGAAGAGCGATTTGTTTAATCCTGATGAAATTCTGCAATGCTTGTCGCATGGCCCGCAGAGCATCGACGACAACAGTCTGTTACCCTGTTACAACGCCGTTGGTGACGTAACCGACTATCTCTACGGCGACCCCGTACAGACAAACGGCAACTGGAACTATGCCGGATACGGCTCAAACCAGCGCGTTTCAGCTTATCTTTACAACCTTCTCACCAATATGAGGGGGGCGGGTATTGAAGATCCGCGCTTCACCAAAATTGTACCGGCCATCATGTCAGACGTAAAACTCAGCAGCGGTACGGTGTCAACGTTCACATGGAAGCGTTCAAAGCCTGTCGATTCACACTATAATGCCGAACGTCTGAGGGCCGGCGGGGCTGCGTCAATAGCCACTCCAACCTACGCCGTTGCTGACGTAACGAAGGATTATACCATCACCGACGCCGCCAAACGCGCGCAGTTTGTGGCCGACATGACGCCGTTGCACGCCGTAACCGTAAGCGGCGACAAGGTTAGTGTAACCTACAAAGCCGGTTCCGTTTACGTGAACAGCGGCAACTATGTCCTCGCCGGCGACACGGCTTACGTCAATATGCGCTCGTGCTCTACGCTTACGGGGCAGACGGGTCAGAAGGACGACGCCAAAAATATGTACTGGTATGCCTCGGCCGATGCGTACAAAGCAGGGGTTATTTTCTCCACAGGTTCGTTCCAGTTACGTCCTGTTTCCGACTTCGAAATGATGACCTTCCACGAGGCTTGCTTCATCAAGGCCGAAGTATTGTTCCGCAAGGGCGACAAGGCCGGGGCACTGGCTGCCTACAAAGCCGGCATAAAGGCCAACCTCGATTATATGCAGAAGAAGCTCAATACCTGGCAAGGCGAAGGATATAACAACCCTGATATGATGCCGATGAACACGGCCGACATCACCAATTACCTTGCCAGCGCGGCAGTTTGCCAAAGCGCAGCCAACCTCACCATGCGCGACATCATGCTGCAAAAGTATGTAGCCATGGGAGTCAGTCTGGAGAATTGGAACGACATGCGCCGCTTTAACTACAGTGCCGGCAACATAGGGAGCTTTGGTGTAGTATATCCTGACTTTGACCGCAGCCCGATGTTCACCGGTCAGGACAAGCTGACGGGCACGTCAAAAACCGATGTTCGCTACTGGCCGCGCCGCTGGAGGCTTCCGGGAACGCTCGAACTCTCATACAATGAAACCAATGCAAAGGCTGTCAATCCGCACTGCGAAGAAGTAGATATCTGGAGTATGCCCGTGTGGTGGGACTGTGAAACCGATGCCGAATACGAAGGATACCTGAGATAATACACCCGTGCGTGCCGCCCATCAGCCCGTGGGCATATGGTCGAAACGGCGGGGCGGCGCGCACATACCCTCCATAACAAATCCCCTGCTGCCGGCTAAACAACAAGGCCGGCGGCAGGGAATTTACCGTTTTATGCTGTTATTGCGAATACCTGAAAACGTTATTACGCCACGGTTTACATACTTTTCACACGCCCTTACGCTGTTATTGCTGATACACGAAAATACTATTGCGGCGATTTTCTGACAATAATCAGGATAACGGCTGCCAGAATAAGCACAATACCACAGCACAAACGCAGCGTGAAGGCTTCGCCAAAGCACAGGCAGCTGATAACAACGGCCGTAACAGGCTCAAAGGCTCCGAGAATGGCCGTGGGCGTACTGCCAATGCTTTTAATAGCCACATTAATAAGAAACAGCGACAGCACCGTGGGCAAAAGTGCCAGTTGTACAGCCCATAACCATTGCCTGCCCGTATGAAGAAGCTGCAAAGGCTCGCGCGCCACAGCCATATAGCCCATAATGGCCACCCATCCGAAGGCTACTACCCAAAAGGTAAACTTCACCACACCGATGTCAGCGCGGAACTGTTTCACGTAAACAATATACAGGGCATAAAGCAACGACGACATCAATACGAGCATCATGCCGGCCGTGCTCACCCTTCCGCCGTCGTCACCACCGCCATGATACAACAGGCCGATGCCCGTAACGGCCAGCGTTATCGATGCCACGGTAGTGAGCGTAAGTCGTTCATGAAAAAACATCACCATCAGCAGGGCCGTCATAATGGGGTATGAGAAGAGGATGGTTGAGGCTATTCCCGCACTCATATATTTGAAACTGACGTACAACGTTATTGACGACAGCGCAAACAAACTGCCCAGAACGGCAAACTTGATGGCATAGCCCCACCCTATTTTAAGCGATTGCCCGCGGGCCAGAAGCCACAATGCAAAGCACAATGCAGCCAAACCATACCGGTAAAACAGCACATTGCCGGGCGTAATGCCGTCAGCATACAGCGGCAGTGAGCCCAAAGGGTTCGTACCGTAGAACACAGCCGCCAGCACACCGGCGGCAAATCCCTTCACTTTTACGTTCATCACGAAAGCTGATTATTGAAAAAACATGCGGAAACAGCGTTCTTCATGCTCCTTTGCAGGCATGGCAAAACGCTCCCGTTATTGCTCAGGAAGCACGATATTCCCCAACCGTTTGCAAAGTTAAGCTATTTTATGCTCACACGCTGCCGAAGCCATTGCAAATTCTTTTTTTTGTCGACTTTATGTTTTTGTGCACACTTTTTGCTGCTTTCCTATCAGAAAAAACAACTTGTTATGGTTACAAAAGACAGCATTCAGGAGGCATACGCCTTCTTTCACCAGAAGTGGCGCATCTATTCGCAATCAACAAACAGCCGTCAGAAAGACGATATTGAATATGCCATCAGCGATTACGCCCGCAGCATGAACCCCGAATTATACCACGAAATTGCCCATGGCCGCGAGGGTTTCCTATTTACCCACTCTGGCTTTGCATCGGATATTTCCTCGGCCGTTGACGAATTGGAGAAAAGAATTTAGAAGTAAAAAAATAAAAAAACAAAGAATTTAAGGCAGGGTTTAAACGTAAAAGGGTAAAAAAAATAAAGAGCAGGAAGGCAGAGACAAGAAGTAAAGAATTAAAAAATTAAAGAATTAAAGGCAGTTTCACGCTGGTCGTGAAACGGGTTTATGATGTACAAACGCCCTTGTTCTCCCTATTCCGTCGCCGCCCAAGACCTCTGTCAATACTATTTTCAAACACATTTCATGCCCCCAAAGCCTCGTCTTGTTTTTTCTTGGGGCAAGTTCCGTATTCGTATTATACCCTGATTATAAACCGTTTACGCCATACTGCATTCGGCAAGCCGGCCTTTTGCCGTCATCTTTATGCCCATATCGTCATCGTTCGACGGCCGTCAGCAGCGCGTACGGCGGCCGTCGAACGATGGGTGTGACGGCCGTCAGCAACGCTGCCGACGGCCGTCGGACAACAAGGCATACGGTTATCTTATATGCCGTGCACGGCACTGTGTAATCATATTCCGGCCGGAATTGGCGAACCATACCGCCATTATTCTCCTTCCCCAATACCATCAGGCCTTCCGCCTTTCCCTGCCCGGCATACAGAACAAGGTTTTGTATACAGCAGAATACTATCGGAACGATTGTTAAATCCTCGCAACATCTGTTAAAAACAAAGGGCGTGATGTTTATTTTACCAAATTATATTTATTTTTGCAACCAACAATCTTGTAAACCTTTTTGACCGGTTGCGGCCTGTCCATGTCCGCTTTTCGACGACCACCGGTACCGGAATCTCCACTCTTTGACAAGTTTTATCAACCTGTAATAAAATCAATCTGTCTAATTAAAAAACTATGAACACAAAAAGGAATGCTTTGTTAGCCACGACAATACTGCTGTCGTGCGGGCTTGGGGGCAATGCCTTTGCGACGCTTCCCCATCAGCAGGGAACCAGCGTCACGCAGCAGGCCTCCCGACGCATAAGTGGCGTTATTCACGATTCGCAGGGCGAACCCATCATCGGTGCTACGGTAAAGGTGAAGGGCAAAGGCGCATCGGGAACTATTACTGACATGGAAGGGCGGTTCACCATTGAGGCAACGCCGGGTGCCATGCTCGAAATTACCTATGTTGGCTATGCACCAAAGGAAGTGAAAGCCGATGCCAACATGAACATTACGTTGCAGGAAGACAACAAGGAACTGAACGAAGTGGTGGTAGTTGGCTACGGAACGCAGAAGAAAGTAAACCTGACAGGTGCCGTCGAACAGGTTACAAGCGACGTGTTTAAGGACCGTCCGGCAGCCAATGCAACCCAGATGCTCCAGGGGGCTATTCCCAATTTGCAACTCGATATTACCGACGGCAAGCCTACACGAGGTGCTACTTATCAGGTAAGAGGCAAGGCATCGATAGGCCAGGGCGGCAGTGCACTGGTGCTTATTGACGGTGTTGAGGGCGACCCCTCGATGCTGAATCCGGGCGATATTGAAAGCGTGTCGGTGCTTAAAGACGCTGCTTCGGCAGCCATCTATGGCGCACGAGGCTCATTTGGCGTTGTTCTTATCACCACAAAACAGCCCGAAAAGCAACACGCAAGCATTACATATTCGGGTAATCTGGCTGTACAGTCGCCGGCAACACTGCCCGATTTCGTGACCGACGGGTACATCTGGGCCGAGCATTTCTACAAGGCCTATTATGGTTCGCGCGGCAGTGCACCCGCGAGCATTAACAAAACGCAATGGTTTACTACCGACTGGCTCGACAAATTCAAGCAGCTTCACGATTCGGGACAACCCTATCCCAACACCGTTGTGCAGCCCAACGGGAGCTATCAATACTTTGCAAGTACCGACTGGATAGGCGAATTGTACAAGAAATCAACCATTGCACAAACGCATAATGTGGCTGTTCAGGGGGGAAATGACAAGACAACGTTCCTGCTTTCAGGCCGTTTCTATCAGTATGACGGACTGTTTAAACACAACACTGACAAGTTCCGGAACTACAATTTGCGCGCAAAGAACTCGCTTCTGCTTTTTCCATGGCTAAGGATTGAGAACAATTTCGAGTACGGTAAGTTCAGTTACCACAACCCTGAAAACGTTGGAGAGGGTGGCGGTATATGGCGAAACATTGAAGATGAGGGTCATCCCGCGGCGCCAATATTCAATCCCAATGGCTCGCTTACTTACTCGGCGGCCTACAGTTTGGGCGATATGGTGTACGGAAAAAACGGCCGCGACCTCGACAACAGGCAAATACGCAACACAACCAGCTTCGTAGCCACTTTCCTTAATAAGGCTTTACACGTGAGGGGCGACTTTACATTCCGGAGCCGTGACAACGAAACCGCCCGGCGACGCGTACCTGTTCCCTACGAAATTTACGAGGGAAAAACCATGTGGTTAGGCACGCAATTCAACGACTATACGGTGAAAAACGACCGCAATAATTACATGGCCACGAACCTTTATGGCGATTATGAGCGCATCTGGGGGAAACATTATTTCAAGGGAATGGCCGGTTGGAACTATGAAGAACAAACGTATAAGTCGATAACCACACAACGAAACGGTTTGCTCTACCCCGATGCGAAGAACATAAACATGGCTTTGGGCGACGGCATTATTACGTCGGGCGGGTATTATAAGTGGAAGATTTGCGGTGGATTTTTCCGCATAAACTACGGCTTTTCCGACCGTTATCTGCTGGAATTTAACGGTCGTTATGACGGCTCTTCGAAGTTTCCGTCACATCAGCAGTGGGGTTTCTTCCCATCGTTATCAGCCGGTTGGCGCGTAACCGAAGAGCCATGGTGGACGGTTGACAAGAGTTTGATGTCGAATTTAAAGCTTCGTGCATCGTACGGTTCGCTTGGAAACGGTAACGTCGACCCTTATGCCTATCTCGAAATATTCAAACTTCAGGCTCAGGACAGGGTGATAAACGGAGCCGTCAACACCTATACCAGTGCACCTGCAGTGCGTCCGGCCGGACTGACATGGGAACGGGCTACGACTACTGACATCGGTCTCGACTTCAACATGTTCAATGACCGCCTGATGTTTTCGGCCGATTACTACTGGCGTAAAACCAAGGACATGTACACCGTAGGCAAGACTCTGCCGCAGGTTTTTGGCGCAGACTCGCCAAAAGGCAATTATGCCGACATGACAACACGAGGCTGGGAGCTGTCGATAACATGGGCCGACAGGTTCAATTTGGGCGGCAAACCGTTCAATTACCGCTTGCATGGCACGCTGGCCGACAGCTATTCGGTTATCGACAAGTACAATAACGCCGAGAAAAACCTTAGCGATTACTACGTCGGTGAACGCTTAGGCGAGATATGGGGCTATGTAACCGAGGGACTTTTTAAGGACCAGGCCGACATCAACAGCTCGCCTTCGCAGCTGCAATTGCGCTCGGGGCAGAATAATATATGGCAGCCGGGCGACATCAAATTCAAAGATTTGAACGGCGACAAGAAAATAACCTACGGCAATAACCGCGCCGGAGACAGCGGCGACAGGAAAGTAATTGGCAACGCTTTGCCACGTTACACGTTCAGTTTAAACCTCAGTGCCGACTGGAACAACCTGTATTGCTCGGCCTTTTTCCAGGGCGTGGGCAAACAAAACTGGTATCCAAGCAGCGAGAGTATTTTCTGGGGGCAGTACAACCGCCCTTATAACCAGTATCCGAAATGGCACGTAGGCAACGAGTGGACGGAGAATAACCCCGATGCTTACCTCCCAAGGAACGTGGGTTATTCAGCTTTAAGCAAGAACGCTGAGTTGCAAGTGCCCCAGACGCGCTATCTGCAGAACGTGGCTTACATACGTTTAAAGAACCTCCAGATTGGCTACAACCTGCCCAAAAACATCGTTGGCAAGGCGCATATGCAGCGTGCAAGCGTGTATATTTCGGCAGAAAACATATGGTGTTACTCGCCGCTTTACAAGCGTACACACGATATTGACGTGACCAACATTTCGGGTTCTGACCCCGATCTCACCACTATTAATTACGGTGACGGACTAAATTATCCGCAGATGAAGAGCATAAGTTTCGGACTTTCTGTTACGTTCTAATCACCTTTTTAATTTACACAGTTTACAGATACGATTAATTATGAAACGAAATATCATTAAATGGGCTCTCTGCTGTGCTGCCATGTGCCTGGCTTCGTGCTCTCTCGACGAGTCGCCGCAGGCACAAGCCGACAAGGATGCCATCTTTAACAACGCGAGTGGACTGGATACTTACACCCTCTCCTTTTACAATTCGCTGCCCCGTCGCGACAACGGGTTCAAACAAGATAACATGAGTGACTACGGCCCTGTGTCGACACCCGACCTCTTTTTGCGCGATGGCGCATACACTTCTGAATCATCTTCGGGCTGGAGTAAAGACGATTGGGCCACACTTCGCAACATCAACTATTTCATTGCCAACTGTACAAGTCCGCAGCTGTCGGCCGAAGTGAAAGACAATTACATTGGTCTGGCACGCTTTTTCCGCGCTTATTTCTATTACAATATGCTTACGCGCTTCGGCGATGTGCCATGGATTGACAAGCCTCTGGCCGAGACCGACTCGATGCTTTACCAGCCACGCGACAGTCGTACCGTCGTTGTTGACAAGATGATAGCCGACCTCGACTTCGCCTGCACACACATTACGCGCACCGCCGACGCCAGCGGCACGATGATAACCCGATGGATTCCCTACCTCTTTAAATCGCGCCTGTGCCTCTTTGAGGGCACTTACCGCAAGTATCATACCGAGTTAGGCCTGACCGCTACGGCACCGCAGTTGCTCCAACAGGCTGCCGACGCTGCCGCTTATGTCATGAATCACGGCCCATATTCGCTTTACACGGCCGACGGTGCCGCCCTTTCGCAACGTGCCTTATTTATTGCAGAGAAGCCCATTACACAGGAAACCATGCTCGCTGCCGTTTCCAGCGAGGCACTAAATAAGATGGGTTGTGCCAACTGGTGGTGGACATCGAGCACCTTTGGCGACCGTTTCAGCCTGACACGCACCTTTATCAACACCTTTTTAAAGCTTGACGGCACGCCCTATACCGATACCGCGGGGTACGAAACACAGCTTTTCAGCCAGGAGTTTCAGGGCCGCGACCTACGCCTTTCGCAGCTTATCCGCACGCCCGGATACAAGCGCGACGGCAAGCCTGCGGCACCAAACTTTGCCGGATACACCTATACGGGCTACCAGCCCATCAAGTATTGCGTTGACCGTACATCGGCCGATAACGGACATAACAGCAAGCAGAATATACCTATATTCCGTTATGCCGAGGTGTTGCTGAACTATGCCGAGGCAAAAGCCGAGCTGGGGACGCTTACTGCAGCCGACTGGAGCCGCACCATTGGGGCGTTACGTGCACGCGCCGGCATCACGGGCGGCCTTACATCGCTGCCTGTAACGGTCGACAATTACCTGCAACAAACCTACTTCCCCGACGTAACCTCGCCCGTAATACTTGAGGTTCGCCGCGAGCGCAGCTGCGAACTGGCCCTCGAAGGCTTCCGTTTCAACGATATAAAACGATGGAAAGAGGGCTGGCTGATGGCCAAAAGGTGGGACGGAATGTATGTTCCAGCCCTCAACACGCCGATGGATTTGGACGGCGACGGCACCGCCGACGTGCTGTTCTACCACGGTACAAAGCCCACCGTTCCGGCAGGATGTGCTGCCATTGAGGTTGGCGCGGGCAAAGGTTCAGCCCTTACCGGGGGCAACCATGGCACGCTGACGTGGCAGGACGACCAGCCACAGCTGCGCCGTGTATGGTATGCCGACGGCCGCCAATACCTGTATCCAATACCCGCTTCGGCCATTTTGCTGAACAAAAAACTAAAGCAAAACCCGGGCTGGAAATAATGGTTACAACCCCATAAAATATAAAAAACGCTGCCGTGAGGCAACCGCCAGGCAGGTGGCATATTGTTTTCATACCGCCTGCATATCTCTAAATAATGTATAAACACATGCGGAGATCCCCTGTGCTGGGCGTCTCCGCATTTCTTTTTCATGCCCTGACAAACGCCACACGGGCTATGAATGTCAATATATATAATGCGTAACTTACCGGTTATCAGCGGTGTGGCTTCTCTTCCGGCACGTCGCGCCCGGCGGTTTGCATGCTTTTCTCTGTGGCATCATTTCCAAACGGCGGGCACCCGCCGGCCTGTTGTTTGCAGCCTTACGCACAAAAGGTCATCATACGGCGGCCGTCAGCAGCGCGTACGGCGGCCGTCGTACGACGGGTGTGACGGCCGTCAGCAACGCTGCCGACGGCCGCCGAACGATGAGCAAAAAGGTGAAACGGCGGAAGGTGATGGATGCAGAGGGGCCGGGAGTGCGCCGGCAACGAAGCCATTTTGCGTTGCAAACCTGCAACAGGGGCAGCGCGCAGTGAAAACAACAAGGCGGGGATTGCGCTGCCCCACTGCCAGAAACAACCTTTTATAACGATAAATACAACTTACCATACCCATAAATACAGGCTGCTACCCCGATAAAAACAAGCCGTTATCATGACAAATACAAGCTGCCATACCGCGCGGCAACCCATGCGATATGAAAATAAAATGTACATTTTTCTTTCTGTCGCCTTTTTTGATTATCTTTGTATCATTAAGTTTTTTTAAAAACAACAAAAACTAAATACAGAGCACAACACAAGTCTCTGTTACGGTAATGCCAGCGAAAATAATCAGCAATATACAATTCGACCGCCTTTTTCTGCAATATTATCCAAAGGTAACGGCTTTTATCGACGGTATTATTCACGACCGCAACGAGGCCGAAAGTATGGCCCAGGACGTGTTTTTGAAAATACTTGAGGGCAAAATGACGGTCGAAAACATGCGCAATATCAACAACTATCTTTTCATTGCCTCGCGCAACAGTGCGCTGGCCTGGCTGCGGAAACGCGAGAAAATACGTCCCGTTGAAAGCCTGTACAACTGTGCCGGCGGCAGCACCGTGCCCGAAGAAGAGCTGTTGGAGCGCGAGCTTCTGGCATTTATCAACAACGCTATAAGCCGGATGCCCGAACAGCGACGGCGCGTTTTTATGATGAGCAGGGCCGAAGGGCTTACCAACGACGAAATAGCCGAAAGGCTGAACCTGTCAAAACGTACCGTTGAAAGCCATATTTATACGGCCGTTGCCGAGCTGAAACAGGCACTGACAGCCCTTTGTTTATTAATATTATTTAACTAAGTAAATTACCTTTCCCATTACTCTTTCCTGTATAAAGACCTGAAAACATCTGGCTTAAACCTGTCGTAACATGGGAAAGAAATCAGTTTTTCAAATTGTTCGTTGTTATTTCGACCGCCTTTTGCCCGAAAAGCAGGAGCACATGGCACGTCGCTGGCTGGCCTTTCATTCGCATCAGAAGGAGAAAAATGAGGCCTTACGCCACGTTTGGAATACGCTGCCGGCCAGTGCCGACACCACAACCCGCGAGGCTCTGCAACGCGTAAGGCAGAAGGCAGCACGGGCAGGCGGTAACGGTAAGCACATCACCGGCAGACTGTTGAAATATGCAGCCGCGATAATTATTGTTGCCACGGCAGGCACCGGCATTTGGATGGTAACGGGAGGCGACAGTAAGGACGGGGCCGGGATGGCCGTTTGCCACGTTCCGAACGGCAAAAACATACACCTTATATTATACGACGGTACCGCGGTAACGCTTAACGCGGGTGCCGAATTGCGCTATCCGCGGCAGAGCACAGGCGGCAAACGCACGGTGTTTTTGCAGGGCGAAGCCGTGTTTAACGTTGTTCACAATGCCGAAAAACCCTTTGTGGTAAGGGCGGGAAGCGTGTGTATTGAAGACGTGGGCACGCGTTTCAATGTTAAAACCCTTAGCCGTGGAGAGGTTGTTGCCACGGTGAGCGCGGGCGAGGTAAAAATAAACGTCCGGGGCCGGGGCCGCAACGTGAACCTCACGGCAGGGCAGCAGGCCGTTTGTTCGGCGCAAACGGGCGAAATTTCAGTGGCTTATGCCGATACGTTACAGGCTACGGCGTGGACAAAAGGCTCGCTTGTGTTTAACAAAAGCCGCCTGGAAGACATCGTGACCGACCTGAAACACAAATACAATATCAACATCGTGGTTTCGCCCCGGCTGGCTATGGACCAGACCTTTACCGTGCAGTTCAACGGCAACGAAACCATAGGCGAGGTGCTTTCGCTGCTTGCCGGCATGGGCAATATGCACTGTCATGCCAGGGGAAACACCGTATGGCTCGCGCCAAAATAATGCACATTCTACACCTAAAAAGCATAAGGAAATACCCAAACCTAAACTATAAACATCAAAAATGAAAGAAAACCTATTCTATCCAAAATGCAAAGCCCATGCAAAACCGTCGTGGCGGCGCAGGCTTATGCTCATGCTGGTGGTGGCTCTGCCCCTGTTTCTGCAGGCCCAGACCATTACATTCAGCCAGAGCAAGGTAAGTATCGGGACGGCAATAGAACAAATCCGGAAGCAGTCTGACTACTCTGTCGACTTCGCCGGCGACCTTGTCGACCTCAAACGGCAGATTAGTGTAAGGAAGGAGGGGACGGCATTGCGCGACGTTCTCAACAAAATCACCGGCCCGGAGCTTGCTTATACCTTCAGCGGCAGGCACATTATCGTGACAAAAAAGAAAACAAACACGCCGCCGGCACCCGCTCAGCAGCCACGAAAAAAGTCGGCGGCGGGGCATGTTCTCAAAGGAACGGTGAGCGACGAAGCCACCGGAGAGCTGCTCATTGGCGCAACGGTGCGCATTGGCAACGACGGCGCGGGCGTTACAACAGGGATAGACGGCGATTTCGAACTGCCCAATATCTCGGCAGGCGACGAGCTTCAGGTGTCGTACATAGGCTATAAAACGCGTAAAATACAAGCGGGCGACATGGCCGTAATGAACATTAAGCTGCAGGCTGCAGACGACCAGATAGGCGAGGTTGTTGTGGTAGGCGCGGGCACGCAGCGCAAAATCTCGGTAACAGGAGCCATTACTACTATCAAGGGAAACTCGTTATACGCCCCCAGTTCAAGCCTTACGAACAACCTTGCAGGCAAGATGGCCGGTATCATTGCCAAGGCATCGAGCGGCGAACCCGGCGCAAAGAGCCAGTTTTACATACGCGGTATATCAACCTTCGGCGGGCGGACCGAGCCGCTTATTTTGCTCGACGGCATCGAAATATCATCTGATGACCTGAACCGTCTGCCGCCGGAGACCATCGAAAGCTTCACAATCCTCAAGGATGCATCGGCTACTGCCATCTATGGTGCACGCGGAGCCAACGGCGTGATGCTCGTAACCACGAAAACTGGTGACAAGAATACGAAGACCGTTATCAACGTAACGGCTGAGGCTTCGTATAATAAACCCGTGCACCGTATTAAATATGTGGACGGTGCTACCTACATGAAGCTCTACAACGAAGCCTTGCTGACGCGCCACCCTACGGCAACACCGAAATACTCAGACGAAGCCATCGAGTATACAAAAAGCGGTATCAACCCGTACGTTTACCCTGATGTAAACTGGTACGACCTGCTTTTCAGAAAGGGAACAAGCAACCAGCGCACAAACCTTAACGTGAGCGGAGGCGGAAGTCGCGTAACCTACTATATGAGCCTGCAGGCCAATCACGACTCAGGACTGATGGATACGCGCCACAATCCTTATTTCGACAACAACTATAATCACTGGGAATACGTCTTCCAAAACAACATTATGTACGACCTTACCGCCACAACGCGGCTGGGACTGCGCATGAATGCACAGATCGGTAACGAGAAAGGGCCCGACGCTTCTTCCTCATCGCTGCTGTGGGATACATGGCAAAACGATCCCGTTACGTTCCCGGCAACCTACCCTGCCGAAGCAGGCGACGCACATGTACGCTTTGGAAACGCCATCATGTCGGACAGCAGGCTCTACACCAACCCTTATGCGCGAATGCTTACATCGTATAAAGAAACCAACTTTTCGACGATAAACACTTCGCTTAACCTCGAACAAAACCTCGACTTTATTACGAAAGGGCTGAACTTTACCGCACTTGTCAACTGGAAACAGTGGGCTGCAACCTACTACACACGAGGCATAACACCTTATTATTATACGCTGACGCCGGGCAGCTGGCAGGCTTCTGACCCCTCGGTAATGTCGTCAGAGCTGCTGCGTACCGGCACCGACTACATCTCTCAATCGGATATTACCCGGTTCTCTGACAACACATTCTATCTCGATGGCCGCATCAACTATCAGCGTCGGTTTGGCAAACATACCGTCGGCGGGCTGTTAATGTACATGATGCGCGAGTTCAGGAACGATGTTCTGCCCCATCGTAACCAGGGCTTATCAGGACGTTTTACCTACGATTATGACAACAGGTATCTGGCAGAACTTAATTTTGGCTACAACGGTACGGAGCGATTGGCCAGGGGTGAACGCTTTGAGCTGTTCCCTGCCATGTCTATAGGCTGGGTGATAAGCGGAGAAAAGTTCTGGAAACCCGTCGCCAAATATGTCGATTTCTTCAAAATTCGCGCCAGCTACGGCCTTGTAGGCAACGACGAAACCGGCGAAGAGGCAGGTGCTCAACACTTCTTATACATCAACCAGGTGAACATAGGGAACAGCTTTGCCTACACAACCGGCCCGTATTTTCAGTCGCCAAACAACGTCACTAAAAGGGGAGCGGGCTTCAATGGCTACGCTGTTGCCAACGCTCATTGGGAAAGAGCACGCGAGTTTGACGTGGGTTTCGATGCACGAATACTGAATCAAATAGACATCACTTTTGACTATTTCAACAACAAGCGCGACCGTATCCTGATGAAAAGAGCCTCATGGCCTTACATCTTAGGCTACCATAACGCCACCCCCTGGAGCAATGTGGGCAAGGTAGACAACAAGGGTTTCGAGGCGTCGATGACGTGGAGGTGCAACTGGAACAAGGATTTCAGCATGGAACTGCGCGGCAACGTTACCTACAACCTGAACAAATACACCTACGTTGACGAGCCAGACTATCCCTATGTATGGCAGAGCCAGACGGGAATGCCGCTGAGTTACATCCGCGGTTACCTCGCCGAAGGCCTGTTTTCATCGCAGGAAGAAATCAACAATCACGCTGATCAGAGCGGCCTTGGCAGCACACCGATGGTGGGAGACATTAAGTATCGCGACGTGAATGGAGACGGAAAGATTACCTCTTTGGACGAAGTGATGATTTCAGACTACGGTTCTATGCCCCGCTTACAATATGGATTCGGAGCCAGTTTCAATTGGAAGCACTTCGATTTCAGCGTATTTTTCAACGGCTCGGCAAAAACACGCGTGGCCCTTCAGGGCATGCAGCCCTTCCATTCAAACAGTAGCGGCAACCGAACAGTGATGCAATGGATTGCCGATGACCATTGGTCGGAGAGCAATCCCAACCCGAAAGCCGCCTACCCAAGGCTGGGATTGGCTGCCGCCGACGATGCCAACAACGTGCCTACCAGTTCGTACTGGGTGCGCGATTTCAGCTTTTTGCGCTGGAAAACACTGGAGATGGGTTACAGCTTTAAGCACTGCCGCGTGTTCTTCAGCGGCGATAACCTTGCAGTTTTCAGTCCGTTTAAGCTCTGGGATCCTGAAATATGGTGGAGCAGCTACCCCCTGCAGCGCACATTTAACATAGGTATTCAAGTTAAAATATAATCGATATGCTTACGATAAAACACTATAACATGAAACGCACGGCAGGCAAATGGCTCGCCGTGATAGGGCTGGCTGCAATAACCTCGTGCAATTATCTCGACGTCGTTCCGCCGGCAACGCCCGACTTTAAAGATACCATGAAAGACCGTGACGCCACATTAGGCTTCCTCTATTCGTGCTATGCGGGCATCCCCATCATCTATGGCAACTGGTCGTGCCGCTATTTCGGCGGCAACGATGAGGCGGTAGAACCACAAATCTACGCCCACGACGAACAGTACGTACAATATAATCAGGTTACCACAACGACACACCACGACATCGGTCCCTGGGTAAACGTATACAATACCATAGGGCAAATTAACATCTTTCTGAAATATATTGACGTACTGCACCCCACGAACGTCAGCCCGGAAGACAAGACACGCTGGAAGGCCGAGTGCAAATTCCTCCACGCTTATTACCATCACGAGCTGCTTCGCGCCTATGGTCCCATCCCGCTGGTGACGGAATATATCCCGAACAACACGCCCAAGGCCGACTTTCCGGGCCGCAGTCCGTACGACGTTTGCGTTGATTCTATCGCCAAATGGTACGATGAGGCTGCCGAAAAACTGCCTGCAACGCTCCCCACAGACGAGTTGGGGCGTGCCACTTCAACCGCCTGCAAGGCACTCAAAGCCCGATTGCTGCTATACGCGGCGTCGCCGTTGTGGAACGGTTCTTTCCCTTATCCCGAATGGAAAAACGATAAATTCACCGTCCCGGGGTGGGACAAGAAACTCGTCAGCAACACATATGATGCCACAAAATGGCAGCGAGCCCTCGATGCCTGCACTGAAGCCATAGACTTTGCTGAAAGTAAGGGACAGCGAAAACTGTTTGACGTTGCCACCTCTGAGACTTTGCGCAAGAACGACGGCCTTGATTTGCCATCGTATCCAGGCCTTGACAGCATGGCCCGCAAGCACATTATGCAGATGCGTTACCTCATGTGCTCAACTGAAGAAGAGGGTAACCGCGAAACCATTTTCGGCATTATCACCGGCGACAAGAACCCTATCTACGTAAGCATACCCCACGGTGTCACCCTCAATGGCAGCGGAACACCCATCGGTGGTTGGGAAGGGCTGTCGCCTACATGGTATACCATGACCCACTTTTATACGCAGAACGGCAAACTTCCCGCTCACGACCCGGGCTATTTCCCACAGACCGACTGGCTGAAATCGGCAGGACAGACCAACCCCAACGTGGTTAAGCTCATGGCTTATCGCGAGCCACGCTTCTACGCATGGCTGTCGTTTGACGGCGATGTGTACGGACAGGTCCTTTCTGACGGTCATCCACTGACGGTCAACATGCGCAGTTCCGACAAGCTCGGTCAGGGATACAACCCCACCCGCTACCAGCGCGACAACAGCGTTACAGGCTTCCTGGCCCGCAAATACGTACAGCCGAACATCAAATACCGTCAGGATGGCGGCGACAACGTACGCTTAGTGCCGTTCCCCGTCATACGTCTGGCCGAACTTTATCTGGACAGAGCCGAATGCTACGCGGCTTTGGGCCGTACCGTCGACGCTTTGGAAGACCTCAATGTGGTGCGCGAACGTGCCGGCATTCCGCCGTTGATCGAAACCGATATAACCCCCGACAATACACTTACCGATATGATAAGGAACGAGCGTTTCATCGAATTGTGGAACGAGTGTCAGCGTGGTTTCGACCTCCGAAGGTGGATGATTGCGCCCGATTACCTAAATTCGAACTCGTATTACGGGCTGAATGCCACTTCAAAAACCGACCCGTCGTTTGCCGAGTTCAACCAACTGAAGCGCATTGACCAGCCTTTCCAGTGGACCACGCGCATGTATCTGCTGCCAGTTCACGACAGAGAGGTTTACAGCGACCCCAATTTAGTGCAGTCGCCCGGCTATTAATCGTAAACAAATATCACAATGAAAAAAACATCATATTTATTGCTTCTGCTCCTCTGCAGCCTGTCACTGACGGGCTGTAAGGACAGTTTCGCGTGGCAAGACCGCGTGCCCGGCGGATACCAGTCGATATCATATATCAAGAACCACGGCATACACGCACTCACCATGAACACTACTGAGGCTACGCATACCGACTCGTTGCACGTCATTAAGGCCGGCAGCGACCCCTCACGCACGCCCGCTCTCAGGGTAAGAGTGCTTTCACAAACCGAAGTTGACAGCGTATACGGTTCGCAACGAGGGGTTCAATACAAGGTAATTCCCGACACAACGTTCAGTATTGCCGGCGACGGCAATCTCACGTTCGCCAGCAATCAGGAAGGGGCTGTTGTACCCGTGAGCTTCAAGCCCGCAAGCATCTTCCCGCTTGTCAAGGCCCATCCCGGTACAAAATGGGTGCTGGCACTGCGCATGAACAGCGTAAACGCGCAGGATAGTGCCAATGCCGGCATGCGCGACGTGCTGTATGTCATCGACGTTAAAAGCCCAATCATCAGCTTTGAGCACGAAAACATCAGCCAAACCATGTATTATAAGAAGCTCGATGTGGCGGTACCGCTCACCATCCGCAACTGTAACGAAAACAAATGGAACATTACCTGTACGCTCAATCAAGCGCAAAACGCACAGGCCGTAGCCGATTACAATGCAGCCCACAGCACCAGTTACACGCTGTTGCCGGCAGGTTCGTACAGCTTCGACGCGCTCAGGCTGCCCGCCGGCCAGCTTACTGCCGACGCCACACTTACGGTAAACCGTGCCACGCTCACCAGCAACGTTACCTATTTGCTGCCTCTGAAGATTGGTTCGTCGTCGATGGGACAGCAGATGCAGAGCGACAGCACCTACTCGTACGTGGTTATCGACGTGCCCAAATACGGCATAAGGGAGATTAAACGCGACGCCTGGAGCGTGCTGTTCTGTAATAACGACAACGCCATGGGAGGCTCAGAAGACAACGCCGGCATCGCAGCCATCTTCGATAACAACCCCAATACCTACTGGCATACGGGCTGGCAGATACAGTCGTGCAACAGTTTCAGCTACAAAGGAGTAAACGGTGACGACTACGATTACGCGCACACCATGTCGTGGCATGCTTTCAAGGGCTACCGCGATGCCGACAAAACCACGTTCGTTATTGACCTCGGGGCAGCCCATAACATTGTGGGAGCAGGCATAAAACAGCGTGCCGGCTCGTTCCAGGACTTCAAAAGCGGCGAGGTTTATGTTTCAAACGACCCCTCTTTCCTCTTTAAACCCATTGCCGACGGAGGCTCGGCGGCCGACTATAACCAGCCAATGCTCAACACCTGGACCTATCTTCTTACCATCAATGCGCTGCACGACAGCGGTCAGCACTGGTATCAGGTGGCACGTCCCAAGCTGAACAGCGGTGGCATTAAAGGGCACATGGTGAAGGTAGCCGTTACACAGTCGTACCGCGGGCAAAATATCAGTTTGGCCGAATTTTGGGTAAGAGAACTGGTCAGCATCGACGGCAACCCTGTTCCCTGACGTTATACACGCATAAAACAATCAGTCTGCCTTAACATGATAAACGCTGAAGCAGGGTATTTCCTGCACACAAGTTAAATCTTAAGCCATATCTTATCCGCTTTGCAGGATATTGATATGGCTTTTTCAGGCTGTGTCCTGTTCTGCAATTTTCTGATTTTCCCAAACACGACAAGCAATGAGGCCGCCTTTCTATACCTCCCTCCTGCCTGCAATACACAAAGGCATACAGATGTTACAAACGTAAACGCGCGTGCTTTACACCCCCTTCCTCACGCCGGCACCCTTTATACGATAAAAGGTTACGCCCCTGTCCTCACACCATCACCCTTTATACGATAAAAGGTTACGCCCCTGTCCTCAC
>ERZ772945.768-NODE-768-length-24640-cov-14.298597_pt1 | contig 24640 bp, 19 predicted proteins | sample MGYA00511681_ERZ772945 | MGnify/ENA primary metagenome ERZ772945 (study PRJEB29015, sample SAMEA2737943) | human oral metagenome | biome: human oral; feature: human-associated habitat; material: dental | place: China | collected 2143 ...
CAGATGGCAAATTCTATTGGGAAGCAGGCGATAAGATTTGGGTAAAGGATGATAGCGGCAATTGGAAGCAAAGTAGCAACTCGCCAACAGACAAGACCGTATCTTTCAAGTTCTTAATGCCTGGTAAATACACCGCCAAATCTTCATACGAGGTTTATTATCCAGGCAAGAATGGTAGTCAAGACCGAGTAACCATCTCTGCGAATCAAACGCAGACAGAGCCTAACACCACTGCTCACTTCGGCGAGTCAGGCGATTGCGGTATAGCCAAGGCAACACGCAACGCTACAAGCCACGAGTTTGAGTTTGCACTCGATCACAAGGCAGCTTACCTTGTTTTTAAGCCTTATACAAGCAATGATGTACTAAAGTATTGCTATCTTACGAAAATAGAAGTAACATCAGAAGACGATATTACAGATACCTATATCCTTGATCCAACGGCAGATACTGGTGCAGGTGCATTAACTGGTGCAGGTGACGGAAAAAAGATAGTACTTACAACAAAGGGCGACGATGGAAGTACATACCAAAATGGTTTCCCTTTGACAAACACTTCTGCTAGCCTAACAACCAATGGTGCTTACATGGTTATCAAGCCTGGCACACACACTTTAAGGATTCGCTACTGGGTAAAGGACGTTGCAACAAAAATAGAGGGAACAATTACTAAGAACATACCTTCTCATACTTTTGCAAAGAATGAATATGTCAACATGGAAGCTGATTTGCAGATAAAGAATTACGATGGTGACCATTACTACATGTGGGATGCACAGGAACAATATTGGAAGGGTTACGAATGGACAAAGCACTTGCCAGTAGGAACGGGTCAGCCAACACTAAATGGTAACAGTTCTTCAAATTACGCTCAGGACCGTAACGATACTAACCATCGTTGGTTTCACGAGGGTGGCGGTTCAGGTAGACTCGATGCTACCCATACCTCATTTAACAACGTTCCTAATGCCAACGAGATGTCTTGGTATGTAATGTACGGTGATCCGCGTTGGGACGGTGACGAATTGTGGACTACCATGGGTCATTTATATAAAGGTGGCATGTGGCTTAAGAAGAAGTCAGTTCTGCAAGCAGAGAATCATTACAATACTGAAAAATCTGCTAATGGTTCAACCGACTTACGTACAAAATACCTAGACTATGACAACCACAACAGTAGTATTAATAACTCAGGTCTCCCATCTTTAGCCGAAGCAAATAAGTATTTCTACCTGCCTGCCTTGGGTTACTACCTCTTTGGCGAGATGTACCATGTTGGTGACGTTGGCGCCTATTGGTCGTCGAGTGCTGACCCAGAGAGGAGTAGCAGCGCGTACAACCTGTACATCGGCAGTGGTACCATCAGCATGGGCTGCTACTACTACCGCCAGTACGGTTACAGGGTAGAGCCGCTTCAGTAGTCCTTGCGATTGCCTTTTACAGGTGTAGCCCTCTAAAAGGGGACACTTAAGATACATCCATAGGAGGGGTGTCTTCTACTCTGTTTGATAAACAATAGTAGATAATTAATGCGAAAAAATATGACAAAAAGGGGTAAAAATAGACCCTTTGTAAGTGACTGATAATCAGGGGCTTATAAATAGGGTACCAAAGTATGATACTTAGGGGGTCTAAGTATGATACTCAGGTACCCTAAGTATGATACTTAGGTACCCTCAGTCCCATACCGAGGGTGACTCGAATAAGAAAATAATTTACATATTGTATTTGCTAACTTTAAAACATTGAGATTATGGCATTTTTTAAGAAAGTAAAGAAGAAGTTGACGGGGTTATGGTATCCGGAAGCGATAACCGTAGGAAAACCCGTAACGACAGACCAAGTGGCTGACCGATTGGCATTGATTTCGACCGTGAGTCGTGGTGACACGTATGCTGTACTTAAGGACTTAGGTGTTGTTATGGCTGCTTTTATGGCTGAAGGTCGCACCGTGAAGCTAGAAGGCGTTGGTACGTTTTACTACACCATTAATGCTGACAAGGGTATCGCGAAACCTGAAGAGGTGACGGCAAAGCAGATTAGGAACGTCCGTGTACGCTTCATCCCCGAGACTTCGCGCACACAGAGTAACAAGGTTGCTACCCGTTCGCTGGTTTCAGATTCTATCTACTGGGAAGAGTGGAAGGAAGATAAGGAAAAGAAAAAGGAGGAGAAAGGAAAGACGGAAAAGGAGAATAAAGAGGAGGGTGGACCAGTGGCTGGGTAGGAAGCCTCCCCAAGCCCCTCCAACGGAGGGGATATGCCTAACGGAAGTTAGTTAGGGAGAATAAGATAAGAGGGTGTGCCAAAAAGCATTTACAGCTTGACACACCCTCTTAAATTTTATACTAGTGTATTAATTATTCCTCTACTGGGCTGAAATCATCTTTACCTACGCCACAAAGTGGACATACCCAATCATCTGGAATATCCTCGAAAGCTGTTCCTGGTGCGATACCGCTATCTGGATCACCTACCTCTGGGTCATAGATATAACCACATGTATTACATTCGTACTTTTTCATAATGCTTTTAATATTAATATTATTCGTTTATAATTTATCGAGCGCAAAGATATAAGTTTTCTTGCAATTATTACAAGACTAGATAGTTAAATTGTGTATCAGTGCACATTATTTAGATCTGTACTCTGGTCTTAATTCCACACGAGGTATCTTCAATGTGTCGCCTGCCTCCATGGAATTACGTCCATTAAGCACTTGGAAATAGCCAATCATATCTGCACCTAAAGTCTTGCGACTAATACTTGCCATTGTTTGTCCTTTCCGTAATACAATGACACGCTCTACCCCAACAATATTATAAGCCCCATAGCGAATACGTGCGTCATTATTCATTTCAGCATACGAATCGTCTCTTTTCTCTACCTTCTTTATTATAGTGGTATCTCTCTTATTATCTTTCTGAATGACTTTTACGGCATTATCAACTTTCTTCTTAGGAGATTCCACTTGCTGTGTGGCAACTTTTCTAGTAGGTTTAGAAAGATTGATACCACCAAACTTTATCCATAAGACGACACCTAAGCAAGCGATAACAATAATGGCGATAACAGCGACTAACTTTAAGATGCTATTCTCTTTGTTATCGACATAACTCTCGATATTTGAATCGCTGCTTTCTAAATCTTCTTTTGTATTGTCCTTATCTTGCTTTGGCTCTGACTTAGGTTGTTCTGTTTCTACCTTTTCTATATTAGGCTTATTATCTACCAACTTCTCTACCTTAGCGTTAGAGGTATCAGGTATTTGTTCTGTGACAAGCTCATCCTTACTATCTTCTACCTCCGAGACTTTCTCTTCCTTTTCTATCTCGGGTTGCCCTTTTTCTTCAACAACATTAGGAACATCCTCTGATGAGTTAGAATCAGCATTTGCATTCTCCTCTTCTGTAGGAATCTTTTCCAATTCCTTTGTGTCGACACCATCATTGATAACCACCGTCTCAAATTGTGAGAAAGGCTTATTTACTAATTCCTTCATCGCAGCATCGGGAGTAAAAGAAACCTTATCATGTCCTTCTATCAAGACACGTTCTCCCGTATTTACGTTAACGCTCTCACGTGGTTTAACGCGTTGAACCTTGAAAGTCCCTAAGCCTTTAATCTTAACTTGATTACCTTTCTTAAGCTCATCACTGATAATTGCAAAGAAAGTATCAACAAACGTAGCACCATCTGCCGCAGAAAGCTTATATTGCTTGGCCAATGCACTAGCAATAATTTGTATAACGGTTTTAGCCATTCTCCGTTCCTCCTTTCCTTACTTGACCTTTGATAGTTGCTGCGGGCTTAAAATTTAGAACCAATTTAGGTGGAACTAACATTCGTAAGCCTGTTGAGGGATTCACCATTACACGCTCTAAACGTTTCTTTACCTCGAACGTTCCAAAGCCAGAAACAGGTACAGCATCGCCCGTTTCAAATGACTTTGCCATCTGATCAATAACAGCCTTAACCATTTTCTGACTCTCGTCTTGTGTATGACCTGTCCTTGAGGCTAGCTCTGCTATGAACTCTTTATTATTCATTCAATATATCTTTTAGAACTCGAAGAAGATAACTTAGATTATAAGTCTTTTATTCAGCAATTTCACCAAACAAATCAAACTCGTCGGAACCTGTGATACGCACATTATAGAAGTTTCCAATGCGTAATTGCTTCTTAGATACTGGGATTAATACTTCTGGATCTACCTCGGGAGAGCAATACTCCGTTCGTCCTATATAATACTCCCCTTCTTTACGATCAATGATAACCTTGAATACCTTACCGACCTTCTCTGCTTCTAACTCTTCTGATATTCCTTGTTGGATAGCCATAAGTTCATCCAATCGGCTTTGCTTTACTCCTTCAGGTACATCATCCCTATAATGTGTAGCACTGTAAGTGCCCTCTTCCTCTGAATAAGCAAATGCTCCCATTCTTTCAAAGCGTGCTTCTGTTACAAACTCTTTTAGCTCTTCAAAATCTTCTTCTGTCTCACCAGGGAAACCAACAAGCAAAGTTGTACGCAAATGGATACCTGGCACCCGACAGCGTATCTCACGAATAAGATCTAACGTTTCCTGTTTGGTAACATGACGGTGCATTCTCGTTAACATGTTATCAGAAATATGCTGGAATGCAATATCAAGATACTTACAAACATTATCCTTTTTCGCAATAACATCCAATAAATCTAATGGAAACTGATTAGGATAAGCATAATGAAGACGGATCCATTTCACACCTTCTATATCTGCCATACGAGATATAAGCTCTGTAATATGGTGCTTTCCATCAAGATCCACTCCATAATAGGTAAGTTCCTGCTCGATAATCTGGAACTCTTTTACTCCTTGTACTACAAGATCCTTTACTTCATTTAATATTTCGTCAATCGGACGAGAATGATGTCTACCAGTAATCAAAGGAATTGCACAATAAGCGCAATGACGATCGCAGCCTTCAGCTATCTTTATATAAGCATAATGCCGTGGAGTTGTTAGATGGCGAGTACCATTGCAAGAGGGAATACTTGCCTTTCCTAAATCTGTCAATAACTGCTTATAATTAAACTTCCCATAGAACTTATCAACCTCTGGCAATTCTGCTTCTAACTCATCTTTGTAACGCTGTGAAAGACATCCCATAACGTACAAACGGTTAAGCTGTCCATTCTTTTTACGATTGATAAATTCGAGAATCGTATTAATACTTTCCTCTTTTGCTGCTTCGATAAATCCACAAGTATTAATGACCGCAATTTCTCCCTGCGGACGTTTTGCATCATGAGTACAATGATAACCATTTTCTTCAAACAGCTTCATGATAATCTCTGAATCAACAAGATTCTTCGAGCAGCCCATGGTTACAATATCTATTTGATTTTTCTTCATTCCGAATATAACAAAGCTTATTTCTACTTGAATAAGCTATCAACAAACTGAGCCTTGTCAAAGATTTGAAGATCCTCCATTCCTTCGCCCAGTCCAATGTATTTTACAGGAACTTTCAATTGATCACTGATTCCGATTACTACTCCTCCCTTAGCCGTTCCGTCCAATTTGGTAATTGCGAGGGATGTTATCTGTGTAACAGCAGCGAATTGTCGAGCCTGTTCAAAGGCATTTTGTCCCGTACTTCCATCAAGAACTAACAAAACTTCATGTGGTGCTTCGGGAACAACCTTCTTCATTACGTCCTTAATCTTCTTCAATTCATTCATTAAGCCTACTTTGTTATGCAATCGCCCTGCTGTATCAATGATAACAACATCGGCACCATTTGCCTTTGCGCTCTGCAAAGTATCAAAAGCGACACTAGCGGGATCGGCTCCCATCTGCTGCTTTATGACAGGAACGCCTACACGATCCCCCCAAATCTGTATTTGTTCTACGGCTGCAGCACGGAACGTATCAGCTGCACCAAGATAGACTTTCTTTCCAGCCTGCTTGAACTGATAAGCAAGTTTACCTATGGTTGTTGTCTTTCCAACCCCATTCACACCAACGACTAATATTACATACGGGTGGGAATCTTCAGGCAAAGTCCATTCAACGGAATCACCATTATTATTTTCAGTCAGTAATTCTGTAATTTCACCTTTCAGAATTTCATTCAGTTCGCTTGTAGAAACATATTTATCTCTCGCTACTCGTTCTTCAATTCGATGGATGATTTTAATCGTTGTGTCCACACCAACATCCGAAGAGACTAGTATCTCTTCCAGATTATCAAGCACCTCATCATCAACTTTCGACTTACCGGCTACGGCACGAGTTAGTTTAGTGAAAACATTTTGCTTTGTCTTCTCTAATCCTTTATCAAGTGTTTCTTTTTTCTTCTTGCTGAATAAACCAAATAATCCCATACGTAATTAGCTAATTTGATGTTGCAAAGATAATAAAAAAATGAGGAACAAGCAAATTAATTCAATGGATGGAAGATTATAACCCATTATGTTACAGGATCGACACAAGGCTGTATGGGCACGATCTTTACTAATATAACGGGTAAAGGGAATAACAGAAACTGACGGAATCATCCGCTCAAAGAGAGAATATATTACAGCAAATAAATAGATATCTAACCAGAAGCGAGCGACAAAGAACGAGGAAAACCGATGAAAGGTGTTACCTAATTTTGTAATAGAATATTGTCATTTTGGACACTTATAATTGCGATATTTTCACCAAGGGCTTAGTTCGCCTTCAAATATGCGATTTTTGAGCACGTTTTGATAGCACTTATAAATCACTGATAACCAATCATTTACGAAATTAGCACCAACTTTATGAACAAAAAGTACCATCATTTTAGGCAAAAATAGCCTACTTTTCGCATAAAACGTAGCTACTTTTCAATAAAAAAGTACTATCGTGTTGATGAAAAAGTACTATCGTGTTGAGTAAAAAGTACTATCGTTTTTAGAAAATCACTAATTCTTTTCGATTTTCTTGATAGAACTCGTACTAGAACACGCTATAATGAAAAAAAATAATGTAAATACTTTTCTGGATAAATCTAATAGCGTAAACCCCGAAAAGATAAGGCGAATTGTCCTATCTGTTCTTATGTTTTACGTACCAATTATGTACAAACATCGTATAGAATATGAGACTTACGGCAAGCGCAATGAGGCAAGTCCATAAAACCAATGTCCTTTCACAAGAAAGCATAGCATAAGATGCCACAAGTCCTAAACCAATTCCTGTCTCCCATGATAAGAGAAAAGTGCTTTGACTAGTTCCGCGTTGGCAATGCCCAGCTAGTTTAATAAAAAATAATAGGAATCTACTGCCTATAATTCCTACTCCGAATCCCGTAAGCACAGGAGCAATATAAGAAACATTCGACTGGTTTCTTGTAAGCATTAATAGGACTGCTCCGCCCATGAATGACATTCCTGTCACCGCCTCACTACGCAAGTCGGCATTACTGAATACAAATCGTTCGGCTATCAAAGCCAAAATAAAACCGAGCATGACGAATCCATAAAATCTTGGGCTCTGCTCAATAGTCAGTAATAAGCCAACAACGAATGTGATAAGCACCGTATTGATGAACAACCAATGACTTCCCTTCAATAGGAATCTGTCGAAAGAAAATTTGCATAAGTCTTCACTTGGTAGTCTAAAGGGAAAACCAACAAAGCTAACGAGAAGAAAAGATAACAAAATGCAGCCGCATGACAAAAGCAATACCGAACCGAAAGTCATGTACTGATAAACCAATAATCCCGACAAAGGACCTAAGGCTAAAGCAAATCTTCCGAACCATGTAACAGTATAATTCGCTTCTGTTCGGTGTACAGCTTCTACGTCGTCAATTACGAGTGTGCTCAACAAAACTAATTGCGATAATCCGTAAAATGCCCCTTGTATGAATCGCAAGCCAACAAGAATAGTATAATCGATATTAAGATTTGGCTTTGTTGCTAAGTAATATGAGACGCCAGTAACTGCCAAAAGCAATAACGTGGATATCAAGAACACCATCTTCCTACGATAGCGTTGCACGAGATAAGCAGAGATATTACCAAAAAGATATATTCCGACAAAGAAAACACCCAATACTATTGCCATTTGCGACATAGTGTACCCGTCGTTTTTTAATTGCATTGGAATGATCGGGATTAACATATATGTCGACATTACTAGCAAAAGATTTGAAATTGCTAATGTCCAAAAATGCTTATCCCATAAGCGTACATGAATCGGGGTATTCTGAGTGTCCATAATATCTATCTTTTATATAAATCAAGCTTTGTCGAATCTTGTGAATCGCTTAATAAGATTCTTCAACTGAAGGGAAAGATTTCTCTTTCACACACTTAATATATTCTTGTACGCCTTCTGTCATACACTGATTCACATTGGCAAAATGACGTAAGAACTTAGGTTTAAAGCCTTGCGTCATTCCGAGAGCATCTGCATATACAAGCACTTGACCATCCGTCTCATTACCTGCACCAATACCAATAGTAGCCGCTTTCACCATTGACGTTACCTTCGAAGCCAAAGCTGATGGGACTTTCTCAAGCGTGATACCACTAACGCCTGCAGCGTCTAGTGCTAAAGCATCGTCGATTAGCTTCTTAGCTTCAGAATCCTCCTTAGCGCGGAGTCCATAACCACCGAACTTATGGATACTTTGTGGTGTTAATCCCAGATGTCCTATAACAGGGATTCCTGCATCAATAATACCTTTGACGGTATCTGCTATCTCTCTTCCGCCTTCCATCTTAACTGCTCCAGCCCCGGTTTCCTTAATTATTCGAATAGCGTTACGTATGCCCTCCTCACGGCTCACTTGGTAAGAGCCAAACGGCATGTCACATACAACAAGACAACGTTGGCAGGCTCGAACAACGGCACGTGCATGATAGATCATTTGTTCTACTGTAATTGGAGTTGTATCCATGTTTCCAGCCATAACATTAGAAGCCGAATCGCCAACAAGAATACTGTCTATACCAGCAGCATCAATGATTCCTGCTGTTGTGAAATCATAGGCTGTCATTTGTGTAATCTTTTCCCCAGCAGCCTTCATTTCTAATAATGTTTTCGCTGTTACCTTTTTCTTATCGGTTGTTAAATATCCCATGTCCCCTTCTTACCTTATTTTGGATTTGTGGGTGCAAAGGTACTCGTTTTTAGTTATTTGACAAAGTAAAACCTATATAATTGCTAATAACTTCATCTGTGTATTTTTTAATTTCAGCTATTGAATTTGTCGTAGCTAAGCCTATAACACGAGCGCCAGAGGCTAGTCCGGAACGCAAGCCATTGAAGCTATCTTCAAAAACGACACACTCATTAGCCAGAACCTCAAAGCGTGCTGCTGCTTTAAGATAACAATCTGGTGAAGGCTTACTTTCTGCAAAGTCTTCTGCTGTTAAGATAGCGTCAAAATATGATTGGAATTCTGGATATTTACGATAAACATTCTGCATCTTCTCTATGTTTGAACTCGTAACGACGGCAGTCTTTATACTTTTGTTCTTCAAATCTTTAACGAAAGACTCAAAGCCATCAACATAATTAAAAGGCATGTTCTGTTCAAATTCATTCAACTTTTGTGTTATTTCCTCTTGCTTTTTCTCTTCTCCTGCAAAATACTTATCATATATTTGAACCAAGGTTTGACCTTTAATGATATATTCAAAATCGGGAATCTCTGGACAATACCCCTCTTTCATACCACACCAAAACGAGGTATATAATGATTCTGTCTCAAACACTACACCATCTAAATCAAACAAACATGCTTTTATCATTCTTTCTCCTTATTATATATTATAACAATGCAAAGTTACGAAAAGTTTTTGTAACTTTGCTTTCGCTAATTGATAATTAGGATGTGTACAATCGCTGATTATCAGTATTCTTCATAGCATACAATAATAAAGGAAATGATAGATATTATTAAGAAATACTTCCCTAATCTCACAGCAGAACAGGAAGAACAATTTAATGCGCTTAATGCCTTATATCACGAATGGAATGCGAAGATTAACGTTATCTCCCGTAAGGATATTGATAATCTTTATGAACATCATGTTCTTCATTCGCTCGCTATCACAAAGTTTATAAAGTTTTGTGAAGGAACTAATGTCTTAGACTTTGGAACAGGAGGTGGTTTTCCCGGTATTCCTCTTGCGATTCTCTTTCCAGAAGCTAACTTTAAGCTCATTGATGGTACCGGAAAGAAGGTACGGGTAGCACAAGAAGTGGCAACAGCAATTGGACTTACGAATATTCTCCCTGCGCATTTGCGAGGAGAAGAAGAGAAAGGTAAATTCGACTTTATCGTTTCGCGTGCTGTCATGCCACTTCCTGACTTGATGAAGATTGTAAAAAAGAATATTGCACGTGATCAGCATAATGTTCTGCCTAATGGAGTGATTGTTCTTAAAGGTGGTAATCTTGATGAAGAGCTGAAACCTTATAAGAATATAGCTGAGAAAACAGAGATTTCACAATGGTTTGATGAAGAATGGTTTAAGGGGAAATACCTTATCTATGTACCTGGATAAGTAGAATAGTAAGCTTATCCAAACGAATTTATCAAACAAATAACATCAAAAGTAATGCTAAAGATCCAGACATTTGAGATGAATCCTCTACACGAGAATTGTTATGTTGTCAGTGACGACACTAAGGAATGTGTAATCATTGATTGCGGTGCATTCACAGAAAGTGAACAAGAAGCGATAATCACATATATAAATAAGAATGGCTTAAAGCCTGCTCATAATCTTGGTACGCACGGACACTTAGACCATCATTTCGGTGATGCTGCAATTCTATCTGCGTTTAACTTATTGCCAGAAGTTTCCGATGGTGATGAAGTACTCATGCAGCATCCGAAAGAAGCCGCTTTGCAAATGCTTGGTATGGATTTGAACATCGACTTACCAGCTGGCGAATTAAGGCTCACAGAAAATAACACAATTTCCTTTGGCTCGCACGCACTTAGAATTATCCGTACACCAGGTCACTCACGTGGTTCTGTTTCATTCTATTGTGCTGAAGAGAATGTCCTCTTCACTGGTGACACACTCTTCAAAGGAAGTATCGGAAGGACTGACTTCCCGGGAGGAAGTATGTTCCAGATAATCAGCAGTCTGAGAGAACTCGCACAATTACCCGATACTACGATTGTATATCCCGGACATGGACCGCAAACATCTATTGGCTTTGAACTTGCCCATAATCCATATATGGACAGATAACCCGTATCCCATTAAATGCAAAAGAAAAGCCTTACACCCGAAAAGATACTATTAGGTATAGACCCCGGTACCAATGTTATGGGCTATGGGGTATTACGTGTCCGTGGAAATAAGGTAGAACTCATTGTGATGGGGGTTATCGATATGCGCAGAGAGAAGGATGTTTATCTTCGATTAGGTAAGATCTTCGATCGTGTCTCTGGTATCATTGAGGAGTATCTACCTGACGAATTAGCTATTGAGGCACCTTTCTTTGGCAAGAACGTGCAATCAATGTTAAAGCTCGGACGTGCTCAAGGCGTTGCTATTGCAGCAGCTATCCATCATGATGTCCCAATACGAGAGTATGCCCCTCTAAAGATTAAAATGGCAATCACAGGTAACGGCTCTGCTTCTAAAGAGCAAGTTGCTGGTATGTTACAAAAGCTCCTCCACTTACGTGATAATCAAATGCCCCATTTCATGGATGCTACCGATGCTGTTGCGGCTGCTTATTGCCATTTCTTGCAAATGAGTCGTCCCACAACTGATGCCAAACACTACAGCTCTTGGAAAGATTTTGCGCGTAAGAATATTGATAGAATCAAATAGGATATTAATATAAAGAAGATGGTTGCAATGATATAAGGAAGGCTATTGCCTTTATATAAGGAAGGCAACTGTCTTTATATAAGGAAGCCAATAGAGCATATTAATAAAATAAAATGCCAGTTAGAATGAAATACCTTTTCTATTCTAACTGGCATAGTCTTTATAGTTTTTGCTTATTTTTTATTCGTTCATAGAAAGGAGGAATTCTTCATTATTCTTTGTTCGAACCATACGATCGTGTATTGAGTTCATGGCTTCTATAGGATTCATATCTGCAATATACTTACGGAGAATCCACATTCTGTCAAGTGTTGTGCGGTCTTGTAAGAGATCATCACGGCGTGTACTAGAAGCAACGAGATTGACAGCTGGGAAGATACGCTTGTTACTCAAACTACGGTCGAGTTGTAACTCCATATTACCTGTTCCCTTGAATTCCTCAAAGATTACCTCATCCATCTTGGAGCCTGTATCTATCAATGCCGTTGCAATAATAGTCAACGACCCGCCACCTTCTATATTACGAGCTGCACCAAAAAAACGTTTTGGTTTCTGTAATGCGTTAGCATCCACACCACCCGTAAGTACCTTACCCGATGCCGGTGCAACAGTATTGTAAGCGCGTGCCAATCGTGTGATAGAATCGAGGAAGATTACCACATCATGTCCACATTCAACCATACGTTTCGCTTTCTCTAAAACAATACCAGCAATCTTTACATGACGCTCTGCTGGTTCATCGAAAGTAGATGCAATAACTTCCGCATTGACAGTTCGTGCCATATCAGTAACTTCCTCTGGACGTTCGTCAATGAGTAGCATCATCAAGTAAGCCTCAGGATGATTGGCTGCAATTGCATTCGCAATATCCTTCATCAAGATAGTCTTACCTGTCTTTGGCTGTGCAACAATCAATGCACGCTGCCCTTTACCTATAGGTGAGAAGAGGTCAACAATACGTGTTGAGAGATTCGTTGTCTTTAGATCATTACAAAGTATAAACTTCTCTTCAGGGAAGAGTGGTGTAAGATGCTCAAACGGTATGCGATCACGTACCTCGGCTGGTTTCCTTCCATTAATCATATCAATGCTTGTTAATGGGAAGTACTTCTCTCCGGCATGTGGAGGACGAACAAAGCATTCTACAACATCACCCGTCTTTAGACCATATTGCTTGATTTGAGTATTCGAAACATATACATCATCTGGTGATGAGAGATAATTGTAATCGCTTGAACGCAAGAAACCATAACCATCAGGCATTACTTCCAACACTCCATTAGCCTTTATGATGTTAGAGAAGTCATAAGCCTCTCCATTATTAACCATCTGGTTATCAGATGTTGAAGGACCTTGCATAGGCATTGTTGGCTGGTCAAACATATCATAATTAGGCACAGCTCCTTGATCTTCAACAGGAATATCGACTATAGGGATGAAGTCTGTACCATCGCCAGGGTCTCCAGCCCATACACCATCAGGACTTATCTCCGTATTATTGTGTGCATTCACCTTTTCTTGTAGACGAGCCAATAGCTCCTCCTTATTCTCTGTATCTTCCTGTGCAGGACTATCAGAGAAATGGTCTTCTGGAATAAAATCTTCATCCATTGTATTAGTCGTTGTATCCTCAACTAGAGATTTATCTATCTCCTGATCATTAGACTCCTGTGCCTTAGCCTCTTGTTCTTGCTTAGCTTTAAGTGCAGCTTCAGCAGCAGCAATAGCCTCGAGCTCTGCCTTTGACTTCCTTCCGCGATGTTTAGGAATAGATGCAAGTATCTCTTCAGGTGTTTTCTTAGTTTTGTTTACGGCTACAGGCGTTTCATCGTCTTTAAAGAGAGAAGTCTGTACATCCCCCGTAGGTTTATTCTTCTGTACATCGAAATTCTCCCCCTCATCACCATGCACGGAATAGACCCTATCTGTATCTTTCCGTGCAATCCTTGTACGTTTACGTTTTGATTCCATGGGATGAGCAGAACTAATCTCTTCTGCCTGTCGATCAAGAATAGCATAAACTAGCTTATCCTTGTCATCGCCTTTTGAATAGACGGCACCAGATTCCTGAGCAATAGTCTCAAGCTCAGAAACATCTTTCTCTAATAGTTCTTCTTTGCTTAACATATATGATATATGTAGAAAATTATATCTTATGAATTGTTATGTTTCATAAAGAGAAACATCTATAATGTGTCTTTTGTGCTTGCAAAGGTATAATAATAATTTGACTCTCACAAGAAAAGCTATCTTTTTTTGCCTTAGTTCTCCTTTTCCTAAGGAGACCATTCATGGTTGTTCTAATATTTATGACAGGTTCACCCAGTTTTTCTCACCTGTTTGCGAATCGTTTTCCACCTGTTCCAGCATTCTTTATCACCTGTTCCCCATTCCCTGCTAACGTGTTGCGCATCATTTATACACGCATATAAAGTTAATTTCATCGTGATGAGACACAAGTTTCATCGTGAAGAGACATTGGTTTCATCACGATGAGACACAAGTTTCATCATGGTGAGACTAATAAAAGATACGGATAAAAAAGACGCAAGACGCATGAGAAAGGAATGGGGAACGGGTGATAAAGAATTCGGAAACCTATTAGACAAAGAGCGCAAACAGGGTTCTAAACACATAGTTTCAAGGTTCTATTATGAGATATCCTCAGTCCTATACCGAGATAGCCTTAGTCCTATACTGAGGGTACCTTAGTCCTATACCGAGGTATTTGATCTTCTGATGAGGAATCAAGATCAGATAATCTTAAACTTAGCAAATTTAAGAAGTAGTTGCTTTCTACCAGCATTACGAAAGTCAACTGTGGCTTTGGCATTCTCGCCTGTCCCTTCAAGACTAACTATCTCCCCTACTCCAAAACGCTGATGCTCTATTGTTGCCCCAACGCTTAGAGATGTAGCATTACTATTTCCTGTAGAAGGCATTGTACGACCACCATTCGTCATAGCAGAAGATAACCTTTTAAAATTACCGCCCTCAGCAAGTAACCTCTGCTTAGTACGTGCGGACAATGGGTCAACAGTTTCTTCAGGACGTTTGCGCTCTGTTATCTTCGGTTTAGGATCTGCTCTAAACTGACTGGCTACTGGATTAGAGTTTTGATATCGAGAACCTAACTGATGATACTCTTGTCCCCAAGGTCGACTACCCGTATAGGCTTTATTAGGCTCATATTCACGGAAGTTATCATTCGAGCGAGTTCTCCAATTACTACTAAATCCCTCGTTAGCATCCTCATCCCAAGGTAATCTGCGACGATTCTCTCCCAATAACCCAGAAGCACTATCCTCCACATGAAGTAACGAAGCATCAATGTCTCTCAAGAATCGACTAGGAGAATCAATTTGCATCGTTCCAAAGCGAAATCTATTCTTTGCATTTGTCAAAATACAATGACGCTCTGCACGTGTAATTGCAACATAAAGAAGGCGACGTTCTTCCTCAAGTCCTCGCTTTGAGTCAGATGACATTGGACTAGGAAATATGTTTTCTTCCAATCCAACAACAAAGACCGTTGGAAACTCCAATCCCTTTGCCGCATGGATTGTCATTAATGTTACTTTCGGCGCATTATCATCCTCTTTGTCTGCATCAGTATAGAGTGCAACCTCCTGTAAGTAATCCGTCAAATAAACATTCTCTTCTCTCCCCTCTTCACGATTAGTATCAACAAAACCTTGCAAAGCAGACATGAACTCTGCTAAGTTCTCTCTACGTGCCAAGTCTTCTGGCTCACTCCCTAACATCAAGTCAGCCTTTATACCACTTTCTTCAATAATCTTACAACCAAGCGTATAAGCATCTGTTTGTGCAACATCCTTAATAAATTCGCTAATCAATGCTCTAAAGGTAAAGAGTTTGGTCATTGTACCTTTATTCACATTCAGCCCATGAGTAACGGGGTCCATGATGGTTTCCCATAATGAAACTCCATTTAGCTGTGCACAATCAATAATCTTCTTTACTGTCGCATCTCCAATACCACGTGTTGGATAATTAATGATGCGCCTGAATGCTTCTTCGTCATTAGGATTAGTCACTAATCGGAAATAAGCAATGATGTCTTTAATTTCCTTGCGTTGATAGAAAGAGAGTCCACCTATAATCTTATAAGGAATGCCTTGATTACGGAACTCATCCTCAAAGGCGCGGCTCTGTGCATTTGTACGATAAAGGATAGCAAAGTTGCTGTAATCACAATCATCCACGTGCTTAATACGCTTCAGTTCTTTTGCAACTACCATTGCCTCTTCACGATCACTGTAACAAGGTTTGTACAAGACCTTATCTCCTTCATCTTCTTTTGAATAGACATTCTTGGGGATTTGGCGTTCGTTGTGCTTCATCAACGAATTAGCAGCTTGTACGATAAGTTGAGTTGAACGATAATTACGCTCTAACTTAAAGAGCTTAGCCTCATCAAACTTATTCTTAAAGTCGAGGATATTATCAATATTTGCACCACGGAAGGAATAAATACTCTGATAATCATCTCCAACCACACAGACACGTCTATGTATCTCTGCCAACTGACTAATAATACTCACCTGAGCATAGTTTGTGTCTTGGTACTCATCAACTAAAATGTATTCAAACTGCTCTCCGTACTTATTCCTAACTTCTTGATGATCTCGGAAGAGGATATAAGTATAAAGTAGAATATCATCAAAGTCCATTGCATTAGCCTGTCTACACCTAGCTTCATACGCCTTGTAAATCATACTAATAGCTGGCATCTTTGCACTTCTATCTCGTTCTATTGCAGCACGATCTTCTGCATATTCAGAGGCAGTTATCAGATGATTCTTTGCATTGGATATCACATTATGTACCGTCGCTGGCTTATAAATCTTATCATTGAGATCCAAGGCTTTGATAATGTTCTTTAGCAATGAACGGGAGTCTGCTTCATCATAAATGGTAAAGTTACCATTGAAACCAATCACCTCCCCTTCTCTTCGAAGGATTCGAGCAAAGATAGAGTGGAACGTACCCATATATAGCTGTCGAGCATCCCTTAAAGATGTGACTTGTGCTATACGTTCTTTCATTTCTCTTGCTGCCTTATTGGTAAAAGTTAGCGCAAGAATATTCCAAGGCTTCAGCCCTTTACTCAGTAGGTAAGCAATCTTATAAGTTAGAACTCTCGTCTTCCCCGACCCAGCACCTGCAATGACTAAAGAAGGTCCAGTGCAATATTCTACGGCTTCACGCTGACTAGTATTTAATGTAGCAAGGATTTGTTCCTCTCTCTCTTGATCTGTCATTTATAACTATATGATGTGATATAAAGTAACTCTAAGTGAATAAACAATTACAACCTTCACCCCTAAAAGGCCTAATGTTCTTCAGGGAAAGCAGGGATGAAAGTCATTTGATGCTCTATCTGCTTAACACGCTTCAGCATATAAGGTCCAGGATTCTTTGAAGAGAACCGACGAGGATTAGGCAACGTTGCTGCTATCAACGCACAATCACGACGATTTAATTGCATTGCCTCCATACCGAAGTTCTGTTCTGCGCAAGCCTGTACTCCATATATACCATCACCCATCTCAATAGAATTTAGATAAACTTCCATAATACGTTGTTTACCCCAAAGTGTCTCTATCAAGAAAGTGAAATAAACCTCAAGTCCCTTTCTTAACCACGAACGTCCTTGCCATAAGAACACATTCTTAGCTGTTTGTTGTGAGATAGTTGAGCCACCCCGTAACTTTTTTCCCTTTTTAAGGTGCTCTTCTGCCGCCTGCTCAATAGCTTGATAATCGAAACCATGGTGTATCAAGAAACGCTGATCTTCGCTTGCCATCACTGCAACAGGCATTGACTTAGGCATTTCGTCTAAAGATATCCAATGATGATAGAGTTTTATAGATTCTCCCTTGCCCATTTGTTCAAAGCAACGTCCAATCATCAGAGGTGTGAAATAAACGGGAATGAATCGATAAGCAACAACCATCAATATGGAGGATATGAAAGCCAATGCAAATACCCAACGTATTATTTTAAAAATCTTCTTAACCATAAACTTGCGTTTTAATGTCTGCAAAGTTACTAAATCTTCTTTGATTGAGAGAATGAAAGAAGAAAAGAAGATTCTTCCCCTTGAGTGCTTTATACTTTTTGCAGAAGGGTTAGTAGTATTTATCAAAAAGCTTAGGAGCTTTTCGCAAATAGCTTAGGAGTTTTTCCTAGATCGCTTTGCACGTATAAGTTCATCAACGAAGAAGCCGTAAGGTAACTAACGAGAGTAGTTATCTTACGGCTAATATTCTTCTATTGATTCACCTTATTTAATAAGGCTAACAGAACGCTTCAAGAACTTGTCTAATGCAGCTCCCTGAAGCATACCATTCTGAAGCAATGCTAAATCAATGAGTTGATGAACAACCTCATTATCTTTTGCGCAAGCCTCAATAACGGTCTTCTTCTTATCTTGCAATTCAGAGATAGATTTTTGCGTATTCTGTACATCGTCCTTCTCCTCCTGTGTCAATTCTTCAGCCTTCTTCTTGCTCTGAGACTGTTGTAGAGCTGCAAGTCGAGCCTTCTGTCCCTTCAACTCACTATCGATAGGCTCTAACTCCTTGGTTGTACCTTCTGTTACCTCATTCAATACTCTCTTAATAAGTGGATGATCGGCATTCAAAACAAAGTTATAAGCATCTGGCATTTGTGCATAGAAGCCCATCCCTTGCTGGAACTGACTCATCTCCTTCATACGGCGCATATACTCGTTCTGTGTAATGAGCACCGGTTGGAAACTCTCACCCAGAGCCTGCACCTCAATATTGAACTCAGCCTTTTGTATCTTAGGCATCTGCGAACGGAAAGTCTCTGACAGATTGTCAGTCTCTTCTTCTGACAAATTATTCTTAGGTGCATCTTCCTTCTGAATGATTCTATCAATAATATCAGAGTCTACACGAACGTAGCGTGTCTTCTCTAGTTTCTGTTCGAGCATTGACAACATTGGTACATCTAGCTGTCCACTTGCGTCAATAATGCTATATCCCTTTTGTTTTGCAGCCTCGATATAGGTGTACTGCTCTTCTTTATTAGTTGTATAAAGATTGACAAGCACTCCTTCTTTGTCTGTCTGATTATCTTTTACGAGAGTCTTATACTCGTCTAACGTAAAGTATTTGCCTTCTGTATCTTTGATGAGCGCAAAGTCTTTTGCACGATCATAGAAATCAGCTTCTGACAACATACCATAGTTTATAAAGAGCTTCAAGTCGTCCCATTTCTTCTCATATTCCTTACGGTCTTCCTTGAAAATGCTTTGCAATCTGTCTGCTACCTTCTTGGTAATGTAAGACGCAATCTTCTTAACGTTAGAGTCGCTCTGTAGGTAACTACGACTGACGTTCAAAGGAATGTCTGGAGAATCAATCACACCATGTAACAATGTCAAGAACTCTGGTACTATTCCTTCCACCTGATCAGTAACGAAGACTTGATTGCAATAAAGTTGAATCTTGTTACGCTGTAACTCAATGTTATTCTTAATGCGTGGGAAGTAAAGAATACCCGTGAGATTGAATGGATAATCAACGTTTAAGTGAATCCAGAACAATGGCTCATCGTTCATTGGGAAGAGCGTCTGATAGAACTTCTTATAGTCCTCATCCTTTAGGCTTGATGGAGCTTTAACCCACAATGGTTCCACATTGTTAATAATGTTATCCTCATCAGTCTCAACACTCTTACCATCCTTCCACTCTGTTTTCTTACCAAAGGCAACAGGAACAGCCATGAACTTGCAATACTTATTCAGCAACTCCTCAATCTTAGACTTCTGCAAGAACTCTTTGCAATCATCATCGATGTAGAGAACAATATCACTTCCTCTGTCCGCCTTATCTGCGTCCTCAAGTGTATATTCTGGACTGCCATCGCAACTCCACTTTACAGCCTTACTACCCTCACGATAACTCTTAGTAATGATTTCTACTTTCTTAGCTACCATGAATGAAGAATAGAAACCAAGTCCGAAGTGACCAATGATGGCTTCTGCCTTATCTTGATACTTCTCCAAGAAGTCGTTTACACCAGAGAAGGCTATCTGGTTAATATATTTCTCAATCTCTTCTGCAGTCATACCAATACCACGGTCACTGATGGTTAGTGTTCCTGCTTTCTCGTCCAAGGTAATACGAACTGTCAAATCGCCCAACTCGTCCTTAAAGTCGCCTGTTGCTGCAAGTGTCTTCAACTTCTGCGTTGCATCTACAGCATTAGAGACCATCTCACGTAAGAAGATGTCATGATCTGAGTATAAGAACTTTTTGATAACGGGGAAGATGTTCTCTGTCGTAACCCCAATATTTCCTTTTTGCATAGTTATATTTATTATAATTTTATATTCACGCCGACTAAATTACAAATACCATGCCATAACAGGAGATGAAACTTATTGATAGTTCTTCTATATACTATAACGAAGAAGAGACTTCCCTCGCATGGAGGAAAGTCTCTTCTGTATCTAAAGGAAGCCTTACCTTATTTATATTCTAACGACTTCCTTCACTCCTTTTATCGTACGTAACTTCTTCATCAGAATGTTCAGTTTAGAGTTATCGTCTAGCATCACAATTAGGTTGCCAGAGAACAATCCATCATGTGAATCAATATTGATTGAACGCATGACGACTTTCTCATCTTTCGAAATAACATTCGTAATGTTACTTACAATACCTATGTCATCATTACCTATGATTCGTAAGGTGATAGCATATTGTGACGTTCCCTTCCCACTCCATCGAGCCTTCACAACACGGTAGCCGAAGCGTTTACGCATTTCTGGAGCGTTGGGGCAATCGCAACGATGAATCTTAATACCGCCATTAACTGTCACGAATCCAAAGACTGAGTCACCATAGATGGGATGACAACACTTAGCAAGAGAGAAGTCTAACCCTTTGAGGTTTTTATCAATAACTAAAACGTCATCGTTCTTCTTCAGAATGTCTGGCGTTGGGTTCTCATACTCAAAGTTCTTTGCACTTTCAGCCTCACGTGGTTGGTTAAGGTTATGAAGATGATTATATATCTTCTGATATTCATCAATGACATAGTTAGGATCTAACTTACCATCAGCTATTTGTTGGTAAAATTCTGAACCTTCCTTAAACCCGAGCTTACGAATAAGGTGCCCCATTGAGGCTTCATCCACATCTATCTTCTTATTCTTGAATCGACGTTCCAGCAACTCCTTTGCATAGAGTTTATCGTTAGCTTGTGTTTCTTTCAACGCAAGACGAATCTTGGATTTAGCACGTGATGACTTGCAGACCTTCAACCACTCTTGTCGTGGTTTTTGTGTAGACGAAGTAAGAATCTCTACCATGTCACCACTATGGAGTTCCGTGCGGAAGGACACGTTCTTACCATTAATCTTTCCTCCAACGCACTGGTTACCCACACGTGAATGAATGTGATAAGCAAAGTCGAGCACCGTTGCACCCTTAGGGAACTTCAATAAGTCACCTTTCGGTGTAAAGACATATATCTCTTTGTCATAAAGATCAGATTTAAACTGATCCATGACTTCTAAATTATCTCCTGCTTCAAGGGCTGAACGTATAGAGGCTAGCCAGTCATCCATACCGCCCTCCGCCTTTACACCTTTATAACGCCAGTGAGCTGCTAAACCATGTTCGGCAATCTCATCCATACGCTCGGTACGTATTTGCACTTCAACCCACTTCTTCTCTGGACCTAGCACTGTGATGTGCAAACACTCATAGCCATTTGACTTTGGTACTGAAAGCCAATCTCTTAATCGCTTTGGATTAGGCTGATACATGTCAGTGACTATTGAATAAGCCTGCCAACATTGCATCTTCTCTTTGTCTTCTGGTGAGTCGAGGATAATGCGAATAGCAAAGAGATCATAGATACCCTCAAAGCCACATTTCTGTTTCTTCATCTTTTGCCAGATGGAGTGAATTGACTTTGTACGACCCTTTATATGGAACTTCAATCCTGCTGCTTTCAGATGTTCGCTGACAGGCGTAATGAACCGACTAATGTAAGCATCACGAGCCGTCTTAGTGGCATTAAGTTTATCTTTGATCAGATAGTAAGCATCATGTTCTAAGTACTTTAAGGATAAGTCCTCCAGCTCGCTCTTTAGCTGATAGAGTCCTAGCTTATGTGCTAATGGGGCATATAGATAACTTGCCTCTTCTGACACCTTCCGCCTTGCCTCCGTATTCTCAACATCTCGTATCTGACGCATGAGATTAACTCGATCGGCAATCATGATTAGAATTACACGCATATCCTCGGCAAAGGATAGCAACAGATTGCGGAAATTCTCACTCTCTATGATTGGTGTTCTTTGATAAAGAGTCTGTATATGAATTAAACCATGAATGATTCTAGAAACTCCTTCACCAAAAAGTTTATTTACATCTTCTAATGACAGATTATCATCCTGCACACTTTGATAAAGTAGAATGGCAATGACAGAGTCACGTTTAAGCCCAATGTCCCTTACGACAATAATGGCCGTTTGTATAGAGCAAAGTATCGGGTTCAAACCAAATACATTGCGTTGAATCTTATTATTAGTAACAGATTCATCAAGGTGTTTACGCAACTTTGGAAGGTCACTTTCAGCGAATGATGGCTCAAGAAGTCCCTTCAATTCTTCTAGTAATTGGTCGGATAAGAGTCTCTCTTCTTCCGTGTAAATGAATTTATCCTCCATAAGCATACCCATTATAGTTCGCAGACAAAGGTACAAGAAAAATGACACTTAAAGGAATAAAACTAGTAATTACTTGCTTGTTTACAAATTAATTCGTTATTTTTGCAATTACAAAACAATCTTTTTAAAACTTTATCGAATATGATGAACCCAACTGACCTAAGACAGATTACTAGTAAAGGAATAAGTGAAGAACAAATCAATAGACAGCTTGAAGAGTTTAAATTAGGATTCCCTTATTTAAAATTAGAAGCTGCTGCAACACCAACCAAAGGCATCGTTTTGATGAGTAGTGAAGAGCAAGAGAAAGTATGTAATACCTGGAAGATTTATCAAGGTGGAGAGCATAGAGTTGTGAAGTTTGTACCTGCTTCGGGGGCTGCTAGCCGTATGTTTAAAGATCTGTTTGCTTTCCTTAATGGTGTAAACCAGGAGCCTGCAAATGACTTCGAAAGGGAGTTCTTTGACAATATACATGATTTTGCTTTCTTCAATGAGTTGAATCAGAAGTGTGAGCAGAATGAAGGGAAGAGCGTAGATGAATTGATGAAAGATGAGGACTATAAGCTGATCGTTGACACTTTATTGAATATACGGGGCTTAAACTATGGGCAACTCCCCAAAGGTCTGCTTTCTTTCCACAAGTATGACGATGGCGTGCGCACACCGATTGAAGAACACTTAGTGGAGGCTGCACTTTATGCTGCTAGTAACAAGCAAGCATACGTACACTTCACTATCTCGCATGAACATCTAGAACTCTTTAAACAAAAGGTAACGGAGAAGATCGCACAATATGAAGCTAAATACGATGTTAAACTGAATGTCTCTTATTCTGAACAGAAACCTAGTACAGACACGATAGCTGTAAACCCAGACAACAGTCCTTTCCGCAACGATGATGGTTCTTTGCTCTTCCGTCCGGGCGGGCATGGCGCATTAATAGAGAACTTAAACGATCTCGAGGCTGATATTGTTTTCATCAAGAACATTGACAATGTTGTTCCTGATCGATTGAAGAAAGAAACTATCGACTGGAAGATGGTAATTGCAGGAAAACTCGTAGAACTACAGAAACAAACATTCGATTACTTACACCTGTTGGATAAGGGCTGTTATACACGTGCTGAGCTAGAGGAAATACTAAGTTTCTTACTGCATGACTTATTCTGCGAGAGTCGTGAAGCAAAGACATTAGACGACAATGCACTTGCACAATATCTCTATGATAAGTTGAACCGTCCAATGCGTGTATGTGGAATGGTTAAGAACGTGGGAGAACCAGGTGGTGGACCTTTCTTAGCTTATAACCATGATGGAACAATTAGTTTGCAGATTCTTGAAAGCTCACAGATTGATAAGAGCAATAAGGATTATGTGAAGATGTTTACCGATGGAACACACTTCAATCCTGTGGATATTGTTTGCGCCATCAAGAACTATAAGGGCGAGCCATTTGATTTAACAAAGCATGTTGATAAGTCAACTGGATTCATTAGTTCCAAGTCTAAGAACGGACGCGAACTGAAAGCTTTAGAGTTACCTGGACTTTGGAATGGAGCCATGAGCGACTGGAATACAATCTTCGTTGAAGTTCCACTTATCACTTTCAACCCCGTTAAAACAGTAAACGATTTACTGCGTGAACAGCATCAATAAGAATTTGTTGGGTCATGTACGCTAATCAACCCAATTAAACATTGATCCATCACTTGATTAATCAATCATAGAATAATTAATTAGGCTATAATCAATATCTGATTATGGCCTTTTTCTTTTCCTTATTAGAAGGCTTTTATTCTCTAAGTTAAACAACGATTGTACTTATACTTAAAGTACGAAAGTACTTTAAGTTAATAATCTCTTCTATACAAGTTTGTATAATTGATTATACACGTCTGAAAATAATTCTTAAAATGTATCTAACTGAAAATAAAGAAGTTACCTCGCTGTAAAAACTAAACAGGTAACGATTTGGAAACGAGCGAAGTACTTTCTATCGCATATTTCTACATCAACAAAGAACGCTTGTTATTCTATTTGCAAAGATAATCATTTGCTTTGAAT